>JGI24698J34947_10000539_pt1 | contig 17930 bp, 14 predicted proteins | sample TergutMp193P3_FD_34947 | JGI IMG/M metagenome (IMG submission 34947) | reverse complement strand
GCCAGTAGTAGATGCTCCAATAGCGGTCGGGGCGTTTGCCGTGTTTTCGGGTGGGGTGTTCCCGGTAACGGACGCCGCGGCCGGCGCGGACCCAACAAGCCATAAGGTCACCTCCTGGCCCTGCCTCCGGCCGGAAGGACCGGCTTGGGGAGGGAAATTCTGTACAGAGATAGTACATGGTTTTCATTTTGTATGCAAGTCAAAACGATGATGAAAAATGCGCTTAATCTGGTATAATATGTTAATTTTACATCATAAAAATGTAAAATGTGACGGGCGATGAAATTTGATGAAAATCCCGAAAATGTGAACTCACTCCACAAAAGCTACCGCTTTTGCTCCGTTCACTGGCCTACCGGCCAGTGTTTTGAAAGCGTTGATTACGCCTGCCGGCGATTTTTAGGATACTCCAGAAGGATGATGATATGACCGCTTTTACAGTCTTGCGCTTTACAAAGCTCAAGTCTTGGGGCGCGGTCGGCGGAGCCGGCTCACACAATGCCCGGCTCTGTTTCGGATACTCATTGGCCGATGGCGCGTGCATTTTTCGAGCGGTTGAACACTCTTCCCCTTTCCGCGTTCGGCATGGTATAATCAAACCAGAGGAAAATATGGCCGGCCCATTCTTGTCTCTGAAAAACGACTTCGTCTTCAAAGAAGTCTTCGGCTCCGAGGCCAACCATTGCTTGGCGTGAGGCGTTGACGCGCTTGCCGGAATTAACGTTCCAGCTTCTCGCCTGATATTGGAGATTTAATTAGCAGTGAAAGAACGAATCAGCCCCTATACCTATCTGTTGTGCGTGGGACACCTTTTCACCGACCTGAACCAGGGCGCTCTGCCGGTGATGATCCCCTTTTTCATCTTGGAATACGGGTTCAATTACACCAAAGCGGCCAGCCTGATTTTCGCTCTCAATCTTGTTTCGTCCGTTGTTCAGCCTTTTTTCGGCGCGCTGGCGGACAGGGCCAGCAAACCCTGGATCATGCCGGCCGGGATTCTCCTGGCCGGCGGCGGAATGGCGGCCACCGGCATTTTCACCAGCTACACGGCGATTTTCGCCGCGGTGATGATCAGCGGCATGGGCATTGCCGCTTTTCACCCGGATGCCGCCCGCTATGCGAACAAGGTCGCCGGCCGTAAAAAAGGGACCGGGGTCAGTATTTTCAGCTTCGGCGGCAACGTCGGCTTCGCGCTCGGCCCGGTTTTCACGGCTTGGCTGGTTTTGACCTTCGGGCTCAAAGGATTGGCCGCCTTGCTCATACCTGTCGCCGTTATGGCGCCGGTGCTGCTGGCGGCGATGAACCGCTACCGCCGAGGCGAAGAGGCGGCGCGGGCCGCCGGCTCCCTGCCGCGCGAGGCCTCCGGCACGGATAGATGGGGCGCGTTCTCGTTCTTGTGCGCCTTACTGTTCAGCCGGTCCATCATTTTCTATGGCCTGAACACCTTTTTGCCCCTTTACTGGATCCATATGTTCAAGCAGTCCGAAGCAAAAGCCAGCGCCGCCCTGACCATTCTGCTCGCCGTGGGGGCCGTGAGCACGCTCATCGGCGGACGGATGGCCGACAGGTTCGGCTTTCGCAAGGTGATCCGGGGCGGTTTTTTTCTCCTGTTGCCGCTCATGGGCCTTTTTGCCTTTACCGCCGACGCGGCCTCAGCGACATTGTTGCTTATACCCATCGGCTTTGCCTTGTATTTGCCGCTGACTCCCATGACCGTCACGGGCCAGAAGTTTCTGCCCAACCACATCGGCCTGTCTTCAGGCGTGACCATAGGCCTCACTGTCACTATCGGAGGAATTGCGGCCCCGCTATTGGGCCGGGTTGCGGACCTCCATGGATTGTCATCCGTCATGTGCATCCTGGCCGCGGTTGCGGCCCTGCCGCTCCTCCTCTCCTTGGCCCTGCCAAAGCCGCCAGATGAAGCGTGAAAGGGTATTCTAGGAAGCGCTGAATAAAGAGAACTTGGCTATGCCCCTCAAATTCGACGACGAAGCCCTGTTCCGGCTGGCCGTTCTGATGCCGGCCTATAAACCCGCTCAATTCAATGAAAAACCATTGCTTCGGGGCGTCCCCTTTTGGGCGGTCTTCGACCCGGTCCGTAATATCCATAACGATTCGGCCGAACCCATACTGCTTTACCTCGGGCCGGATGATGTGTCCAATTTCAAGAGGGAAATCAAGCTGGGCGCCGAGGTGATCGTCAGGCTTCGCCTGGAGGAATCTGTCTGGCAGGATCGTTTGGAAAACGAAGGTTCAGGCTATTTTCTCGCCGATGGTCATGAATTCCAGGTCGAAAACTTCTTTGAACGCGAACCCTCCCTCATTCGGGCGGTCAACCGCGATTCGGACATCCGCTTCATGCTGACCCTGGGCTACGGCCAGGATGCTTACGCCTGGGGCAAGGCCTGGCGGACCGAAAACGCTCTCCAGGTTACGGTTCGTCATTTTCTTACCGAGGCGGAGAAAAAAGGATTGGGGCCGGAGCAGTCGATCAAATTTTCATGCGCCGCTCCCTCTTCCGGCCCTCGGGGTCAATTCGAGGTCAACATGTCGGCGGCCACGGCTATCAGGGCCGGCTTAAGCCGCGATTTGACCCGTTGGGCCTGGGACAACCCGTGCTGTCCGCATCTTCTTGAACCGGAGATCCAGGAATTGTTGACCTGGCGTCCTTATGACGGCCCTTTGGAGCCTCTTCTGAAAATCTTCAAAGATTCTTTTCCGGCCCCTCCTCAATTCAAGGTCGTTTTCAAACGGGCCGCCAGCCTTAATTACCAGAATATTCTATCCCTCGAGGTCATGGACGCCGCTTTCAATTCCCTGCTCATCCTGACCCCTGATTTGAATGACCGTCAACCTGAATTCCGTTGGGAAATTCTGATTGATGAATCCCATGAATCGGCCTCTTATCTTCTGTCCGCTCCGGAAAGTCATGAACCGGCGGACTTGGCCGACGGCTCCGCGCGAATAAACGGGGAATTAGCCCGTTTTCTTCTTCTTTTCAGTCAATTGACCCGGGAACGCCTGAGCCGGGCCGGGCTGCTTTTTTTCGGGCCCGGTCCCGCGCCCTTGGGGGACCTGCCGGAAAGAAAACAGCCCAAATTCCAGCTCTTATCCAAATCGACATAAGGGGTTTTCATGTCCCGAGCCNCAGACCTTCAGAACCGGGAGCANTATTATCACAGCCAGATGGCCGCCCTGGCCGAAGCCGACCTGCCNAGCCAGGCCCCGGCCCTGGGCCTGGACATTGATGATCGGGGGCGGGTGCCGNTCCGCTTCTTCAACCGTGATTACCTGGTCTCCAACACGGCGGTCGAAGCCCTGGACGGCGCGCCCGTGCCTCTTGACCACCAGAGCATCCTGGCCCACTACCTGATGAGCCGAGGCCGGGGGGGCCTGAGCGGAGAATTTTTGCCCATCGGCCGCCTGACCGGGGTGGTTTCCACCGGCGCCAGCCCCAGCGACAGCCTCATCGTCCCCCTTGCCGCCAATTTCGCCGACCGCTATGACCTTTTCGCCCGGGCGGCCCGGCAAATAGGCGGGCAGGCCGAGGGCCGGGCTCCCTCCGGGGGTGAAGCCTGGCTCTTTCCGGTCCTGCCCCTTTTCCCGGTGCGCATCGTCTTTTTTGAAGCCGACGATGAGTTCCCGGCCGAGATAAAGGTGCTCTTCGACTCCTCGGCCCCTTCCTTCGTGGCTTACGAGTGCCTGGAACTCATGGAACTGGTGTTGGTTGAGGAACTTCTGGGCGCGGCGGGATTGTAAGCCCAACCAAGGCCAATATATTTAGATTTCAGCGGTTCAATCATTATTCAATAAGTTGCGGCGCCAGGCTCTATATAGATCATTATAAGAGAATTTTATTCATGGCCCAATATATGTACCGAGTATACTGGAAAGTCAATGACGGCCGCTACGGCTACCCCAATATTGAAACGGAAACGGGTTGGAGCGAACATCCCCACCCGCCGGTCAGCGGTTACTTGTCGGCCATACAATGGCATGCGGCCATATGTGGGGTCAAGGCCCATGCCCAGGCGCCGGGCCTGGTCCAGGAGTTTATCGGCCAAGGACGCCTCAGCGGTCGCCCCTATCGGGATTATCTGGTTGTCTACCAGGGCTTGGACGAGGAGGGCACCAGGATAGAGGAAGAGGTTCGTGTCCTCTGTCTGGGCCTCTGCGAAGATCAAGCCTAGTTTATGCAGTAACATCAAAATCTATTATTCCGCCACCCTCCACCACCATGCCAGGCTCTCTATTCAGCGGAGGCCGGCCTTGAGGCAGCTTCCCGGAGCAAACCGTATTGGCTCAGCTTGCGGTAGAATGTCCGGCGGCCGAGGCCCAGAAGCTTCTGGGCTTCCGCCCTGCGGCCGCCGCAGGTGACCAAGGCCGCGATAATGGCCTCCCGCTCCGCCCGGCCCAAGGTTTCTTTCAAAAGTGAGGCAGAGGCCGGAGATGCCCCCGGGCGGGCCGGACCGACCGAGAACCGTTCCAAGGGCGGCATTTCAAAGAAACGGCCCTGGGCCATTATGACCCCGCTTTCGATGCAGTTGCGCAGTTCCCGCACATTGCCCGGCCAGTCGTAACTGTAGAATAAGGCCAGGGCCTCACCGGGGAAGCAGACGTTTTTCTTGTACTTCTCGTTGAAATGCCTGAGAAAGGCATCGGCGAAAAGAGGGATGTCCTCCCGGCGCTCTCTCAGGGCGGGAACCCGCAGGCTGACGGTGCTGATGCGGTAATAGAGATCCCGCCGGAAGAGCTTGCGCGCGATCATATCCTCCAGGGGCTGGTTGGTGGCGATGATTAGGCGCACGTCCACGGACAGGTTTTTTTCGCCGCCCAGGCGTTGAATCTCCTGTTCCTGAACGGCCCGGAGCACCTTGGCCTGGGCGGCCAGGGACATGTCGCCTATCTCATCCAAAAACAGGGTGCCCAGGTGGGCCAGTTCAAACTTGCCCGCCTGGCCGCCTCTGCGGGCGCCGGTGAAAGCGCCCTCCTCATAGCCGAACAGTTCGCTTTCAATGAGATTTTCAGGAATGGAGGCGCTGTTGACGGCTATTAGAGGCCGCTCGGCCCGGTCGCTGTTCTGGTGAATGAATCTGGCCAGGATTTCCTTGCCGACCCCGTTCTCTCCCTGGATGAGGATGGGGACGGTGGTCTGGGCGGCGATGGCCGCCTGGGAGACTACTTTAAGAAAAGCCGGAGCCTGGCCGACTATTTCCAGCTTGCTCACTTCGGTCAAAGCCTGTATCCGCTTCCGCAGCTCGGTGGCCACCTGCTCGGCCTCTTGGACCTGTTTATCAAGGACCACCAGTTCGGTGGCGTCGGTAAATATCGACACCGCGCCCCGGAACCGTTTCCCGATGAAAATGGGAGTGATGCGGCAGGAGACATGCTTGTCGATGGTCTCCACATACTGCCTGTCTTTGACCATTGGCCGACGGGTGCGCAGAACCCTGACCAAGGCCGACTTGGGCTCCACTTCAAACAGGTTGCGGCCGAGGATTTTGCCGATCGGCACCTGGAAGATGCGGGCATACATATCATTGGCGTAGAAAACCCGACCCTCTTGATCGGCGGCGATGACCCCCTCGCTCCACTGGTCCATGACCGCGCTTATGAGTTCATGCCCGCCGAGGGAAATGAGGTGCTTAAGGAATTCCTTATTGATTTGGCCCACGGCCCGCCCGGAGAGGGCCAGGATAGGCACCAAGGGGCCGCAGGGCTCCACTTGGGCCGGAGTGAGGCTGTAAAGGTCCAGCTCCTTGAAAAGGCCCTGACCGGCAGGCGGGTGCGGCCCGATGGGGCGCATGATTTGTTCAAGTTTCACAATGGCCCTCCTTGAGCGTTTCAGATTCCTTTCGTAGCAGATTTTGTCCAAAGTGTCAAACAAGGCACTATTGCCGTTTCAGATCGCAGATGTACGTTTACGAAATATAACCAAAACTGTTTCATAATAAAGCATATTATTTTGAAACCGGCCTGTTCTTTTTAAAATACCAGGTATACAGTGCCATAAACAGCACTTTTATTATTTCAAAAGAGCCAAAAACGGCACCCGGGGAGGGACCAGCTTTCCGCAAAATAACTAAAAAATGTGTTAAATCAGCCCTTTCATCACCTGACTCCGCTTGGCATATATCCTGCTTTAGTTTCACAAGGTTACGCCCCGGGCTCGGACTTCAAGCCCGAAGGCGCGAGGAAGCGGGCCGGCGCAGAAGAGCCGGCCGCAAGCATATCTCGTTTTCTTAAGGAGGGGAATAGATGCGCACTCGTTTTTTGGCCGTTCTTGCCATGCTGCTACCCGTGATCCTGCTTGCCGGGAGCGCCCAGGCCGCGGAGAAACCCGCTTTCAAATGGCGCCTGGCCAGCGTTTGGAACGCCGGCACATTCCAGTTCGAAGGCGACCGCCGTTTCGCCGAAACCGTGACCAAGCTCTCGGGCGGCCGGCTGACCATCACCGCCTTTGGCGCGGGGCAACTCGTGCCCACCACCGGCGTCTTCGAAGCCGTCCGTAACGGCACCGTGGAATGCGGCGGCGATTGGCCTTCCTACTGGACCGGCTTCAATACCGCCTTCGACCTTCTGGGCAGCCATGTCTTCGGCTTCAACAACTATGATTACATGAACTGGATTTACGGCGCCGGCGGGATCAANCTCTACAAGGANCTTTACGGTAAATACGGCCTGGAGTATTTTCCCGTGGCCATGAGCGGCATGGAATCGGGTATTCGNTCCACCAGGCGGATCACCAGGCTTGAGGACTTGAACGGCATGAAAATCCGCTTCGCCGGGCTGCTCCANGGTGAAATGATTCAAAAATTCGGGGTGACTCCGGTCTCCATGTCCCTGCCCGAGGCTTATGAAGGGCTTCAGCGCGGGGTCATCGACGCCATGGAATTTTCGGCCCCCGTCAACGACGAGGCGGCCAAGCTGCATGAAGTGACCAAGTTCTGGCTGGCCCCGGGCTGGCACCAGACCTCTTCGGTCTATGGGGCCCTGATCAACAAAGCCGCCTACGCCAAGCTGGACGACGAGCTTAAGTTCATCATCGAGATGGCGGCCAAGAGCGTGGGGCTGGAGACCATGGCCGAATACGGCTGGGGCGACTCAACGGCCACCAACAAGATGATAGCCGCCGGCGTGGAGGTCAACTGGCTGTCGGAAGAGGATATGGACCGGCTGGAAGCGGCCAGGAACGAAGTCATGGTCAAACTGGCCAAAGAAAATCCTGACTACGGCCAACTGGCCAAGGCCCAGATGCAGTATTTCAGGGATTACGCGCCTTACCGCAAATTCCTGGGCGACTGGAGCTTCGGCCGCACGCCCAAGGCCTATCCCGATCTGCCCTGATTCACCAAAAATTCCGGTTATCCGGCCCGCACTCGCCGACAGGCCGTCCCCGCTTCCGGGGGCGGCCTTGGGGAGGGGGCTCCGAGGTCCAAACCATGAACGCCATCGCCAAAATCACCCGGGCCATTGACCGTCTCAGCGACTTGACCGGCAAGGCGGCCATGTACCTGGCCATGATCCTCCTGGGCCTGATCGTTTTCGAGGTCGTCAGCCGGCGCTTTTTCAACGCCCCCACCATCTGGACCTACGAGGCCAGCACCATGCTCTTCGGGGCCTTCATCATGTTCATCATGCCCTACGGCCTGCTCCACCGGGTAAACGTCTCGGTGGACCTCCTCACTCAGCGCTTTTCCTTAAAGACCCAGCGGATTATCGACCTGGCAACCTATGTCGTCTTTTTTTTCCCCTTCATCCTTATTCTCATATACATCGGGGGCAAATTCGCCCTCGCCTCCTGGCAGGTGGGCGAGACCAGTTGGTCAAACTGGAAGCCGCCGCTGTATTACATCAAGACCTGCATTCCCGCGGCCGCCTTCCTGACTTTTCTGCAAGGCGTCTCCGAAATTCTCAAGCGGGTGATGACCCTGACGGGCGACGCGCCGGCCCCGGACGGCCTAGAGGAGGCCCCTCATGGATGAAATAATTCTCATCGGCATGTTCGCGGCCCTGGTTCTGGCCATCGCCTCCAATCATCCCTTGGGTTTCGCCCTCGGCGGGGTGGGGGTCGCGGCGGGGCTTCTAGGCTGGGGGACGGCTTCCCTGAACCTCGTGATCAACCAGACTTACGCGGTAATGGACAACTACCTTCTCATCGCCATTCCCATGTTCGTCCTCATGGCCAATTTCCTGATGTACAGCGGAGTGGCCGATGGGCTTTTCGAATCGGCGCGGCTGATTCTGGGCACCTTGCGCGGCGGCCTGGCCGTGGCGGTCATCGCCGTGTCCACGGTCTTCGCGGCGACCACGGGAGTGGTGGGGGCCTCGGTTCTGACCATGGGACTCCTGGCCATCCCGGTCTTGGACCGCTATAAATACGACCGGGGCCTGACCGCCGGGGTGGTTTGCGCCGGCGGTTCCCTGGGCATCCTCATACCCCCCAGCATAATGCTGGTCACCCTGGCCTCCCTGGCCCAGGTATCGGTAGGGAAGCTGCTGCTGGCGGCTGTTTTGCCCGGCTTGTTCCTGTCCTTCTGTTACATCGTCTATATCATCGTGGCCTGCGCCCTTGACAAGGACAAGGGGCCGGCCATGAGCCCCGGGGAACTGGCCGCCTATCCCATGGCCAGCCGCATAAAAGGATGCCTGATCAACCTGGTGCCGCCCCTGATTCTCATTCTGGGAGTCCTGGGCACAATCTTCACCGGCACGGCCACGCCCACCGAGGCCTCGGCCTGCGGCGCCTTCCTCTCCCTCATAATGACCGTTTTCTATGGCCGGTTCAGCCTCGAAATGGTCCGGAACTCCTTGGCGGATACGGCCAAAACTTCGGCCATGGTCTTCGTGATCATGATCGGCGCCAACACCTTCTGCTCCATCTTCCTGGGCCTGAACGGGGCCCAGGCCGTGGCCCACCTGGTTCAGGCCATCGGGCTTTCGGGCTGGGCGGTGTTGATTTTCATGATCATCCTCATTTTCATCCTGGGTTGCTTCATCGACTGGATCGGCGTCGTGCCCATCTGCATCCCGATCTTCCTGCCGCTTCTGGATACCTACGGCTTTGATCGGCTCTACGTCTGCGCGGTATCGGCTGTGATCATGCAGAGTTGTTTCATGACCCCGCCTTTCGGCTACGCTCTTTTCTACATCAAGGGAATCATGCCGCCGGATTGGTCCATGCTCGACATTTACCGAGGCGTGATCCCCTTCCTGGCGGTGATCATCTTCGTGACCGCCGTCACCCTGGTCTTCCCCCAGTTGGTCATGTGGCTGCCGGGCCTCTCGGACCTTTGAGCATAACCCCGGGCCATGGCCCGATGACATAAGGAGTAGACAATGGCCATCATCAAACCAGTGCCCTTCAGGATTCCCCCGGCGGTTATCACCGGCACGGGCAGCGTGCGGGAAAACCTCTTGGCCGAGGTCAACAATTTAAAGGCCAAAAACATCCTCGTCGTCAGCGACTCCGCTATCGCCGGGGCGGGTTACCTGGATGAACTGCGGGGGTTCCTGGCCCAACCGGATCTGGATTTTGAAGCCTATACCGGCATTGAGGCCGAACCTTCCATTGAAAACATGGAAACCGCCCTGGCCTGGTGCGCGGGGAAAAGTTTTGACGCCATTATCGGTCTGGGCGGGGGCAGCGTCATCGATTCGGCCAAGATGCTCTCAGCCCTCCTGGCCCATGGCGGGGCGGTGCGGGACTATGTGGGCGGGCCCAGGGCCTTTGAAAAGCGCGGGGCGCCGACCATCATGATACCCACCACCTCCGGCACCGGAGCCGAGGTCACGGTCAATGTGGTTTTCAAAGACAAGGAGGCCAAGCTGAAACGGGTGGTGGTAAGCCCCTTTCTCATGCCCGATCTGGCCATAGTCGATCCCCTCTACACCCTCAGCGTGCCCCCGGCCGTAACCGCGGCCACGGGCATGGACGCCCTGACCCATGCCATTGAGGCCTACACGGCCGTCAAGGCCACGCCCATGACCGATCTGTTTGCCGAGGACGCCATCCGCCGCATCGGCCGCTCCCTGCGGACGGCCGTGGCCTGCGGGCAGAACGTCGAGGCCCGTCTGGACATGAGCCTCGGCTCCCTCTTCGGAGGCATCGCCAATGCCGGGGCCTCGGTGGGCGCGGTTCACGCCCTGTCATACCCCTTATGCGGGGAATACAATATCTCCCACGGGACGGGCAACGCTTTGCTCCTGCCCTACGTGGCCGAGGTCACCATGATGGGCAACATACCCAAATTCGCCCGCATCGCCGAACTCTTGGGCGAGCCGATCCACGGCCTTTCCCCGCGCCTGGCCGCGGCCAGGGCCGTGGAAGCCATTAAGCAACTGTCGACGGATATTGATATTCCCCTCCATATGAGCCGCTTCGGCGTGCTGGCCGAGGTGTTGCCCCGCTGGGCCAAAACGGTCATTGAGACCCAGGTGCGCTTGATGTCCAACACCCCCCGGGTAATGACCGAGAAAGAAGTCCTGGCCGTTTATGAGGCCGCGTTTTGACCATGCGCGGCAATAAAATCAGGCCGTCCATGAGCCTCGACTGCCAGATCAGGCCCGGCGGGGCTCTCGCCAATCGCCTGGCCTCGGCCGCCGAAGCGGCATCCTTGATCCGTAACGGCATGACCGTGGCCGTCGGCGGCTATACTTCGGCCGGCTACCCCAAGGCGGTCCCGGCCGAGCTGGCCCGGCGGCAGGCCGGCGGGGAAGAGATGTCCCTGAACCTTATCAGCGGGTCCCTGGTGGGACAGATCGACGAAATGCTGGCTTCCCTCATCGCCCGGCGGACCCCCATGCTGGAAAGCCCGACCCTCAGGCGCGCGGCCAATGCCCGCAGAATGGTCTATGTTGAACAACAGATAGCCAAGCTGCCGCGTCTTTTGTGGTCCGGGGCCTTCGGCCGCATCGACTGGGCCGTTATTGAAGTCTTGGGCTTCACCGGGGAGGGCTGGCTGGTGCCCAGTTCCTCGGTGGGCCTCTTGCCGCAGCTGGTGGAACAGGCCGAAGGGCTAATTATCGAAGTCAACCAGGCTCAACCGGCCGGCTTGGCCGGCCTGGCCGACATCTACCGGCCCGGCCGTCCGCCGCGGCAGCCTATCCCCCTGCTCCACCCTGTCCACCGTTTCGGTGAACCTTTTGTCCGGGTGGATCCAGAGAAGATCAAAGCCGTGGTCCTGACCAACCAGCCGGACCAGGCCCGGCCGAATCCCTCCCTCTCCGAGCCCTTGGCCCGGGCCCTTGACCACTTGATGAATTTTCTTGAAATGGAGTCGGCCCGCCACTGGGGCGGAACCCTGCCCCCGGTCCAGACCGGGGTGGGGCAACTGGCCGGAGGCCTGGTTGCCGCCCTGGGGCAATCCCGGTTCCGCTGCCTGAAATTTTTCTGCGGCATCCTGGGCGAGGAGCATCTGGAACTTCTGGCTTCCGGCCGGGTCGCGGCGGCTTCCTCCAGCGCCATCCAGATGACCCCCCGGGTCACGGAAATAATCCGGACAAAGGGCCACGAGATGAGCGAGGTTCTTGTCTTGCGAAACCAGGAAATCACCAACGATGCCGAGACCGCCGCCCGCCTCGGCCTTCTGTCCATCAACAGCGGCCTGGAAGCGGACATATACGGCAACGTCAATGCCAGCCATATCGCGGGCAGCCACGTGGTCAACGGCCTTGGCGGGGGGGCCAACTTCGCCCAGAATTCGGGGCTTTCGGTTCTGGTCCTGCCTTCGGCCAATGCGGAAATGACCATTTCCCATATCGTGCCCATGGTTCCGCACGTTGACATCGGCGAACACGATGTGGATATCCTGGTCACAGACCAGGGCTTGGCGGACCTCCGCGGCCGCGACGAGGTGGAAAGGGCCGAGGAGGTCATCACCCGCTGCGCCCACCCGGCCTACCGGGACATGTTACGCGACTATCTTAAACGGGCCATGGCCTCCGTGGGCGGCCATCATCCTCAACTGCCGGACGAGGCTTTCGCTTGGCATCGGCGCCTTAAGGAAACCGGCGCCATGAGCCTGTAGGCGGTTTTGCCGAGTAAAAAATATCCTGTGGAGGAACTATGATTGGCGCAGTGGCTCTTTTTGTTCCGGCCATTTCCGAAAAAAAACTGGCCAAGGCCGCCGGCCTGGCTGTGGACAGCCTCTATTTCGACTTGGAGGATTCCGTGGCCCCGGACCAGAAAGATGAGGCCCGGGGCATGTTGCGGCAGGTTTTGGCTTATCAGTCCTTCCAAGCCGGGTCTCTCCTGGTCCGGATCAACGGTTTCGGCACATCCCAGTGGAATCAGGATATCGAGGATTTGGCCGGGAACCCGGCCTTGTCCGCCCTATTGCTGCCGAACGCCGGCCGGGAGGCGGCGGCGGCCCTGAGCCGAAAGCTCGACCGCTTGGATTCAGCCCTGAAGATTGTGCTTCTGATCGAAACCGCCCGAGGCCTGGAAGAGGCCCGGGAGGCGGCGCTGGCCGCGCCCCGGGTTATAGGCCTTCAATTCGGAGGCGAGGACTATACCGCATCCCTGGGCGTCAAACGGACAATGGAGGGCGAGGAACTCGATTTCGCTCGGGCCCGCCTGGTCAACCTGGCCCATGCCTATGGCTTGGAGGCCCTGGATACCCCTTTCACCAACCTTAATGAACCGGACGGCCTCCGGAAGGATTGCCGACGGGCCCGGGCCCTGGGTTTCACCGGCAAGGCGGTCATCCACCCCGGACAAATCGCGGACGTGCGCCGGTTTTTCCAGCCGGAGCAGTCCGAAATCGACAAGGCCCGGCGCATCCTGGCCGCCTATGCCCGGCAGAGCGGTGAAGGGGCCGGGGTTTTCACCTTGGATGGGGCCATGATCGATGCCCCCATCATCGAGCGGGCCCGGCAGGTTTTACGCAAAGCCGGGTTGAACGCGACCGCCCGGGACTAACCAAAATAACGGCGGCTATGCCCTAATGAACAGTAAGGAGTGCGACATGGAAAACAAGCAGGTGGAGTATGTGGCCGGCCTCGTCAAACGGGCCAGGGTGGCCCAGGCGCAGGCCGAAAATTATACCCAGGAGAAGGCGGATCTCTTATGCCGGGCCGTGGCCCGGGCCGTGACCACCCCCGAGGAAATCAAGAAAATCGGAACCATGGTCTACGACGAGGCCGGCTACGGCGATCTGGAATCCAAGTTTTTCAAACTTGAGACCAGGGTCAAGGGCACTTTGTGGGACGTGTTGAAAGTCAAGAGCGTGGGGGTAGTGGAAGAACTGCCCGAGAGGGGCCTGACCAAGATCGCCAAGCCCGTGGGCGTGGTGGCCGGGCTGGTTCCCAGCACCCAGCCCGAGGTCACCCCGGTCATCAAGGCCCTCTTTGCCTTGAAGGCCCGGGATGCCGTTATCTTCGCCCCGCACCCCAAGACCCGTAAGTGCACCGGCTACGTGGTGGAGAAGATGCGCCAGGCCCTGAAACAGTATGGCGCCCCCGAAGACCTGATTCTGTGCACTGAAAATCCCACCGTGGAGATGACGGCCGAACTGATGCGCCAGGCCGACCTGGTGGTGGCCACTGGCGGAGCCCCCATGGTCAGAGCCGCTTATTCCTCAGGCACTCCGGCCTACGGGGCCGGCGCGGGCAACTCCAACGTGGTGGTCGACGAGACCGCCGATGTTGAAAACACGGCCAAACTTCTGATAAACAGCAAGTTTTTCGATCAGTCCAGCGGCTGTTCCTGTGAAAACGCGGCCGTCATCCAAAAAAGCATCTATGATAAAATGTTGGCGGCCTTCCAGGCCAATGGAGCCTATCTGCTGAACGCCGAAGAAAAAGCCAAGCTCCAGAAGACCCTGTGGCCCAACTGGCCCCAGGATCACCTCTTGGGACGGGATATTATTCTCCAGAAGGCCGCGCTCATCGCCCAAAGGGCCGGCTTCAGCGTGCCCCCGGAGACCAAGCTTCTCCTGGTCGAGGAGACCGGCAGCGGCCCGGACCACCCCTTCTCCGGCGAAAAGCTCAGCGTGGTCCTGACCCTTTACAAATATGACGATTTCGACCAGGCCATGGCCATTGTCCGGGCCAACCAGGAATACCAGGGTTTAGGCCATTCCTGCGGCATCCATTCCTTTGACGACGAAAAGATCATGCGTTACGCCATGACCATGAAAAGCACCCGGGTGGCCGTGCGCCAAGCCATGACCGCCTCCAACAGCGGCAGTTGGACCAGCGGCAACAACTGGACTTCCACTCTCGGCTGCGGCACCTGGGGCGGCAACATAGTGGCCGAGAACATCACGGTCAGGCATTTCCTTAACTACACCTGGGTCGCCCGGCCCATTGAGCCTTATATCCCGACCGAAGAAGAACTCTTCGCCGGCCTGTGATTACTCTGCCTGGCGTTATGTCAGCCGGGTGTGGCCAATTCGATTTGCTCCGTGTCCGTGCCAACGCTTGTTCAGGGCCGGAAAGCGGTTGCTGATCGGCAAGTAAAAACCGCCCCCTACAGGAAGTGTTGCCTGTAGGGGGCGGTCGCTTGGCGCAAAACCGGGGGACTTGCGCGTCAATGCCCCTCATTTCTTCAGCAGTTCGGGGTGTTTTTCCAGCAGGCTTGCATAATGACCAAGCGCCTCTTTTTGGGCCTCGGTAAAGGGGGCCTTGTTTTTCTGGAAAATATTTTTAATCATATCCGGTTTCGGGCACGGCCAGCCTTTATCTGGAGGAAACAAATCAATAAGTTCACGGCGGAGATCGAGATGGTTTTGGGAAAGTGTCGAATTTGGAGCCGGAGCATAAATTTTATTATACCATTCAAGGGCCAGAAGGCGGAGATGTTCATATTTCTTGGCTTGGATTTCCAGATCGCCGCCCAGGTCCAGTTCTTCCGTCAGCTTGCATATGTCTTCAAATAAATTGCGCAACTGGTCTCTTCCACCCAGACTGCCAGAATGAGTGATCTGGTGAAACGTAAAGATTATCAGCGGTTTCATCAGTTCGCGTATTTTTTGTATTGTTATATCCGCTTCCTGAATTTTATCTTGAAGTTGAGCTTCAAAGGAGGCGGCTTTGAAATATTTGAACTTATCCAGATGCAGAAAGACCGCGGCGAGACCGCCAGCCAGGGTTGCCAACCCCATGGCCGTATTGTTGCCTGTTACGCCGAAATAAACAGACGGTCCCATTATCAAGGCTATTGAAAACATTATTTTTAGAAATGTCATAAATTTACCCACTGCGGATTACCCCTCGCCGCCGATTGCCGCCCCTCGCCGGCCCTAGAGCCGGGCCTGGGTCACCTGGCCTTATCTTCGATTTTCCTTTGATTTTATTGGAGCTGGCGAGAGGAATCGAACCTCCAACCGTCTGATTACAAATCAGGCGCTCTACCCTTGAGCTACGCCAGCCGGGGAGGTCTCAGCCTCGGTCCTCCGGGGAGTCCGCCTATAAAGCTATAATCATTGTTTGTTTTTGTCAAGGCGGCCGGGATGGCGCGCCGGCGGCGGACATTTGACCTCCAGCTTGTGTTGATGTTATAATAAGCTGTGTATTTTTGGTTTTAAGTTCCGGGCTTTAGGAAAAAGAGCACCGGCGCGAAGGCCGTTTCACCAGCGGCTTCACGGGCCAATCCAAGCCTCCAGGGGTAAGTTAATGAAAGCCAAGCATGAATTCAAAGTAGTTCCCAGTTTCCCCGAGAAACTCGGACCCTTGAAAAAAATGGCCTACAATGTTCTTTTCAGTTGGCGGGCCGGCATCCGCGACCTCTTCCAAAGAATGGACCCCAAACTTTGGGAAGAGTCAGACCATAACCCGGTGGCCTTCATGGGCCAGATCAACCAGGAACGCCTTGAGGCCCTGGTCAATGACTTGGGCTTCATGAGCCAATTGGAGGAAGAGGCCCATAGCTTCGACAAATACATGGGAGCCCCCAAAATCGGCGACCCGGGCACCTGCGTGGCCTATTTTTCAGCCGAATTCGGCCTCACCACCTGCGTTCCAATCTATTCCGGCGGCTTGGGCATGTTGGCCGGCGACCACCTCAAATCGGCCTCCGACCTCTCCATCCCCCTGGTGGGCATGGGGCTTTTATACCAGGAAGGCTACTTCAGCCAGTATCTCAACAACGACGGCTGGCAAATGGAACGATATCCGGCCAACGATTTCGACAACATGCCCATTACCCGGGTCACCGACTCGACCGGCCGCCAGATAAAGGTCACGGTCGACTTCAAGGGCCGGGCGGTGACGGTGGCCGTCTGGTGCGTCCAGGTGGGGCGGGTGCCCCTTTACCTTCTGGATACCGACCTCAACGAAAACGAGCCCGAGTTTCGAGGCACCACGGCCCAGCTCTACGGCGGCAACTGGGAAACCCGAATCCGGCAGGAAATCGTCCTGGGCGTGGGAGGGGTGCGGGCCCTGAAGGCCCTCGGCCTGAAGCCCACGGTCATCCATATGAACGAGGGACACAGCGCTTTCTCGGCCCTGGAACGCATCAACCTCCTGCGCAAGGACTACAACCTGTCCTTTGACGCGGCCAGGGAAGTGGTCCAGGCCTCCACCGTCTTCACCACGCACACCCCGGTCCCGGCCGGCAACGACACCTTCGCCCCGGAAATGGCCGGGGCCTATTTCGAGAACTACGCCAAAGAGCTGGGCATCAACTGGAGGGTTCTTCTGGGTTACGGCCGCATCAACCCCCGCGACGACGGCGAACCCTTCGGAGTCACCCCCCTGTCATTGCGCCTGTCGGCCCACGCCAACGGCGTCAGCCGCCTCCACGGCCGGGTCAGCCGCAGCATGTGGCAAAACATCTGGCCCAAGAACCCGATGGAGGATACCCCCATCGGCCACATCACCAATGGAATCCACGTCTCATCCTGGGCCTCCCGGGAAATAGCCCGCCTCTACGACAATTATCTCGGCGCCGATTGGAACGAGGACCAGGACCCGGTCCATATCTGGCGACAGGTCAAGCAGATTCCCCTGTCTGAACTGTGGCGGGCCCACGAAAACTGCCGGACCCGCCTGGTGGGTTTCGCCCGCCGGGCTCTCTTCCGCCAGCTCAAGGAACAGGGCGCCTCCACGGACGCCCTGCGCGAGAGCATGGGAGTGCTCAACCCGGAAACCCTGACCATCGGCTTCGCCCGCCGCTTCGCCACCTATAAACGGGCCACCCTCCTGTTTCGCAATCCCGACCGCCTGGACAAAATACTGAACCATTCGACCCGCCCGGTCCAGTTGATAATCGCCGGCAAGGCCCACCCCCAGGACAACGAGGGCAAGGCCTTCATAAAATCCATTCTCCATCTGACCCGGGAACCCCGCTTCCGGAACCGCATCGTGTTTTTGGAAAATTACAACATGACCATCGCCAGCCTGTTGGTTTCCGGCTGCGATGTCTGGCTCAACAACCCCCGCCGCCCCCTGGAGGCCTGCGGCACCAGCGGCATGAAAGCCCTGGCCAACGGCGTTCTGAACCTGTCGGTCCTGGACGGGTGGTGGGACGAGGGCTACTCCCCGGACTACGGCTGGGCCATAGGCCAGGGCGAGGAAGACCCCAACCATGAGCTGCAGGACGAAACCGAAAGCCGGGCCCTCTACAATCTCCTGGAAAAACAGGTAGCCCCACTCTTCTACCAGCGGACGGCCGACGGCATTCCCCAGATCTGGTGCGAATCAATGCGTTCCAGCATCCGCGACCTCATGCCCCGTTTCAGTTCCCACCGCATGGTGCTCGAGTATTACCAGAAATACTACCTTCCGTCTTCCCGGCGCTTCCAGAGCCTGACGGCCGACAATTTCGCCGCCGCCCAGGCCCAGGCCGAATGGCGCCACAAACTCATGACTTCCTGGAACGACGTGATCATCCGATCCATCTCTTCCACCGCCGACGGCAGCCAAAGAACGGTGGGCGAAGAGATGGTCTTCGAAGCCCGGGTGCATCTGGGCGCCCTGGCGCCTGA
>JGI24698J34947_10000538_pt1 | contig 17931 bp, 10 predicted proteins | sample TergutMp193P3_FD_34947 | JGI IMG/M metagenome (IMG submission 34947) | reverse complement strand
TCGCTTTTTCCTTTGCCCATAGGGGAATTTTATCACGGCTTGCGGCTTTTTTGGATACTAAATTTAGAAGGGGCTGCCCTTACTTCTCGGACAGCCCCCATAATGGCTTTATATAACGCCCATGCTACCCGAATAGGATTTCCCCCTCCCCCCGCAACATAGATATGTCAGACGACAAAGCAATCAAAAAGACAATTTAGGTTTTCTCACGAGAGCGAAAATACCCTCTTCCCCCAACTAAAAATGTGAAATTGTCGCGGTTTTGTCCTATAAATATCTAAATAATACTGGCGAATGGGTGGGCAAGTGACGCAGAAAAATCATTTTTATTTGACAAGATTTTACATACGCGAGGCCGAGTAAGCTCTGAGGGCAGCATGGCGTGTGTAAAAAAGAGCCTTGACTGATTACAAAATTAGAACGATTAAAAAATGAATGCGCCATCGAGCTGCCCGAATGGGCTTACTCGGCTCGCGACATGTATGTTCTTGTCTAACTAACGTTTTCGATGCGGCATTTGCCCACCCGTTAGCCGAAGTTATTTTTGGGTTTTTGTGTTACCTAACATCCCGACAAATTAGAGTTTACCCAAACAATCCCGTAAGGAACGTAGACAGCGCCGGAATGTAAGTCACCAGCAGCACTACCACAAGCCGCACCGCGAGGAAGGGTAGCACATAACGGCAGATTTCCGCGAAGGGCCTTTTGAAGCGGTAACTCGCGAGGAAGAGGTTCATGCCCACGGGAGGCGTGAGGAAGCCGGCTTCAAGGTTGACGATGAAGATGACGCCCAGGTGGACGGGATCAATCCCGTAAAGCTGGCCGAGTGGAATGATCAGGGGGAGTACCACCATGATGGCGGAGAAGATGTCCATGAGGCAGCCCACCACGAGGAGGATCAGGTTGAGGATCAATAAAAAGACGAACCTTGATTCAATGGTTTGCTGCATCCAGAAGGCGAGGCTCTCAGGCACGTTGGAATCGATGATGGCGTAGGAAAGGGCGTTCGCCATGGCAAAGATGGAGAGGATGCCGCCGATGATTGGGACAGCTTTGAGAAACACCTTGGGAATATCCCTAAGGGCTATGTCACGGTGGATGATTACTTCGACTATGAAAACGTAGATCGCAGATACTGCGCTCACTTCCACAAGTGAAAGGATACCGGAAAAATATCCCGCCATGAGCAGGATCGGAAGGAGGATTTCAAAGGCCGAGCCTTTGAGGGCGGAACCGGTCTCTTTGAGGTTAAAGGGTTCCAGTGGGATCTTTACCTTCACGGACGCGACGATCCCGTAGACGATCATCGCCACCACGAGGATGAGACCGGGGATTATCGCGCCGAGGAAAAAATCGACGATGCTGTAGTTGACGGTCTCGCCCATGAAAAAGAGGATGCTGTTGGTGGTGGAGCCAACGAGGATTACCGGGAGGCTTGGGGGAAAGAGGATACCAATGCCCCCGGCCGAGGTGAGAAGCCCTATCGAGAACTTGTCCGGGTAGCCAGAGTTTCCCGTGATGGAATCGCCGCCTTTGGAGGCGGCTCCCCTCTGCAAGATGATGAGGAGTATGCCGCCTAACGCCAGAATCGTGACGCCTGACGCGCCGGTGAAGGAGGTGAAGAACGCGCAGATCACCACCGTGGCGATGATCATGCCGCCGGGAAGCCAGCAGAAGAGGCCGCGGAAGGCCGCCACGAGCCTTTCCCCGGCCCTGCTTTCGGAGAGGAAGAAGCCGGTTATGGTGAAAAGGGGAATCGCGACCAGATCCGCGTCGGTAAGCGCCGAATAGATCTGAATCGGCGCGGCGTCAGGCTCGCCGCCCAGTGCCTGAAGCATAACGAGGGCAATGCCGCCTATCGCCGCGAAGATGGGAGTCCCCGCGAGCGCCGCCACGACGAGGAAGATGATCAGCGGCATTTTGAGGTGATACGCCATGTCGTAAAGCTGGTTTACCCAGGTGAAAAACGGCTCCGGCGGGTTAAAGCCCCAGAAGACTTTCGCGATTGCAGGAAGGGCGGCGGCGCATCCCAACAGCAATACCAGAACAGGAAGCCCCACGGAGAACAACGGACTTCGTTTTTCCGTATTATCGGATGCCCCGGATTGTACCGATTGAAACGCGAACCGGACGGCTATCACACAGTAGGCAATGGGCATTACCACGGCGAAGACCCTGTCGGAAATAAAACCGGTAGACCTGACCGAAAAACTGTATCTCAGAAAGGAAATGGAATCCCAAAAAAGGACAGTCGCGATGCACGCCGAAATAAGGCCGGTAATAATCGAGAAGACATTTTTCAGTTTTTCATTTTTCGCGTACTGGATCAACGCGATGGAAATATGCTCGGCGGACTTTGTCGCGAGCATCGCCGCCAGAAGCCCCGACACAAGGAAGAAGCGTATCATCAGATGACGCGAATAGGTAATGAAGACGTTAAGGGGCCTTAATACGGCGTCAGCTACCGGCAGAAGGGCCATCAGGACCAAAGCGGCAATGCACAGGTACTTTTCAGCAGTATCGATTAATTTATGGAAGCCCCCGGAATTTTTGTCCATACGTCATCCGCTATCGCCCGGTGGTGCGGACTCTTGTCACTATGGTGCTGATCCTGTTGTACAGGTCCCGGTCATAGGTAGTTCCCAAAAGGCTTGGCGTTACCTTGTCGATCTCGTTGTACCAGAGCTGTTCCTGCGCCGCTGTCGGGGTGTTCACCTTTAGACCCGCCCTCGTCATCGTCTGAACCGCGTCGCTGACCGTTTTCTGAATGGACGCGTCGAATTGCGTGGCGATGTTGCGCGTAACCCTCAGCAGCTCCGTTTGATACCTGGGGTTCAAATCGCCGATCTTTTTCCATGTAAGCTGGTTTATGACGATCCCGCCCAAAACCGGCGCGACATTCGTGGACATCATATTTTTCAGCATCGTGTGGAGCTGATATGCGGCGACGGCCGCAGGATTCTGATAAGCCGCCACAACAAGGCCGGCGTTCAACTTATTGCCCACATCGGTCCAGTCCGATTCGATAATCTGGAAGCCCATGGTCTTGAACGCCGTGTTCATCTCCGCCGCCTCGGAGTTTGATGCGATCCTCATCCTCTGCAAATCGGCAGGCGTGACAACCGGATCCCTGGAAAATATATTTACAAAGCCCGATTTGGACCACGCCAGCATAAAATACTCGCCCCTGTTGAACCTGTTATCCAGATCAGTTTGCAATTCCTGCATGACAGCGTTCAATTCCCTTTCGTTACGGATGAGGAAGGGGGCGCTCAAAGTCATTATTGATTTATCGATGTCGCTGAGCCCAAAGGGCGTGAAGATCGCGGCCTGAATCGTATCGCTTCTGAGGGAGAGGAGCATCTTGCTTTCGTTGCCTTCGATTCCGCCGTGGCGTATGCTGAGGCGCACCTGGCCGTTGGTTACGCGGTTCCATTCGGAGGCGATTTGATCCAGCGTCCTCCCCCACGGGGATTCCCTCGGAAGGGGCGAGGCAAGTTTTACCTCAAGCGATCCGGATTGGGTAGTAGTCCCGCGCTGGGCAAAAAGGTTCCCCGCGCCCAGGACCAGCAGCGTTGCCGCAAAAAACAAAAAAACCGTTATTCTTCGCATTCTTAACTCCTCAACATTAATTACATCATCCTATTCAAAGGTAAAGTATTCATAGTCCGTATCCAGGAGAAATTGGGCCTTCCTCTGGGAAATTATATTCAGCAGCCTTGACGAAGGATCCGCGTCGACATCTATCGCCAGGGCCTTCTCGAGGTTTTCTACGAAGGCATCGTAATCCCCCTCGTAATCCCCGGAGGGTATACACGATTTGGCGTAAGCGACATAAGCGCCGGCGCTCTGGTAATTGGACTTCTCCAGTGCTCGCTGAAAGTGGATTCCCACTTTGTCCTTATCCCCGCCAAGGTTCTCGGGTAACGAGGCGTACAGCATTATGTACAATTCATCAATGGCCCCGTTGTTAAAATCCGGATCAAGTTCATAAGCCCGCGCTATCATCGCGCTCCATTCGGAAATTTGGTAGCCAAGTTCGAAATCGAAAACATCAAGCGAGTAAGCCGCGATTCCCCCCGCCGCAGCCCAGTAGAGCAGGGGCACGTCCTCTTTTTTGCATTTTTTGAGGAGGCTATCCAGGGAACCGTCATCAACTGCCGCGCTACTGAAACCGGAATATTTCTTGTCCAGCGCCGAGTTAAGGATGGCGTTCCCGCGAAGGTAAAGGTTCTTCGCCCGCTCGGTCGCCTCTTTACGCTCATAATAGTAATTAATTGGGTCAAGGATCTCGGCGGGCCCCTGGACAAAGGCGTTTGCGTACATCACAAAGAGGGAGCCCGTGGTAAGCATCAACCCTTCGTGATCGGGGTTCTGCGAAAGCAGGGCCTCGTACATCTTTATCGCAAAGGGAAGGGCGTCGCCCACCAATTCCGGGTCATTGTCCGTCATAAACACGTTGGCGCTTCCCGCCCCGGTAAGCGCGTTGGAGACCGCGTTTATCGCCATCTTGTTGATCGAACAGGATGCCAGAAGCGGAAGGATACAGAGGAGACCAAGTAAACCGGTTCTTTTTGAATTCATAAAATCACCCTTAAAAACATATTAACACCATTAAACCGGATAAGTAACAAAAAAATCAAGATATCCTAGTCCCCGATTTTCCCCCGTATGTCCTTTTTGATCGCGTCCAGCTTCCTGCCCGCCTCGGCTTTGGCGGCGGCAAGTGCCCCACCTCCGATATCGGCACAGCAACTGGCGTAGAACTTTATCTTCGGTTCGGTGCCTGAGGGCCTGGCGCTGACCACGGTCCCGTCTTTGAGGAAGAACTGAAGCACGTCGCTTGGCGCGAAGCCGCCTGAGCCGTTCTTTAGGTCCCTGACCCGCTCGACCTCGATGCCGCCCAGTGTCTTCGGGTGGTTTTTCCGGTAGTCTTCCATGATGCCCTGCATGATCGCCGGGCCTTCGGGGCCCTTGAAGTACTTGGAGATGCCTATCTCCTCCCAATAACCGCAGATGGCGTAAAGCTCGTTCAGCCTGTCAAGAAGGCTCTTGCCCTTGCTCCGCCAATAGAGGGTCATTTCCGCGGTCAGCGCGGCGGCTGAGACCCCGTCCTTGTCCCTCACCTCGTTTTCCACCAGGTAGCCGTAGCTCTCCTCCGTCCCGAAGACAACCGACGCCGAGCCGTCCTTTTCGCATTTTGCCATCACGTCGGCGATCCACTTGAAGCCGGTGAGGCACTCGAAGCACTTTGCCCCGTAGTGCTCGGCGACCCGCTTCTGCATTCCGGTGGTCACGATTGAATTGATCATCGCGGGGTTGGGCGGCATCTTTCCCTTTTCCTTTAGCGAGAGGAAGATATAGTCCGCGAGGAGCGCGCCCATCTGGTTGCCCGTAACGAGGGTAAACCCCGAGCCGGTCCCGGACGGTACCGCGACGCCGAAGCGGTCGGCGTCCGGGTCGGTTGCCATGACCACGTCGGCTTTCTCCTTGATACCAAGTTTGATGGCCAATTCCAGGGCGGCCGCCTCCTCCGGGTTGGGGAAGGACACGGTGGGGAAGTCGCCGTTCCCCTCGCGCTGCTCCGGGACGGTGATGACCTTGATGCCGAGGCTGCCAAGCACGCCCTCCACGTGGAAGGCCCCGGTGCCGTGCAGGGGGGTATAGACGATCTTCACCTCCCCGCCTTTTTCCTTGATGAGATCGGGCCTGAAGAGGCGGCTGCGTACCATGGCCTGGTAGGGCTCGTCTATCTCCTTGTCGATGACGGTGAAGAGTCCCTTTTCAAGGGCCTCTTTCCGGTTCATTTCCTTAATTTCTGTGACCGCGTTTACCTCGGCGATGATGCCCTTGTCGTGGGGCGGGATCACCTGTGCGCCGCCGACCCAGTAGGCCTTGTAGCCGTTGTACTGGGGAGGGTTGTGGCTGGCGGTGACCACGATGCCGGTGTCGCAGTCGAGGCGTCTTATCGCGAAGGAGAGTTCCGGCGTGGGCCTCATCCCCGAGAAGAGCCAGCACTTGATGCCGTTCGCCGCGAAGATGAGCGCCGCCGCCTCGGCGAATTCCGCCGAGTAATGACGGCTGTCAAAGGCGATCACCGCCGAGAGGCTTCCCGGCGTTTTCGCCTTCTCGGGAAAGGCCTTCCGTAAATACGTTGCGAGCCCCTGGGTGGCGCTCTTCACGACAAGCGTGTTCATGCGGTTGTAGCCGCCGCCTATTACCCCGCGCAGGCCACCCGTGCCGAACTCGAGGTTCTGGTAGAACCTGTCTTCCAGTTCTTTTTCGTTCCCCGCCGCAAGGAGATCCTCCACTTCCTTCCTGAAACTGGCGTCCTTCTCCCTGGCTATATAGTCTTTTGCTCTTTCGGTGATGGTTTTTATATCCATAGGTACTCCTTGTCCTTTTATGATATTCTATGATAATAGAGGAAATCGCATAAAAACTCAACAGGAAAGGAGCAATAAATGCCGGAAAAGCCGGATCGACTTTTCGCCGTCGTTTTAATAATACTAATATGCTTCGCGATTACGGCCTGCGATTTTGGCCCCGATGGCCCTCCCCCGCTGACCTATGACGAGGCCGTAAAGAAGGTAGTCTTTACCGATGATGTGGCGACCGTTGATTTTACCAACCTGAACAACCATGATATCTATCTTGTAATGATCAACAGCTCCGATCTTGTTGTGCCTGCCGCGGGTACGGGAGGGGCCGCACAGGCCTTGTTGGCGGCTTTTTCCGGCACGAAAAGCGGCCCCGCATTGACGGCCGATATCGTTCCTTACAATGCCGGCGACCAAAGGAATTTCTGGGTGGAAAGAAATATTGGCGAAAATGCCTGGGTAAACAGGCAGGCTACCCTAATGGCATCGGGGGATCACGGAAATATCTGGGTCATGGATGAAAACATTCCCTCCGGTACGAGTGAATATATTATTTCAATTGAACAGGCGGAGGAAATGGCGAGGCGGTTCGACCAGATATATCCCCTTGCAACAAACCTTCTTGGATATGAATACGGCGGGGGCCCGGATGGGGACGGCGGGATAGACGGCGACAAGAAAATTCAAATTCTTATTCTTGACTTTTACGAACCGGATTATGTATTCAGAGGAATTTCATACACGGGATTTTTTTTCTCAAAGGATTTTTATTCGCAGGCTGAGGTTGACAGGCTGGGCTGGGGAAGTAAAACAAACCTGGCGGAAATGTTTTATATTAATGCGAGAAGCCTGATTGATTCCCCTGATTTCATTTATTCTACTTTGATTCATGAGTTTCAGCACATGATCAATTACACCAGGAAACATATGGAATATGATCTGGACGCCGACACCTGGTATAATGAGATGCTTTCCATGATGGCTGAAGATGTAATCGCACCGTTGATAGGCATTGGCCGTACCAATCCCGGCCATCCCACATCGAGGCGAATTCCGGGATTTCTCGATTCTTATTACATGTATGACATGACAGAATGGAATGATTCCACCAATAACTACGCGAATGCATACGCTTTTGGCGCGTATCTTTTACGAAACCACGGCGGCCCTGAGCTTTTGAAAAGGATCCTTGACAACGACAAGGTCAATGTCGAGTCCATAGCATTGGCGCTGGAAGAATTGTCAGAGGGTATGGATATTGCCCAGGCTTTCAGCCGGTACGGCGAAGCCTTGATTTTCAGCGGCCCCTTAAAGCCCGAGGGCGCCGCTACTTTTGACAAGACGGTAGCAAGTACCGTAAACGGGCAGGTGTATACCGCGTATGGCTTCGACATTTGGCAGATGAACCGCCGCGATACCGGCGGACTGGGACCTTTGGTTTTTGGCCTTGAAAGCGCTTCCATGAGCCCCCATTCCGTAGTTATACGGTCATCCGGCCAGTGGAGAGGCAAAACAGGGGACTTTTCAATAACACTGGAGAAACCTTCCGATCCTAACGTGATTCTATACTTGATGGCGAGGTAAACGGGCGATTTTCCGGTAATATAACGATTTACGGAAACTAATTTATTTTCTTGATATACCGCCGATTCGGGGTTATGATTAGGTATGGGAGAAGAGAAAAACAAGATAGGCTTTATCATCTGCAACATCGACACAGGGTGGGCGCAAGATGTCTGGCCTTCGTTCGTTCGGACGGCGCTAGTGGAAAAGAAGAACTTCTTTATTTTCCCCGGCGGGCGGCTGAATGACCCTTTGAACACGAACTACCTTCGTAATCCGGTTTATGCCCTTGCCAACAGTGATAACCTTGACGGCTTGATCAGTTGGAGCGCGAGTATACTATACAAAGAGTCCATGGAAGCCTTTGATCAGCTTCACAGGGACTTTGACCCTCTTCCATACGTTACCATAGAGACAAAAATTCCCGGCCGTTACTCCGTAAATTTCGATTCCTACACCGGAATGAAGGAGCTGATAACCCATAGCATAAAAGTCCACGGCGCCAAAAAGATCGCCTTTCTCAGAGGGCCGACTTTTAACCCTTCCGTCCATGAGCGGCTAAACGGCTACAAGGACGCGCTCCTTGAAGCGGGCCTTCCCTTTGAGCCGGACCGCCTTGTAACCGAACCATTTATCTGGGAAGAAGGACGCATGGCAGCGGCCCAGCTTTTCGAGGAACGGAAGCTCATACCGGGAAAGGATTTCGATACCGTTGTCGGTTCCAGCGACAGGATGGTATTGCTGGCGATGAATTACTTTAATGAAAAAGGCTATCATGTGCCGCAAGACTACCACGCACTGGGATTCGACAATTCCCTGGAAAGCCGGCTTTGCGACAGCCCGCTTTCCACGGTGAAAGCCCCGTATTCGGGACTGTGCAGCGAGTCACTGCGTATCCTTGATATGCTGATACGCAAAAAAGACGAAATTGCGGCTAACGCCGGTTCGCCCCAGGAGGAAGTGATAGATGTCGCCGCCCTGCCTTCGGAACCGGTGATCCGCGAATCCTGCGGCTGCATAGACCTGCACTACCTCAACGAAAAACCCAAACCCGGCGGCGAGACAGAAGCCCCCGATGCCGAGGTTTGGCAGGAACAGGCGAAATCCATATCCACTATGATAACCGATTTCCTGAAACTCAGCGCCGATGAGGAAAGGATTTTCGTGACGCCCCTTATCCGCGCGTGGCATAAAATCGCCATGGAATATCAAGCGAAAGCCGTCGCCCCGTTCTCCGTTGAACTCTTTTTCATCCGCCTTGAAAAAGCCCTGAGCCGGTTCTTCGAGATAAACAAGGACGCGGAACCGCTTATATTTTTGCTACGGGACATAACGAAATCAAACCTCATTTCCCAGGACTTATTCACGGAGCTGGAAGGCGACATACTACAGTCAATCATCAAGATCCGGGAACAAAATGTGGTCTATTCGCTGTCCCANAAGGAAAACCGGAACAGGGCCCTGAATATATTCATGTATGAGATACTNGAAATCAAGGACAGGAATTCCCTGATAAAAAGCCTCGCACGGCACTTGCCNAAAATCGGGATAAAGACCGCGGGNCTCGCGCTGCGTAAAGACGANAAAACATCCGTCTGGGTCGGGAGTTTTTCTCCCGAGGGCATAAGCCCGCTGAAGGGGCTGTCCTTCCCCGGCAGGCTGCTTATCCCTGCCCCGTTGAAAGAACGGTTTTCCAAAGGCATCTTCATGGTGCAGCCCCTGTTCAATGAAAATAATTATCTGGGATACCTTGTCCACACCGTATCGGGGACCGACGGGATCATCTTTGAGGAAGTCCGTTCGATGATCAGCAACTCCCTGAAAAGCATCTTCCTGTTTGAAGAAGTGGAAAGGGCAAAAAAGAAAGCGCATATGAGCGACATGCAGAGCCGCATACTGAGCGTCCAGAAAGACGAAGCCCAGGCCGCTTCCGAGGCCAAGAGCCTTTTCCTCGCGAAGATGTCGCACGAAATCCGCACTCCGATGAACGCGGTTTTGGGAATGTCGGAGCTTCTGCTTTCGGAGAACCTGAACAAGCGCCAAAGGAGTTATGCCGAGGACATCAAATCGTCGGCGATCTCACTGCTGGACATCATCAATGAAATTCTGGATGTTTCCAAAATACAGTCCGGAAAGATGGCCCTTGTTCCCGTGCATTACAATTTCACGTCGCTCATGGAAAATATCGATTCCATGGTTCATTTCCTGATACAGGACAAGAGCATTGCGTTTAACATAACCATGCAGGGCGATATCCCGCAGTTCCTGTACGGGGACGATGTCAGGCTGAGGCAGATTCTTCTGAATATACTAAGCAACGCGGTTAAATTTACGAAGGCCGGTTATGTGCATTTATCCCTCGACGTTACCGACACGGAGCTTCGCTTTACCGTTGAGGACACGGGTAGGGGGATACGGGAAGAGAATATGCCGGACCTTTTCGAGGCCTTCAAGCAGATCGACGCGATTGAGAACCGCGACATAAAAGGGACCGGACTTGGGCTGTCTATTACCAAAGCGCTGGTTGAAATGATGGACGGCAGCATCGAAGCGGAAAGCGTATTCGGCCAGGGTTCGACCTTTCGTGTAACGATTCCCAAAGTATTGGGCGATGAAACGAAGATCCTCCATTCCGGCTCGGGCGAACGGGTACTGTGCTCGCCGGATACCAGAATACTGGTGGTTGACGACAACACGATAAACCTAAACGTGATAAGCGGGCTTTTGCAGTTATCGAACATAACCGCGACTACCGCTACCTCCGGGCAGCAGGCAATCGATATGCTCCGCAAGGATCGTTACGATATTGTGTTCATGGATCACATGATGCCCGAAATGGACGGCGTTGAAGCGCTGAAAATCATCCGCGAAATGGGTATCGACACGCCGGTTATCGCCCTTACCGCCAACGCCGTCACAAGCGCGAGGGAAATGCTGCTTGCCGCCGGAATGGATGACTTTATTTCCAAGCCAATTGTGAAAGAGGCGTTAAACGCAATACTGATTAAATGGGTTCCCACTTCGCGGCTTATCCACACGGAAACCGAAAACGCGGAGGACTTCGGCACCGGCTCCGAGGAACACAACGAGTTCTGGGACCGGATTAATAAAATCGACGAAATTTCCATGCAGATAGGGCTGGAAAGGGTCTCGGGCCAGGTGGACGTTTACGAAACCGCGCTGAAATTGTTGATGAAGGAAATCGATAAATGCGTCAGGAACCTGAGCACTTTCCTGGATTCCAGGGATATGCATAATTTCAGGATAGAAGCGCACAGCATGAAAACCTCCCTGGCAAACCTGGGCGCCATGGACCTTTCTTCCAAAGCCTATGAGCTTGAGATGTCTTCCGGGAAGGAAGACGTCGATTTCTGCGCTTCCGCCCTGCCGCCGTTTACGGAGGCCCTCGTCAACCTGGGCAATAAAGTGAAAGAGGCCTTTTCCGAAGTCCACCACGAAAGCAACACCGCCGTGCCTCCCGAACTGAAGCCTATCCTTACCAGGATGAAAGACGCCTTTGGCAGCATGGAATTCGTCGAAATAAACAACGAGATGCAGAACCTGGAAAACTTGGAAATGGACGAGGAGCTGAAGTACGAGATAGAAGAGATAAAGGACGCCGTCATAGTGATGGACTATGACAACGCCTCGGAGATGATTCAGAAGCTGCTTGCCCGTTAGTCGTCAATCGCACTGTAAGCCGTCTGGACAAAACCGCGCTGCAGGTCGCTGTTTATGTCCGAGATGAGCTGGATGAAGAAAAGCGCCGTCATGTCCTCAGCCGGGTCAACGCAGTAATAAGTGCCCATCATGCCGTCCCATGCCCATTCGCCCAGGGAGCCGTTGAGCCCGGCCTCCGCCGTGTTCAGCATGGTCCTCACGCCCAGGCCGTAACCGTAGCCTGTCATGTGGGGGAAGTATGCGGGCCTAAGCAACTGTATCTCAACATGGTTGGTCTTTATCAGCTCTATGGTCTTTCTCGAAAGCACGCGCTCGCTCCCCAACTTGCCGCCGCCAAGCAGCATTTGCGCGTAACGGGAGCAGTCCGCCATCGTGGAGCAGAGGCCGCCTCCGCCTGACTCAAACGCGGGAGGGTTGGGGGAGGCGTTGTCATGGCTGTCTTTTATTTCCTCAAGGCCCTTTGGCCCGAGCCTGTAAGGCGTCACAACGCGGTCCTGTTTTTCTTCGGGCACGTAGAAAGCCGTGTCCTTGAGCCCCAGGGGGGTAAAGATCGTTTCGGCAAGGTACTCGCCCAGGGTCTTGCCGGAGATGACCTCAATAAGGCGGCCCAGAACATCATGCGAAAAACCGTACAGCCATTGTTCGCCGGGATGGAAGCAGAGCGGCGTTTTTGCCGCCTCGTCCACCATTCTGGCGGTGTTCCAGGGCTTGCCGTTTCCGGCGTCCTTGCCGGCTTTGCTTTGGATTTCAATCATCTTCATTGCGGAGTAACTGCCCTCGCCCGGATACGGCAGGCCGGAAGTCATCGTGAAAAGATGCTCAAAAGTAATGGGCCTTTTCGCCGGAACCAGGCTGATCGCGCCGCGCTTGTTATGCTCCGCGACCTTCATGTCTTTAAATGCGGGCAGGAAATCCGCGATTGGCTCGTGCAGCCTGAAAAGCCCTTTCTCGTAGAGGGTCATCGCCGCAACGACGGTAAAGGTCTTGCTCATGGACCAGATGCGGTAAATCGCGTCGTTCTTAAGGGGCGCTTTCCCCGCGATGTCCCTCATGCCGAAACTGGCGCAATACGCTTCTATCCCGTGGCGCGTGATCATCCCCGCCGCGCCGGAAACCTTGCCCTGTTCCACGATACGCGCCAAATACGCGTCCACATTCTTCAGCCGCTTCGGGCAAAGTCCGTGGTTACCTGTTTCGGTTGTTTTCATAATGATACTCCTGCTATTAATATAATTGGTATTAGCACCTAACACCCCCTAAAAAACCCTGAACAACAACAACGCCAGTACCGCCGTAAAAATCGCCGAGGTGAGTATATACACCCATAAGGGAAGGCTACCCATATGGTATTCCTCCCTTGCCTTTTTTTTCTTTACCTTTACCTCGCCTTTGTCCTCGTCATCTTCGGCAATGGGGGAATAACCGCAAGACGGGCAGCCGTTAATGAAGAGGGCTTCGTCCCCCACAAAGCCGCAGTAGGGACAGCGGACGGAGGAGAAAAACCTCCCGCACTTGGGACAGTTCTTTGAGGCCCTGGGTACTTCAGCGCCGCAATTGTCGCAGAAAAAACGGGGAATCACGGGGTTGGGGGCGTTTTTCTTTCGTTTAGGCACTTCTTTGGCCGGCTAATTCAGACTGCCTTGGGGCAGGTCTCCGATTTCGGGCAGGCCGGACAGGGACTGCTTTCGGATGGCTTGGGTTCCGCCGCCTTGGGGCTGTCGCCGGTTTTCCCGCCACCCTTGCCGCCGCTTCCGCCTTTGTCGGTCACATAAAAGCCGTCGCCCTTAAAAATGACGCCCATCCCGCCGTTGATAAGGCGGCGCACCTCCTTGCCGCATTCCGGGCAGGTCTTTATGGGGTCGTCCTTTATGTTCTGAAAGACATCAAATGTGTGTCCGCAACTTTTGCATTCGTATTCGTAAGTAGGCATATCTCTCTCTCACTCCGAGTATACCGAAAACATCCGGAAAAGTAAAGCTATCCTCTCCGCGTCGAGGGAAGCCGTGCGGAGGATGAGAAAGTCATCCTCCTGCTCCGGCGTGTTGGCGAAAAGCAGCGCGGCGGCTTCCTGCGGGCTCATCGAAGGAGAGCCTCCTGCGCCCTGGCCGATTAGTCCCCGCTGGACAAAGAGCCTTGCCACCGAAAAGAGGACGAGGAGGGAACGCGCCTGGCTGGCGGAAGCGGTCCTTATTTTGAAGACAGGTTCCCACAGTTCCGTATCGGTCGGATTATCATCAGTCGGATTATCATCCGACGCGGCAGTGTTAGGCGAAAGTCGGGACGCACCGAAGAAAAGATCCTCCGCCGGTATTTGCAGCGGAACTCCCATGGAAGCGATTACACTGTCAACGATCTCGGAAGGGTTCGGCAGCCATCCGGCGAGCGCAAAGCCCCGGCGGAACTCGGCAAAACCGGGGGGAGGTATTTCCGAAGTGAAAGCCGTGTTGGGGTCAATATTCGAGACCAGCGCCAGGTTTGATCCCAGTGCAAGGGCAACGCCGTCGCCTTTGGAATACCAGTAACTGCTTCCGTTAGGTGATTTCTGCTTCTTCCAGTTCCTGTTGAAAGTCATGGAGACGTTAGCCGCAAACACCGGGAAACTCCCCGTGGCGGCAAGAAAGAAACGCCTCTCCCCTCCCTCGGGAAACACAGCCGCCACGGCGCTCTCCGTGCTGTCCAGTATCCGCGCCATGTCTTTGCCGCTCAGTCCCCCGATGGAAAGAACGTCCAGAAGCGGCCTCGCCTCCGCCGTGTCGATCCAAATGTAGGCCTTGCCGCCTGCCGGTAGCATATAGAGTTCCCGAACATCGGCGATGCCCTCGACATCAGCAGGAAGAGAAACCTTCGGTGCAGTAGCGCACGAAATAAATAATACACCGACTAAAAAAAATAAAAGAGATAAACCACGGAGGAACACGTCGAACCTTCGGTTCGCGGAAGAAAAAGAAAGACTCAAAGCAGTCCGCCAGGACATCAAAACTCCGTTGTTTGCTTCTTCTCTTTTCTCTCTTCTCTTTTCTCTTATCATTTCTCCGTGAAACTCCGTGAAACTCCGTGGTTTAAATTCTTTTGTATTAAATTTAAGCCTTCTCAATTATCACCCGCCATTTCTCGTCCCCGGCCTCTATAGAGGTCATGGGTTCACGCTCCGCCCACACCATTTTTGAAGACAGGGTCTCGGAGGCGACATATTCGGAAAAAGCCTCCCATGCGGATTTCAGCCGCGGTGAGCCGAAAAGCGTAAGCGTAATACGGTCGGTGACTTCAAGGCCCGATTCCTTCCGCAGATTCTGCACCCCGCGGACCAGATCCCGCACGTCGCCTTCTTTGGAAAGATCAGGCGTAATTTCCGTGTCCAGCCCCACCGTGAGGGTCCCCTCGTTAAGCACCTTGAGGTTGGCTTTTTCCAGCCGCCTGATATCGAGTTTTTCCGCCGTTATGTCAATGGCGCGGCCGCCCTCGCCCAGTTCGATTGAGAGCGTCGCCCCTTTCAAAAGGCCCTGAATCTCGCTCTGGCTGAGGGACGCGATCTTCTCCGCCGCGGCTTTCATATCCTTCCCGAGTTCCTTGCCCATAACGCGGAAATTCGCCTTCGCCTCGTATTCGACAAGGTCTTCCTCGTTGTCCCGGAAGATCACGTTCTTCACGTTGAGTTCCTCGCGGATGATCTCCTCCATTTCGAGGAGGACTTTCTTCTCGTCGGGATTCAGGGTTACCAGTTCCACGCCTTTCAAAGGCTGCCTCACCTTGATGTTGTACTGGGAGCGCAGCGCCCTCCCCATTGAAACCGCGTGCTGAACCACCGCCATCTTGAACTCCAAATCCCGGTCGCGCCTTTCCTCCCTGGGTACGGGAAAGTCCGTTAGGTGCACCGATTCCGGGTCGGAGGGCGCGCGAAGGTTCCGCCAGATGGCATCGGTCGTGAAGGGAATGAAGGGCGCCGCCACGGTGATAAGGGTCTTGAGTACGGCGTATAACGTGCCGTATGCCTCGTTTTTGTCCGTGTCCGATTCCGGCCCAACGCTCTTCCAGAAACGGCGGCGGGAGCGCCTGATATACCAGTTGTTGAGGTACTCGATAAATTGCAGTATGGGATCCACAGCCTTTGAAAGGTCGTAAACGTCCAGGGCGGAGGCGCATTTTTCCACCAGGTTTTCCGCCTCCGAAATGATCCACTTGTCCAGCGGATTGGACGGATCGTCAGGCGCACCGGCAGGGGTGATCCCGTCGATGTTGGCATAAGTGACAAAGAAACTGTAGGCGTTCCAGATGGGAAGGATTATGCTCTTCAAGACATCCCTCACCCCGTCGTCGCTGAAGCGGAGATCCTCCGCCTTGAGCAGCGCCGAATGGACCATAAAGAGCCGCACCGCGTCCGCGCCGTAACTGTCAAGCAGCTCCGCGGGGTCGGTGTAGTTCCTGAGGTTCTTGCTCATCTTTCTGCCGTCAGACGCCAGCACGATACCGCTGACGATGCAGTTCTTGAAGGCCGGCCTTTTGAAAAGCGCCGCAGACAGCACGGTAAGTGTGTAGAACCAGCCCCTCGTCTGATCGAGGCTCTCGCTGATGAAATCCGCCGGGAAGTGGCTCTCAAAGAATTCCTTGTTCTCGAATGGGTAGTGATTCTGGGCGTATGTCATAGCGCCTGACTCGAACCAGCAGTCAAGTACCTCCGGGATACGCTTCATAATTCCATGGCAGTCATTTGTAAAGCCATCAACTGAAACTTTAGAGCAGGGAATGGTGATCTTGTCCACAAAGTGCAGGTGAAGATCGTCCGGATACACACCTGAATATTCCTTGAGTTCCGCCCTGCTTCCGATGCAGATCGTCTTGCCGCAGTCGGGGCATTTCCAAATAGGTATGGGATTGCCCCAATAGCGGTTGCGGCTAACGGCCCAGTCCCTCGCCCCTTCAAGCCACTTGCCGAAGCGTCCGGTCTTTATGTGATCCGGCACCCAGTAGATCTGGTTGTTTGCGTCGATTATGTCCTGCTTTATCTTTTCTACGCTCACAAACCAGGAACCTACCGCCCGGTATATAAGGGGGCTCTCACACCTCCAGCAGTGGGGATAGGCGTGGAGTATCTGATCGCGCTTGACGAGTTTGCCCTCGGCCTTGAGGCGATCCATGATCGCCTTGTCGGCGTCCTTGACAAAAAGCCCCTCGTAATCGGTCACTTCGGAAGTGAAGCGGCATTCCGCGTCAACGGGACACAGCACCGGAACGCCGGTTCCCTTCAGCACCTTCGCGTCCTCCTCGCCAAAGCCCGGCGCAGTGTGCACAATGCCCGTGCCGTCCTCTGTGGAAACATAGTCCCCGAGGTAGATCCTGAAAGCGTTATTCGCAACAGCCCATGCGAAATAGGGAAAGAGCGGCTCGTATTCAATGCCCTTGAGTTCCGCGCCCTTCCTGCGCCACACAATCCTGTATTCACTTTCCTTCCTGTAATAAGCTGAAAGCCGCGACTCCGCGAGGATGTAATGATCAGGTGTTGGGGAGTGGGGAGTGGGGAGTGGGGAACTTGGAGTAGAAGTATCTTCTACAAGCACATAATCGATCGCAGGACCCACGGTGAGAGCTAAATTTGACGGCAAGGTCCATGGAGTCGTGGTCCAAGCTAAAAAATATGTATTCGGTGGAAGAATTATTTCCCTATTCCCTATTCCCTGATCCCTAGTCCCTTTTACTTTGAAGCGGACGGTGATGGCAGGATCATTGACATCCTTGTAGCCGCCAAGGTTGAGTTCGTGATTCGAAAGCACGGTGGAACAACGAGGGCAGTAAGGGAGAATATAATGCCCCTCGTAGAGAAGACCTTTTTCCCAGAGGGACTTCACGACCCACCAGATTGTCTCCATGTAACCGCTTTCCATCGTCTTGTAATCGTTGTCGAAATCCACCCAGCGGCCAAGGCGGGTGATGGTCTGGCGCCATTCTTTCACATAACGCAAGACGGAGGCGCGGCAGGCCTCGTTGAATTTCGCTATACCGTACTTCTCGATGTCAGTTTTGGAATTGAGGCCAAGCTCCCTCTCAATCAGGTTTTCGACAGGGAGGCCGTGGCAGTCCCAGCCGAAACGCCGCTCAACCTTCTTGCCTTTCATCGTCTGGTAACGGGGAATTATGTCTTTAATGGTGCTGGGAATGAAATGCCCAAAATGCGGCAGCCCTGTCGCGAAGGGGGGGCCGTCGTAAAAAACGAATTCTTCCTTTCCTTCCCTCATGGAGACGGATTTTTTGAAAATCTGGTTCTTTTCCCAGAAGGCGAGAACCTCTTCCTCCAGTTTGGGAAAGTTCACTTTGG
>JGI24698J34947_10000537_pt1 | contig 17937 bp, 16 predicted proteins | sample TergutMp193P3_FD_34947 | JGI IMG/M metagenome (IMG submission 34947) | reverse complement strand
CGCTGGACTTCCGGTTCAGGCAGAGGCTGCGGCATCTCATCATCCAGCAGCGTCAGGCGACATTTTTCCGGTGACATCGCGTCGTTAGACGCCACGCCGTAGCGCGCGAGGAGCAGGGCGGCGTCCATGATCTCGCGAAAAGTGGTAGCTCCTACCATTTCAGCGGTGGCAGGCGCCATCTCTGTCACAGATTCGCCTTTCCGAATGCTCTTAAGCAGGGGATAAACGCCAAGTGGATCCTGGAAGCGGCGCTTCTGCCAATCGTAACTGAAAGAGAGCAGGGGAAATGAACAACTGCTTTTCTCGTACGTTTCCAGACAGCGAAAATAGCAGGTGACCCCGAGGACTTCCACGGCGGCGTCGGCAATTTCCATGCCGGGAAAGCGCAGATTCTCGATTAATTTTGCCAGAGCGGCAACGTCCGCGTTGGTTTCAAGCCAGAGGAAGGGCAGGTCGGGCAGCCCAAGGAACCTGTCGATGGCGCTGAACCCGTGGAATACAACCGAATACCCGCCGGCCGCGAGGGAAGAACAAATTTCGGCAAGGTCCATGACAGGACCCATGCTCGTGTCCATAGACCCTCACTTTTTCCCCTTGGCCCTGGGCGCGCTGGGGCCGGGTTTCTTTTTGGTTGATTTCTCCGCCACGGATTTTTCCGTGACGGGTTTCTTTTTCTCAGTTTTCTTCTTTGTGGTTTTCTCCGCTACAGATTGATCTGTGACGGGTTTCCCCGTCGCCGGTTTCCCTCCGGACAAGGCCGCGGTAAGCTCGTCAAACCTGTACCCCGAAGCTTCTTTCGCCCGGCTGAACGCTTCCACCACCGCCGCGATAGTATCGACGCGTTTCTGCCGCTTTTCGGTCAGTTTACCGTAAAAAGCATGGTCTCCTTCTATGAAAAGGAAGAGGGAGACCAGGATGAGGGTTTCCTCAAAAGCTTCCTTGTTGAACCATGTCACATCCTCAAAACGATTCACGCCGAGGAGCTTCCTGAAATCGTCCGCATCGTAGTTTTCGAGGATTATCCCCACCGCGAGCATTTCCGGCGTCGGCGCTACGATAAATTTACCGGCCTTCTTCGTGCGGGCCAATACCGCCATTGCGATCTCCGCCGCACGGTGGGCCTCATCGCCGCCGATGCCGGCGTTTTGCCAGCATTCCCGCAAGACGCGGTCGAGCTGCCAATGACGGGCCAGCGCCGCAGCTTCCGCGCCAGTGCCGTTTATCGTCGATCTAAGCAGGGCCAAGGTGTTGTAGCCCAGAGCCATGAGGGCGAGGGCAGGCCTCTCCTCGATTTCGTCTTTCAGGCCCTTGAGGAATTTCGCCGTTCGTTTAAGGATTTTACCCGTATAGTTCGCCTCATCCGACAGAGAGAGGAAATTTTCCAGAGATGAAGACCATTCCGCCCAGGGATCTATCGCCGGTTCGTCCAGTTTGGGATAATTTTCGCCGTTCCAGGGCAGGTATCTCCCGTTCGCGCCGTCCAGGTATTTGCGCGCCGCCGCGGTAAAGGCGTCTACCGGCGTTTTGAGCGACTTAAAATGCGGCGTAAGCATCTCCCTGAAGGGAGCGTAGAGTTCCCCGAGGAAAATATCCAGCAGGGTCTCGTCCAGGTTTCGCACGCCGCTGCCGTTGAGGGAATAGTTGAGCATCGCCCAGCGGGTTTCCCATGTTCCCGAAGGCGCGTTTGCCGCGTCCTCTTTCTCCTGGATGTCCAGAAATACCTGCGCCTCGTAACCGTTCAGGGCCGCGAAAAGCCCCTGCTCGGCTAACGCCTTGGAGGAACGTATGTACCACATGCCGCTGCGCTGCTCGCGGAAAATCGTGAAGAAGCGGTTTTCCCCGTGAAGGCTCATGGCCTCGCAGAGGGAATCCTGCCGCGTTGTGCCGTCCTTCTGTGGAATCGCCACTGCGCCCATGCGTATCCAGCCGGAAGTCTGGTAGTAACTGTTATTGTAGAAAATCAGGGCGCGCTCGTCCCCGGCGCGGTTGGAATACGCGAAAACGCTCTCGTTCACATTTCCGGTTGCGTCATAAAAATCGTAAAGGCAGAAATCCGCGCTGCCGGAAAAAACGTGCCGCTTCTTCATCAGTGGGAAGATTTCCCACTCATGGCGGTTCACCATGTTCCAGTCCGGCGTTTCGTCCCGGTACGAGCGGCGGTACTCCATGCCGTACTTCTCCTCGAAGCCCTCGATTTGGCCGTGGCCGAACATGGGGAGGCCAGGCATGGTGACGAGGAGCGTGCAAATCCCGAAATACTTGTCGCCCTTGCCGAACTGCGCCACGGCGGTTTCCTCGTCTGGGTTGTTCATGAAGTTGACGAAGCGCTTCAGAACCTCGGGGTCGAATTCGAGGGTGTTTTTGATGGTCGCCCTGTACTTGCTGTTCTCCTCGTTTTTGAGCATGTTCATGAAGGCCGAGTTGTAGACGCGGTGCATGCCCAGGGTGCGGACAAAGTAGCCCTCCATCATCCAGAAAGCTTCCGCGAGGAGAAGCGTGTGCGGGGCCTCGGAGGCGCAGCGGTCTACCACTTCGCGCCAGAACTCTTCCGGGATGAGGCGGTTGAACTCCTCGGTGGTGATCGCGTGTTCCGCGCGGCTCGCGATGGCGCCACCCTGTCCGGGCGCGGGGAACCAGAGCCGCTGTATGTGCCTTTTCGCCAATGTCATCGCCGCGTCAAAGCGCACGATGGGGAACTGCTGGCACACCCCGACGATGGTGCGGATCACCGCCTCGCGCGCCTCGGCGTTGAGGAAGTCGATCTGGGCCGTGTCGTTCCAGGGCATGGACGTGCCGTCGTTGCCGTGGTAGATATAGCGGGTCTCGCCTGTGCGGTTGTCGATGCGCTTGAAGACCACCGCCGCGTCACTGCGGCTGAAGTAGTGATCCTCAATCTGGACGGTGATGTCATCGCGGCCGGAGAGGTTCTCGCAGGAGTAATTATAGGTCGGGAAGGGAGGGTAGGGGAGTTGCAGGAAGCGCTCCGGGTGTTCGACGATCCAGCGGCTGTCGAGGCCCGTGTGGTTGGGAACCATGTCTGAGCCCAGGCGTATTCCGCGCCGTATGCAGCGCGCGCGCAGATTGGCAAGGGCCCCCCAGCCGCCCAGCTCTGATGCGATGTCGTAGTCGTAGAGGCTGTACGCGGAGGCGGCGGCCTCGGGGTTGCCTGTCCACTGCTTGATCGTCTTGCTTGCGCGGCTCCGCTCCCAAAGGCCGATGAGCCAGAGGCCGGTGAAACCCCGGCGGGCGAGTTCGTCCAGTTCCTCGTCCGGGATCTGGTCAAGCCGCGTCAACTCCCGCCCGTATTTCTTTGAAAGCTGAAAGAGCCAGACCAGCGAGCTCTTCGCGATGAGAACCGTCCGGGGCATCCACTCCTGATCCGGGGTGAAACGCTCGTACTCGTTTTCAAAGGCGCTGAAGTCCAGCACCTGGGTCGGGCCGGGACCAAAGAACGATGGCTTCTCCTCCTCTTTGATAACATCGAGGCTTGTGAGGAGGCGGCCCATGAACTTGGCGAGGAGAAGCCCCCACTTCTTCCGCATGAAATCGAGTTGCCCGAAAAGCGAATCCGGCGAGGCAAGCGCTGGCTGCCGGAGCAAGTCCCAGAGGTTGAGGCCGTCGGGGCCGAAGGCCGGAAGCGCCGCGAGATGGGCTTTCAGTTCGTCGATGGCGCCGGGGTAGACCGTCTCCTTCGCCAGAGCCGAATCGTCAAAGAGGAAGAGGAAGGGCCTGAACGCCGGATTCAGGTTGGCCATCGCCAGAAGCAACAGTTCCTCGAGTGAGAGGCACTCGCAGCTCTCGCCGCCGTCGGTCGCGGCAAGGTAGCCGGAGACATCGGTCTTCCCCCCGTAAACGTCCCTGGGCGGGAAACGCCCGCAGAAACGCTCAAGGAGGTTCCGCGTCTTGCCGGCGCCAAGGTTCCCCTTAAGCCGGCCAAGCGCCGTCTGGAAAACATCGGGCTGTACCTGCTCCCTGTACAACGCCACGATATAATGAAGAATCTCGTCGATAAGCCCCATCGCGTTGAGCTGCGCCGCGCTCACGAAACTCCCCGCCTTGCCCGCATCCACACCGGCGTTAAGGCGCGTCGTCAGCGAGCGCACCTGGCGCATATCCGCCAGAATCACGTTCCCAGTCAGCGAGAAAAGGCTCCCGTCAAGGCCGTGCTCTTCCCGCATCTCCCGGCAAATATGGAATTCCATGCGGGCCTTCCTGTCCGCCGCCCTCACTGCCGCCTCTTTGGGAGGGGAAACCTCAAATTTTGAAAGAACTACATGAAATCCCAACATACCTAGATTATAACTCAAAAACAAGGAGTAGTGAATAGGGTTGAAAAAGGGTGACTGTCACCTTATACTGTTTATACCGTGGAGGAAAAATGAAAAGGTCTTTTCTTGTTTTTTTGCTTTTGGCTTGTTTTACGAATTTTTTGATTTCGGAAGAAATTTTTGAAGCCAGTAAAGATAATAATGATAATAGAGAAATTATAGTAATTAGAGATATTGAACAAAACAGGGACGAATCCTTACTGGGACTAACTTTTTCATTTAGTGGATTTAGCGAATACAGGATTGGGATGGGTTTATTTTTTACGAATTATCGCGGCAGCGGTTCGCGTCAGTCCGCCGATGATTTCGGCCTCTTGTTTGAGTACAATTTGGATCAGAACATTAAACACGCGAGGGCTTATTACCATATGACCGACAGAACATTCGGTGTATTGATGGGCGGCTCGGTTGTAATGGCCTTTGACGATGACGGGATGGCCGTTGGCTTCGCGCCGGAGATAGGTTTTGGGCTCGGGACGGCTGTCAAAGTATTCTACAGGTATAATTTTTACCTGGATAACAAGTTTAATAACCAGGAAATTGTTTTTCATATAAGGAGAGGCCGCGTTATACGATAAATGTATTACATCCGCCGTATTATTTCAAAGCAGGCGCGGGCGTTATGGTACGGGCATTTCCAAAAACCGGCTTTCGGCATAGCCGTATCCGGTGTATTGTCCATGCTCAATTCATTGTGCCATTCGCCGTGAGTGCGATCCGTGAAATGCTCATTAATATAATCCCAGATACTTTCCGCCGCTTCAAAATATTTTTTTTCACCAGACAATTCGTAAGCATTATAAAAACCCACGACCGCCTCCGCCTGCGGCCACCATTCCTTTTTTTGGCGGATTTTACCTGCCTCATTACAGCCGCTTAACAGCCCGCCGTTACTGTGATCGATGGCGGCGGCGTAGATGGCTTCCGCAATCGCCACTGCCGTTTGTTTCACCTCACGGGTGAGGCTCTCATCGCCAACGGCAAGCGCCGCTTCGTACATCAGCCAGCTTCCCTCGATATCGTGGCCCAAGGAAACTTCTTTCGAGAGCGGACGCCAGTCCATATCGAAGAACAATTCAAAGTGCCATGCGCGGTTGACTATTTTATCCAGCGTTATGCGTAACAGATTCTCAAGGGCTTTGCGTACGCGCCTGTCTCCGCTTGAACGCGCAAGGTTTGTGTACGCTTCCAGTACGTGCAGGCACGTGTTCATTGACTTTGGACAGTTTATCTCCTTTGAGCTAAGACGGAAATCTTCGATGTCGTTCCATTCGCGCACGCGCGCTTCTATATAGCCGCCCGCTTCCGTATCCAGCGCGTATTTTTCAAGCAGGTCAAAAAGCGACATCGCCAGCTCCAGCGAGGATGTATCGCCGCACGCCGTATAGTGCTCGCTCAGTGCGTAAATGCCAAAGGCGATATTGTAGAACTGCTTCCTTGTGTTAAGGGGGCGTCCCGTATGGTCAACAAGCCAGTAAAGCCCGCCGTGTTCCTTGTCCAGAAAAGCGGCTGATAAAAAATCGCGGGCGCGGGCGGCGCATTCCCTGTACCTGGTATCGGAGAAGACGCGGTACGCGGCTGAAAATGTCCACAGTATCCGCGAATTTAAAATGCCGCCCTTGTCCGCCGTTTTATTTACCTTGCCGTAAAAATCAGCTTCGCCGTAAAAGCCGCCGTTTTCCAAATCCGCCATACCCTGCCAGAACGGAAGGATATTTTCCCTTGCCATTTTTTCCGCTTCCTGTTTGTTTAGCATAACGCCTCCTCCAATCGCTACCAAAGCCAGCTTACATTGTATTTATGGATATTCTTGTCGGCGGTAACGATTGTGAAATTTTCCGCCAACGCTGTAGCAACTAACAGCCTGTCGAACGGGTCTTTGTGAATATCCCGAAGTCCTTCCAGCAGACTTAAGTAATCACGGGTTACTCCTGTTTCATAGAAATCGTTATGGTCAATTATACGATAAAACTCTGAAAGCCCGCCGTCAAACCTTAACTTTTGCGCCCTGATTTTTATTGCGACTTCCCAGGCGGAGGCAATACTGACGTACCTCAAATTACTTTCATCGCAAAGAGCCTGTTTGGCTTTTTCCGTCAGTTTACTGTTGTCGCCCGCAACCCAAAGAATAATATGGGTATCGAGAAGTAAATTCATCACACATATTCCTTAAACTCTTCCATGGGCGCGTCAAAATCATCGGACATCCAGATTTTACCCTCCCACCCGCCTAATTGAGGCGCGTGCTGTTTCCTTACCGTCAAATCCATCGGTATGCCGCCTTTTTCCACTATTTGAACCAGATAGATATTGATAGCCGTGGACATATCCATTCCAAGCCTGTTCAGCACTTTCTGGGCTTTCGCCTTTAATTCCCCATCTGTGCGTACGTTGATATTTGTTGAAGCCATGACGGCGCCCTCCAAAAATTCTACGGTGAATTGTAGCACATTGTGCGCAATATGTCAATACGAATAAATGAACCTCTCCCCCAGGGCACAGATGTGGAAGCGCTTATCCGGGCAGAGGGCGTACATCGAATCGACAAAGCGGGCGGGGTTTTCGCTGTTATACGCCATCATGTCGTAGTGGGCTGGGAACACGAGGTCAACGGGAAGCGATCGGGCGAGTTTTACCGCGTCCAGGGCGCCCATATTGCCGATACAATTCCCCTCGGTACGTTCCCAATCGGCGCCGTTTATGGGAAGCATGGCCAGATTAAAAGGCGCGTGGGCTTTAAGGGTTTGGACGAGCGAAGGCGTGACCCAGGTATCCCCGGAATGATAGATCGAAACCCCGTCCCCCTTAAAAACAAAACCCAGGGAAGTATAGTCCCCGTTTTCATCCCTCTCACCTTCATCCTGGATATACCGGGTATGGATGGCAGGTACGGGATCAATGGTGACCGACCCAGGCGGAGGAACGGTCAAACGCTCCCCTGCCCTTGCCGCCAGAACCCTGTCCATGCCTATGCCGGCTTCGGTAAGAACGCGCCTGCAGGGAGCGGGAACCACGAAGCACGCGCGGGGATTGGCCTTCGCCAGAGGGAGGATGGTCTTGAGGTTCAGGTGATCCGAATGGTTGTGGGTACAGAGCACATAATCCACCCTCTGGGTTTCACCGGGATCAAAAGGCGGCGGATATACCCGGCGGCTTTTGCCGTCTTCATCCAAAAAATCGTTGAGAATCACATCAATATAAAAAACCTTACCCGCAAGGTTTATAATAAACCCATGCTGTCCCATGAACCAGACATACGCTTCCCCCGGCTGGGGTTGGGAAAACGCAATCTCATCCAAAAGGGCCTTCCCGCACTTGTACCAACGATTCATATAGACCTCCTATTATCAAGATGAAATATTTACGGATTGATGTCAATTACGTTGTTAAAAATTGAATATACATATATAATCCGTTAATGGGGAGATAGAAATGAATAAATATTTTCTATTTGCTGTATTCATTTTATCTGTGGTTGTTTTCGCGGGCTGCGACCTCCTTTTTGGCGCGAGTATTGAATCGCCGATTATTCAGGGATTAACGCTAAATAACTATCCGAAGGTGGACGGCTCTACGTCAACAGCACCGTTAAACGCCATTGTCGCCTGTAAAGTATTGGGCATTAATTATGTCTGGAGATGGGGATACGGTGATACACGAGATAGTATACTACTCGATCTTGACAATAGAAACACCGAGAAATTTTGGGGAAAGATCAAATCTTCACAAACACATCAATCATTTATCAACCTGATAAACAAAGATGCCGACCTTATACTGACCGCACGAAAGATGTCAGTTGATGAAAAAGCCGATGCGGACGCCGCGGGGATCAACCTGATTGAAACCCCGGTTGCGCTTGACGCTTTCATTTTTATTATTAACGAACAGAATCCGGTACAGTCGTTGACAATCAAGCAAGTGCAGGATATTTATACGGGCAGAATAACCAACTGGGGACAGGTTGGAGGGAACAACGAGGCAATAAATCCATACGTGAGAAACGCCAATTCTGGAAGCCAGGAATTAATGGAAACACTGGTGATGAAGGATTTGGCAATCATGGATTTTCCCGAAGACAGCTCTGAGCTGATTTTTTCAATGGCAGGAGCGCTTGACATAGTCAGCCACGATCCTAACTCAATTTGCTATACCTTATATTATTATAAGGAACGGATGGCGACAGGCGCATGGAACATAAAAAATCTTGCCATTAACGGAATTTTCCCTGACTGGGGAACCATCAGCAATAAATCGTATCCTTACGTGGCGGAAATATACGCCGTTATTCGCTCCGATCTGGGCGAATCCACAATGGCATATAAACTTTACGAATGGCTTCAAACAGAAGCGGGGAAAGACGCGATTTATGACAGCGGATATCCGCCATATTATTAGGTAAAGTAACGCGTGGCTCTTGATAAAAACAACGAAATGCGAAACTATTGCTGAAGAAAGGAGAGCCTCGTGGTAAAGATTGCAACAATAGCCGGTTCGGATGCTTCAGGCGGGGCGGGTCTGGAGGCCGATCTCAAAACGTTTGAGGAATACGGCCTTTACGGAATGGCGGCGGTAACGCTGATCGCGACGATGGATCCCGACAACAACTGGGCGCACAAGGTGTTCCCTCTGGATGAAGACGCCCTTCGCGCCCAGTTCGAAACGATTTTCAAAGGCGTCGGTGTTTCGGCGGTCAAGTCCGGCATGCTCGGTACGTTTTACGCCGTCGAACTGACGGCCCAATACATTGAGAAGTTTGGCATCGGGAATTACGTTCTTGACCCGGTGATGGTCTGCAAGGGCGCGGGAGAGGCCCTGAACCCGGATCTGAACGAAATGATCGAGCGCTCACTGCTTCCCCTGGCGAAGATAGTCACGCCGAACCTCTTTGAGGCGGAACAGCTTTCCGGCATCAAAGAAATCAAGACCCTTGAACAGATGAAGGAAGCGGCGAGGATCATCCACGATAAGGGGGCGAAGAACGTCTTTATCAAGGGCGGCGCCAAACTTGAGGAATCGGCGGCAAATCCCACCGAAGCGGTGAAGGCTATCGACCTTTTTTATACCGGGGAAAATTTTTATACCTTTGAAGAAGACCTGGTGAAGACCACCTGGACCCACGGCGCGGGCTGTACCACGTCGGCGGCCATCGCCGCCGGGCTTGCCATTGGCTGGGCGCTCTCTGACGCGGTGCTTTTTGCGAAGAACTTCATTACCGCAAGCCTCAAAGCCAGTTTTCCCCTCAACAAGTGGGTTGGTCCCGGCAACCCCTCTGACTGGCGTAAGGAAAGGCTGTTCGGGAAATATGGCACGGTCTGAATCCCGCGCCCGCGTCACTACTGACCGCTCACACAGTCAACCTTGCCGAACATGGCGGCGAGTTTCTCAAGTGTCGCCGGGGGCAATGGCGGCCCCTGGATTGCCGCGAGATTCTCGGCGAGGTGGGCGGCGTTGCCCGTGCCGGTTAAGACCACGTCAATTCCCGGGGTATGACGGCAGAAACGGTAGGCCGCCTCGGGGATGCTGCCGGCCTCGCCCGCTACGCTGGCGCCGCCTTCGCCTGCAAGAAAGTCCAGCGCGCCCTTTGTTTTGATCAGAGCAGGGTCGGCCTGTCCCCGTTCGAGGATGCGGCCAATGTCGATCTCAAGCTGGGCCGGATTGGAGAGGGCCTTCCGTACCGCGAACATGCAGAGGACGCCCACCTTCTTCTCCATCGCCGCCGGAAGCACCTTCTTGACCGCGCAAGGGTTAAGCAGGTTATAGCCCACCATAATCACATCGAATATATCATCCGTCAGGGCATTCTCAAGCATCTTGTGAGAGGTATCCTCGCCAAAAAGCTCGGTAATGCCAAGGAAACGAATTTTCCCCGCCTGTTTTGCCTTTTTCATCGTGGGAACCAGAGTGTCCCTGGCCTGGGAATAGTCCTCGGGACGTACCCCGTGGAGATGGTAGATATCCACATGATCTGTCTTCAATTCACGGAGGCTCTCATCCAGGGTTTTTTCAAGGTCCTCCGGGCTTTTGCCCTTGTAGGGAAACTTTGTGGAAAGGATATAATCTGCCCGCTTGATCCCGGCCAAACCTTTGCCCACTGCTTCCTGTGTGCCGTAGACGGTGGCGGTATCGAAGAAATTCACCCCTCCGTCCCACGCGGCGCGGACAATCCCCGCGGCGTGATCCAGCCCGTGGCTGGGAAGCCCAATCCGCGAAAATCCCCCGCAGCCAAGCCCCGCGACGGTCGCCTCTAGGCCTGTTCGTCCAAGTGTAACGGTCTGCATAAAACACCTCCGGATAATGCCATTGTATTACCCGGATAACGGAATGGGAATAGGCGCTTGACACACCCGCCTCTTCCGTGTAGAGTCTTTAGACACATTCCGGGGGTGTAGCTCAGTTGGCTAGAGCGTTTGAATGGCATTCAAGAGGCCAGGGGTTCAATTCAATTCCCCTCACCTCCAGGAAATTTTCTCAATGCACCAGAATTAACAACCCCATTTTATCCTTGCCGGATTTACTTCATCCCCTTATAGTTTTAGTTCCTCCACCCATTTTTTCAGGCCGGCAGCTTTAGCGTCTTCGGGAAATCTTTTGGATGTACGCCATTTGGTTTCTTTTGAACAAGAAAGATGAAGCCACTTATCCGTATCTCCCATACCGCTCGAACCTGATGTGGCAAATGGAATCACTGTTCTTCCGGAAAAGTCATAGCTTTCCAGAAAAGTGTTGATAATTGTGGGAGCCACATACCACCAGATTGGAAACCCGATAAAGATCGTGTCATACTCTTCCATACAATTCACTTTACCCACAATGGCAGGACGGGATTTTTTATCTTTCATCTCGATTGTGCTGCGGGCGTTGGAATCACGCCAATTTAAATCGGCAGTTGTATATGGAATGGCAGGTTCAATCTTATAAAGATCCCCTTCCACAACCGAAGCAAGCTCTTTTGCCAATTGCTCAGTCACACCGCTGCATGAAAAATAGGCAACTAATGTTTTGCCCATAATTTGCCTCCATGATTTGAAGTATGTTTAATACTTCAATATTTTTTATCCATGCTTATAAACTACCATTTCACGAAGAGACATTCAAGAAGAACATACTCCGTCATTTAGATAATTGGCCTGCATACGGCATCGGCAGATCACTGCCGTCATAGGGGGCCATAACGGTGTCAAGATCCCCCAGAATATCCCTGTCTATCTCGTCTTTTTTTGCCATTTCGGACATTATCAGCATTGTGTCGTAGTGGTCTCGTTTATCGTGGTAGGGCCTTTCCTCGCTTATCGCCTGGTAGATGTCGATGCAGGTCATGAGCCGGGAATTAAAGTCCAGTTCATCCCTTTTCTTGCCGAAGGAATAACCGCTGCCGTCGATTTTTTCGTGGTGGTTTGAGGCCCAGTCGCGGATGGTGTTGAATCCCTCAACACCCTTGAGCATTTCCCAGGTCAGGCGGACGTGGCTCTTGATGATTGCGAATTCCTCATTGGTAAGCCTGGCGGGCTTCTCAAGGATTGCCGTGGGGATCGCCAGTTTGCCCAGGTCGTGGAGGGCCGCCGCCAGGTAAAGTTGCGCGCTTTCCACAGGCTCGTACCGGTAATACCCGCCCATCGCCCAGGCCTTGTTGGCAATCTGGGTAGAATGCCGCTGGGTGAAAACCGATTTGTAGTCGATGATCTTCGCAACAAAAGCCGCCATGCCGAACATGGTTTCCGTTTCGACATCGACAATCCATGGAATGAAGGCTGACGCCGTGGTTTCCCTGATTGCGTCGTCTTTGAGGGAAAGAACCGTAGGCCAATCGAGTATTTCCAGCATCGCTTCCACCGCCGTTTTGCTGTAATGCTTCCCGGTTTCCTCGGTAATGAGCCGCCGGATACCGGGAAGGCCGTCCGGTTCCAGCCGTTGCAAATGGTGGGTAACATCAATGGAATCGGCAATGGAAATCAATTCCGCCTCCAGGGGGCCCTCCCCGGCCTTTACCCCAAAGGGCCCTTTGCCGTCGGCGTGTTCGTGATGGTACAGGATGAAGTCCTTCACGTTGGTTTTGAAACGGAGGGCGTCAACATTTCGCTGGCCGTATTCGCAGTGCTTTTTCAGGGCCGGCTCGTGATTCCCGTCCTTTCGCTCGGAAAGAATGTACTCGGTAAGGGCGTTGTCATGGAGAAGCGCGCACATAGCGAGAGCCGAAGTTTCTTCCGGCTTGAGACCCAGGAGCTTCCCCATTTTCGCGCAGAGAACGGCAATCCGTTTGCCGTGGTTGGTACTGGCCCCCACAAGCTCGTTCTCCACTATGTCCAGGGCCGCCGCTATTGCCATGACAAGGGAATCCATTCGTATAGTCATATTTTCACTATAATCAAAATATGGATAAATTTCAGCATTTTAAGTGAAATGATAGATTTTTGCCTTGAGTTTTCTCAGAATATATCAGTTTTTAGCCTTGAATTTCATCAAGATGCGATCAATTTTAGGGTTGAATTTTCTTGAAATATGATTATTTTTATGGTTGAATTTTCTCAGAATATATCAATTTTCGGGTTGAATTTTATCAAATTGCTATTATTTTAGGCTTGCATTTCCTTGGAAATTATGGTATTTTTGGGTAGTAAAAGATGGAAGACAACTATATTAAACGTAATGTCGACAAGACTCTCATTGAATGGAGCCGCGAAAAGCCCCCTGACAGAAAGCCATTGCTTTTACGCGGGGCAAGGCAGGTGGGGAAATCCTCGGCTGTAAGGCAATTAGGCACACAATTCAAGTACTTTGTCGAGATAAACTTCGATGAAAACAAAGAGGTGAGGGCTTTCTTCGAGTCATCCCTTAACCCTCAGGGAATTTGCGAGCAACTGGCGCTCTATTTCCATACGCCGATAATTCCCGGTAAGACCCTTCTTTTCTTTGATGAAATCCAAAGCTGCCAGTCGGCTTTGGCAAAACTCCGGTATTTTTATGAGAAATACCCCATGCTTCATGTGGTGGCTGCGGGTTCCCTTTTGGAGTTCGCACTTGAGGAGATACCGTTATTCGGCGTGGGCCGTATCCGGTCGCTCTTTATGTACCCGTTTGGCTTCGACGAATTCCTCACCGCCATGAACGAAGAGGCGCTTAGTAAGGCCGTCAAGACGGCGTCTCCCGAAAACCCGCTTGCCGCTCCCATCCATCAGCAGCTCCTTGGCAGGCTGAAACTCTTTTTTATCTGCGGGGGAATGCCCGAGGCGGTTTCCCAATACGTGAGGAAACGGGATCTGCTTAAAGGCGAGCTTGTTTTGAACGATCTCATAACCGTATTCAGGACAGATTTCGCCAAGTACCGAAAGCGAACGCCCCTTTTGCTCCTCAACGAAGTTTTTGAGTCTGTTATGCGCCAAACCGAGGGAAAGTTTGTCTTTGAACGCGCCGCCCCGGGAAGGCCGGCTGCGGCGGTGAGGCAGGCGCTTGACCTTCTCGTCATGGCGGGACTGGTTCACCCGGTTACCCACACAGCCGCCAACGGCATTCCGCTTGGCGCCGAAAAAAACACGAAATTCCAGCGAATGATACCCTGCGATACCGGCCTGTTTCTGCAGATACTCGGGCTTCGCTCGGAAATACTGCCCGTCTCTGATTTTTCCGCCGTTAATCGCGGTTCTTTGGCGGAGATTTTTACCGGCCTGGAATTGTTGAAAGCGGCTTCTTGTTATAAACCGCTGGAACTGTTTTGCTGGCAGCGATCGGCCAATCCCGGCTCCGCGCATGGCAGCGCCCAGGTCGATTTTCTTGTTCAGAAAGGCAGCCGCATCATTCCCATAGAAGTCAAATCAGGAACCCAGGGCGGTATGCAAAGCCTTCGTCTCTTCATGAAAGAAAAAAACATTGGAAGGGGCGTGCGGACATCCCTTGAAAACTTCGGACGCTCCGGGGATATTGATGTATACCCATTATACGCGATTGGGAATATACCAAGAGGTTAAACAGGTAGTTTTCCCAAAAAAACTGATGTTCCGGTGCAAAATTAACGTTGCTATGTGTTAAAGTATTTGAAGGGAGTATTGTATGAAAAAGACGAGCGTTGTTGCCATGATACTTATCATTGGGTTTTCCGTCATTTGTTTATCATGTGTTGTCTTTCCGGTAATAGGAAACGGGCAATTAATTACTACGGAAATGGCCGTTTCCTCATTTGAAAGAATTGATCTCGCCGGGAGTGCCGAAGTGCGCTTTCACGCGAGCCAGGCGTATAGGGTGGTTGTTACTGTCGATTCAAATCTTTCCGATTATGTGGATATTTATACACGAAATAGGGGACTGAATATCAGAACCAAAAACGGACATTATTCGTTTACAAGATTTCTGGTTGACGTTTATTGCCCTGGTTTAAGCGGTGTTTCAGTGTCCGGTTCCGGAAGCTTTACCGCTTTGGACAAAATAGCGGCATCATCATTTGAGGCGGAAATTTCTGGCTCGGGAAAGACAGAAGGAGCAGTAGAGTGCAGGGATTTTTCCGCCAGAGTCTCAGGTTCCGGAAAAATAAAAAATACTGTGATTTGTGACAGCCTGACGGCCAATATTTCGGGCTCCGGTGAGATAACCATCACAGGAACCGGCAGAGATTCAAACGTCAGAATCTCAGGCTCGGGGGATTTTAACGGAATTGAGTTTAAAACAAACAACGTCTCCGCGCAAATCAGCGGTTCGGGGAGCTTGAATATCTGGGTTCTGGATTATCTGCGGGCAACCATCTCCGGGTCCGGCAGTGTAAGATATCGCGGAAGCCCGAGAATAGATCTCAGCGGTTCCGGTTCCGGGCGGCTAAGGGCTGATAATGGATGAACGCCCCAATGTGGCAGGGCATTCATCCTTATGAATTATTTCTGTATCAGCTTTTGCCAGTCCATAAACATCAACTGGTCGCCGCCGACCACATCCCAGCACTCCCGCGTGAATTCCGCAAAAACACTGCCGCTCTTGGGCGGCACGGAATAAGCAATCCGTGAGCGAAATATGGCGTTTACATCCAAATCATCGATCATCACGGCATATTTTCCATCCCAGGATCCCCAAGACCCTCCGCCATCAGGGTTGATAATCATGACAGTCTGCCTGGCCGGGTCGAGGCTTGCGCATGACAGATTGAACCGCTTGAAACAATTGACAATCGGTATCTCAAGCTCTCTGAGAAATAGTATTTCACCGGTGGTGTCCGCCTTACGGGGACAACAAACTTCTATCACATTGAACACGTTTTCAACAAGCGGGACATCACCGATGGAAAAACGAAAGAAAAAATCACTTTCCCTTGAAGATTTTATCGGCGAAATTATCTCAGGCAGCACGAAAGGCTTTTGCCATACCCGTTTGTCGGCAAGATCATTCAAAGCCAAAGCTAAATCCCGAACATCGTCGGCGCAGACGGCAATACCCTTATGGTTTATACCAATTTCATCCGCCGCTTTAACACGCAGTATTTCCAGTATGGCATTGACGTTTAATAATCCCATCTCAAAGGCAAAATCAATAATGCCTTTCAATATGCCCTCGTTATCAACGCCAAACCTTGCCTCAGCAGCATACTCGAAGAGTTTGTTGGCCAATGTTCGCATTTCCGAGGCGACGACCGCGTAGCCTTTTCCGTACAGGCCGGCCTTCGCAGCTTCCTGCCTTAAAGCAAGCGATAATGTCCACGCTTTTTGCGCGTACTGCTCGCAGAGCCAGATTTTCTTTTCATTCGTCATTGTTACGTCCTCCGTAATGATATTTGGGTACACGATAGGTGAAATACTTCGCAAGCGTTGGGCGCAATTTTTCCAGGGCCCTCCGGTGATGGGAGAGCACCGTATTGAGGTTGATCCCGTGACGCTCGCTGATCTCCCGAAACGAAAAATCGCTGTAATACCGCTCGTGGATAATGATCTGCTCAATTTGTTTCAGCGTTTGCAAAGATTGAAATATCACGGCAGTATCCTCAGCCTTTTCAATCTCATCCACAAAGCTGTCCTCATCAACCAGCGGCGCGGCTAAACCAAAGCTGACTGAGATTTTGCTGTCCTGGTCGTTGCGGTGGAACACCTTGTACGCCGCCCGGATACACGCCACCGACATATACCCAAAATTGTATTTGCCCACGCTAAAACCGGAACCTCTCGTCACATCCAGAAAAGCCTGATTTACAATCTCGCCAGCCATGTCAACGATATTGCGTCTCGATCCAAACTTCTTCCTGATGTATGATACAAGTTCGCTTCTCAGGCTTTCAAGATTATCCAAGCCCTCTCCTTGTTTTTTTCACCTATCATAATATAAAGGCGTTTCGCAGGTGGATTTATTGCGGAAGTTTAATGATTATTTTACAGGAAACCCGATGTCGTGAACCTACTTCGCCCCTGCTTTTTCCAGTATCTTGATAATTTCGGTAAAGTTCTTGTTTTTGGCGTGTACCAACGGGGTGGTTCCGTCTTTATCCGCTAAATTAACGTCCGCGCCCGCGTCAATCAACAGACTCACGACCTCCGTATGCCGCTTCCCTCCATCGCCCAATATGATTGCCTCAAGCAACGCGGTCCATCCCAGTTTATTGATATGGTTGACGCGGATATCCGTCTTTAAAAGTTCCCTTATGATTTCAACATGCCCACGGTCGGCGGCGCGGATCAGGCCGGTTCCGTTGTAACTGTCCGTACAGTGGACATCCGCTCCGGCATTGAGGGTTTTCTTCAGCAGCTCAGTAAATCCATCGGAGGTTGAAATCAAATAGGCGCTTTGCAGGGTATTGTCTTTCATGTTGACATCCGCTCCGGCGGCGATTAACAAATCGACAATTTTGAGATGGTTATTATAAGCGGCAGCCACAAGGGCGCACTTGCCTTCCCTGTTCTGCGTGTGGATATAAACGTCCGCCTTCAATAACGACTTGACGGCTTCAACATCCCCTTTTTCCGCGGCGCTTACAAGCTGTAAACCATTTTTCCTTGTTTGATCGGAACAAATTGCTTTTATCATCGTATTAATCTCCTTTTACTTTTAATTGCCAAGTCCATATTTATTACACAAGCACATCAACCGGCACACCGTCTCTATGGCTTGATGTAACTATGTTAACCGCATATCGAGAGAAAACACTTGAGGAAAACATATCCAGGTGTGTCATACGTTCAGCGATCATAGTGCAGTATTTTTCCTCTACCTCTATGCCAATGCTGTGCCGTCCACAGTCAAGAGCTGCAAGCATAGTAGTGCCACTGCCACAAAATGGATCAACGACTGTATCTCCATAGAAGGAGAACATCATTACTAATCTTTTGGCTAATTCAAGCGGAAAAGGAGCTGGATGGTTTTTTGTTGATGCGCCGCTCAAATTCCATATCTGCTGAAACCATTCGTCGTAATCATCTTTAGCTATCATGCTTTTCGCACGCTGTAGACTTGTTGGCTTTCTATAGCCACCTGGTTTACGCTGCATCAAAATATACTCGACATCGTTCTTGATAATGGCATTTGGCTCATATGGCTTGCCCAAAAATGAAGTACTATTATTTGCCTCGAAAGAAGCGTTAGAAATTTTATGCCATAATATTGGATTGAGATTATCAAACCCTATTTTCCTGCACGAAACCGCAATATC
>JGI24698J34947_10000536_pt1 | contig 17940 bp, 11 predicted proteins | sample TergutMp193P3_FD_34947 | JGI IMG/M metagenome (IMG submission 34947) | reverse complement strand
TATCCGTTTTTGGTGCAGGCGATGTATCGCGCCGGTTACTTCACACATTACGCCGGCGAGGGAACAATCCGCAGTTTAAAAATTCATTACAACGGCGAGGAAGTCGATATGTGTTTATGCCGTACAACAGCTCAGTTCAGTCAAAACGGCAATACCCGCAGACTTACTCTTGACCCTGTTGAAATAGAATTTTCGGACCTGACATTGACGGTGCAAACCATATACGATTTTGAGGAAGGTTCGTCCGCCATTAAAACCACTCGAAAAATAACCGCTATGTCCAAACCCGCCGAAGTGGAGTTTGACGAATACATTACCGCCTGTTACGGCACGACCGAATACCCTGAGGATATGACATGCGTAAAATTAACGGTGAAGAGTGCTGTCAGCGAAACGATCATTGATTATAACTATAAGTGCCGCGAGGCCGGGACAGACGACGTGGTTTACGCTTCGGCGGAGGTGGGCGCGATTAACTCCCGCATTGATCTTGAGCCGTCCGGCAAGGCGGAAGGTTACATCAGAGAGGGTTACGCGTTTTCACCCATGTTTACTTTGGGTCTAAAGAAAAAAGTCAGCGAAGGAGGGGAGTTTGTATCATGGCTCAGGCTAAAAAAGGCGCAATGAACTACCGGTGTCCGTCCTGCTTTATGCGCGACATGGATATAGATATGTTTTACGATGCCGAAAAGAAAGAATATTACTGTTTAAGGTGTTGTTATACGGGGAATGAGGCGGACATAATACAAAAGAACGACATGGCGCGTTTCAGGTATCGTAATCTTCTTGATCGTATAGAAAATTTTTAGGCATAAGAGGAAAACAATGGAAATAGGCATGGATATTTCGACTCTTGAAGAAACCGAGCGGTTAGGCGGTAAATTTTACGAAAACGGAAAAGAAGCCGCGCTGTACGATATTCTTAAAAGCCACGGGGTTACAAGTATCCGTTTACGCCTTTGGAACGATCCCTTTAATGAAAAAGGCGAGAATTACGGCGGGGGCGGTTGCGACATAGAAACTGTTTTACGCACGGCGCGCCGGGCGGTAGAAAACGGCATGAATTGGATATTGGGTTTTCACTACTCGGATTTTTGGGCGGACCCCGGCAGGCAGCTTATCCCGAAAGCGTGGCGGAGTTTTACACTGGAACAATTAGAGAAGGCCGTTTATGAGTATACGAAAGAGATTCTCTCCCGCTGCAAAAACGAAGCGCTCTATCCCGGTTATGTGCAAATAGGAAACGAGATTACCAACGGTATGCTTTGGCCCGTCGGCAAGGTGATTTATGATGAGGTTACCGGCGAGCCAACCAGTTACGCCAATATGACGCGGTTGTTAAAAGCGGGGAGCGCGGCGGCGCGTGAAAGTGGAAATGTCAAAATAATTTTTCACCTGGAACGATCCTGCGATAACGTCCGATACCGCCAGTGGTTTGACGCGGTTACGGCGGCGAACATAGATTACGATATTATCGGAGTTTCTTACTATCCGCATTGGCACGGAACAATGCAGGAGGTCAAGCGTAATTTAGAGGATATTTCGGCGCGTTATAATAAGGATGTAATGGTTGTGGAAACCGCTTATCCGTTTACCGACAAGCATTACTCAGGCCGCCCGGGCGTTTCGCTGGTTATTAACGGTGAAATGACTTTGCCGGACGGCAGTCCTCCACCGTACCCGTTTAGCGTAGAAGGACAGATTAACTTTTTACGCGATCTGGTAAAAATGGTAAAAAGCATTAAACGCTGTAAGGGTCTGTATTATTGGGAACCCGGATGGCTTGCGCTGGAAGGGTCAACCTGGGCGACTGTGGCCGCGCGCAAGTATATGGGTGAGGAGAACAAGGCGGGAGGCAACGAATGGGCAAATCAATGCCTGTTTGATTATAAGGGGAATGTTTTACCCGCGATTAACGAGTTAGATAAACTGCGTTAAAAAGCTATGCTTGACAGAGTGTTGAAACGTCTTATGGCTTTACTCTGAAAACTGTCTCAATCGTTCACCCCACCGTTATACCCATTACCGAGCAGGCGGGAATTGTAAAGGACACGCCCGCTTCTGTCCGTGAAAAATCCGTAAAATCTACAGGTTTCACTTTATTTGTATTGGCAAAGTCGTTGTGGGCGTGAATGTCGTCTGTCAGTATTTTCGCGGAAATGTTGTCGGTCTTTGCGCCTAACAGTTCCATTGTTACTTTTCTGCTTTCGCGGGAGGAGAGGTTTGCAAGCGTTATGTGAATTTTCCCGCCGTTTTCCGAGGCTGAAACGTGCAAATCTGGAACAGGAGTGTCCTCAGTCCCCGCGCTTGTCGTTTCCGCGTAACTTTCGATGAGGGTTCCATCCTGGTGTTCCTTGTAAAGATCGAAAACATGGTATGTGGGAGTAAGGAGCATTTTTTCGCCATCGGTCAGTATAAGCGCCTGTAGTACGTTTACCATTTGCGCGATATTCGCCATTTTTACGCGGTCGCAGTGTTTGTTGAAAATGTTCAGGGTAACGGCGGCGACGAGAGCGTCGCGCATTGTGTTTTGCTGGTACAGGAAGCCGGGGTTTGTTCCTGGCTCCACGTCGAACCATGTGCCCCATTCGTCAACGATAATGCCGATATTTTTTTCAGGGTCGTATCTATCCATGATGTTGCTGTGATTGGCGACAAGTTCTTCCATGAAGAGGGCTTTTTTCAATGTCGTGTAATATTCCTGTTCGGTGAAATCAGTCGCCGAACCTTTTTTCGCCCATGTGTTGGTGATCGTGTAATAGTGAAGAGAAAGTCCCTGCATGTAATTTTTCGCGTTGGACATAAGGACTTCCGTCCATTTATAATTTATGTCACTCGCTCCGCAGGCTATTTTGTAAACACGGTTCCCGTCATAATTGCGAATATAGGTTTGATAGCGGCGGTATTCGTCCGCGTAATACTCAGGGGTCATATTGCCGCCGCAGCCCCAGTTTTCATTACCTATGCCGAAGTATTTTACCTTCCACGGCTTTTCACGTCCGTTTTCCGCGCGGAGAGCCGACATCGGCGATACGCCGGCGAATGTCATGTACTCCACCCATTCGCTCATTTCCTGAACAGTGCCGCTTCCCAAATTCCCGGTGATGTACGGCTCACATCCGATCTGTTCGCAAAAATCAAGAAACTCATGAGTGCCGAACGAGTTGTCTTCTACCACGCCGCCCCAGTGGGTGTTGATCATTTTTTTGCGTTTTTCCCGTGGGCCAATTCCGTCCCTCCAGTGGTATTCGTCCGCGAAACAGCCGCCCGGCCAGCGAAGCACGGGAAGCCTGATATGTTTGAGCGCGTCTACAATATCGGCCCTCATCCCCCTGATATTCGGGACAGGGGAATTTTCCCCAACATAAATACCGTTGTAAATGCACCTTCCAAGATGTTCCGAAAAATGCCCGTAAACCTCACGGTTAATCCTTGCGCCCTTTTTACCGGCGTTGACAATCAATTTGCCCATAAATCTCTCCGTTATTTGCTATTTGTTACCTGCTATTTGCTCCATGATACCGGCCCTGTCTCTTGCGAATAACGGTATCACGTCAAGCGGCGCGTTAATTGAAACGGTGCGCCCTCCTGTGTATTCGTCCCCCGACTGGCAGTATGTCCAGTCCGCGCCCATAGGCAGGTACACTTCCCGTTCCGTCGCGTGCAATTCCACAACCGGAGCGACCAGCAGATCCGGCCCGAACATGTACTGATCCGTCAGTCCTGCGCAGTTTTTATCCTGCGGGAATTCGTAGATCATTGGGCGGATAACGGGATCGCCTGTCTCATGCGCGTTTTGCATAAGGCTCCTTACATACGGGCGCAGGCGTTCGCGCATCAATATGTACTTCTTCATTATTTCGAAATTGTCCTCTCCGTAGCTCCACACTTCGTTATCCTGTCCGCTTGAAAATTGCCGCACTCCGCCCCGGTATTCCACTTCAAGCGGCTTCATTGGAAACCTTTCGCCGTGCAGCCGGAACACCGGACAGAAACAGCCGAACTGGAACCAGCGGATTAAAAGATCGCGGAAATCCGCGCTGGTAGGATCTCCCCCAATGAATCCGCCGATGTCGCTTGTCCACCAGGGAACGCCCGCCATCGCCATGGACAGACCCGCCGCTATCTGCTCACGGAACGAACGGAAATCGGAATACACGTCGCCCGACCACACAAGAGCGCCGTAACGCTGAATACCCGCCCAGCCGCAGCGGATCAGGTTCATGGGGTTTTCGATGCCCGCCTCCTTCATTCCGTCATAGAAACCTTTCGCGTACAGGTTGGGGTAGATCGACGTTACCTTCTGCGCCGGTCCCAGATGGTAGCGGTATATGTCAAAATCGTAAATCCCCTCAGGCTCGGCTTCGTCCAGCCAGAAAATTTTGATACCCTTGTCGAAATAATTTTCCTTCGCCTTTTGCCAAACATACTGCCGCGCCTCGGGGTGCGTCGCGTCGTAGAATACAGTGTCGCCCATCCATGTCATGTTCACGTTACTGCCGCGATCAAACCTCAGCAGGAGACCGCGCTCCGCCATCGGATGGAAATTTTCACTGCGGTGATCCACAGTGGGCCAGATCGATACCATCAACTCAACGCCCATTTCTTTCAGCTCACGCGCCATCCCTTCCGGGTCTGGCCAATCAACAGGGTCGAATTTCCAGTCGCCCTGTAAGGGCCAGTGGAAGAAGTCAACCACGATTACATCTAACGGCAGGCCGCGCTTTTTGTGTTCACGCGCTACAGAGAGCAGTTCTTCCTGTGTGCGGTAACGCAGTTTGCACTGCCAGAAACCAAGCCCGTATTCGGGCATCATCGGCGTTTTTCCGGTTACATTCGCGTAACGGCGGATTATTTCCCTTGGCGTGCCGCCCGCCGTTATCCAGTAGTCCAGTTTGTCTGTACATTCGCCAGTCCATTCGGTGACATTCTGCGCGAAAACCGCTTTACCTACAGACGGGTTGTTCCACAGAAAGCCATAGCCCCTGCTTGACACATAGAAGGGAACAGCCGCCTGAGTATTACGGTGCGCCAATTCCAGGGACGCGCCCTTTTTGTCCAGAAGCCCGTCCTGATACTGTCCCATTCCCCAGATATGTTCTCCCTCTTTTGCCTCGAAACGCGCAGTCAGCCTGTAGTCGCTGCGGCCCATTACGGGTTTCAGCTCACGCGCGCTTATGCCGAGCGGCACACAGTAGCGCGTAATGACATTACGGTTGCGGTAGTATTCTTCCAGCAGTAATTCGCCGCGCACGTTGTAAAACTTAAGCCAGCCTTCACTGTTTATCCGCGCTGTAATATCGCCGTTTGTTATGGACGCCTCGTTTTCACCAATTTTAATGTCGATATGCGCCTGCGTTCCCGCGCCCTCCAGCAGCGCCCAGTCCTCCTGCGGCATCTCTGCCATGCGCGTGGCGCGTACTCTCAAACCCGCGCCCCACGGCTCAATTATGAGGATTTCCGTTCCCTGATGGCGGATCAAACGATTACCTTCTTTTGTAATGGCCATATCAACACCTCTTTTAATACGTATGAAAGTGAGTATAAATCCGTTTTTCGTTCTTGTCCAATAAGAGACCCCCCGCGCCAAACCAAGTCAGACCTCAGACCTGTCCATGTCAGCCCGTTGACGTGTCCATGTCAGACCTGCGTATCGGTACAGTACCGCATAGCCAGCCTTATTACATTCCATATGATTGATTTTCAGTATCGCATGTTTCAAACTCATTGGGCTTGTAAGGAAACTGCGAACAGTTCCTCACAAGCCCTTTAAAAACAACCTAAAAGAAATTTACCTCCACAGAGATGACCTTTCGTTGATTACTTCCTGAGCGCCGGAAGCAAGCCAGTCCGTCATACCTGCGTCCCAGATACGGTCAAAATCCGCGGGTCTTCCGGTAATCGCCTGCGCGACAAGAGCGTCGGCTTTGTCCTGCAAGGTCTGGGCATACTGGTTTACACGGGTAGTAACCTGACGCACTATCGGGGCGCGTGCGTTGAGAACAGAAATAGCGTAAGCGTTTACAATGGTATCTGCGGGGAAACTGCCGTAACTCAGAGCCAAAACTCTGGAGTTGAGTTCCTGACTGCCCATCTCCACGCCGTTCATCGGCATGGTGTAGTCGATGTTGTTGCCCGAGTTCATAAACCAGGGATCGCCCGCCGGCCTTCCAATTGTATTGGGAACGCCGTTTATGATAGTATGGTTGACGCCTTCCTGACCAACCTGAAGGAAGTGATAATTTTCCGGTTTCGCGAGCCAGTTAAGATACCGCAGGGCCGCTTCATAATTTTTGGAGAAAGCAGGAATGAATATGTGCAAGCCGGATTTATCCATCATGTTCTTGTTTTGAGTAATGTTTATAGGAACAAATTCCGCGCCGGGTACGTTCAATGCCAGATCTTCACCAATTTTGTTATCCTGCCTGTAGGGAGTATCCCAGTTCTGGTTGATGGCTCCGACAACGCCGCTCTTTATCTGGTTGTTGAAATCATCGCCAACCATGAGAGGAAAATCCTGGAATATGAGGCGTTCATTGTACCACTGGTTCATCAGGCGTACGCCGTCTTTGAATCCGGGCATTGCGAGGTAGCGTTCATGAACGTCATTTATCCAGCGATCCCTGTCGCTCAAATTGGTATTAATGTGGTGGTTTATGAAGTCCGCAAGACCCCAGCGGGTGTCGCTGGTTCCCAAGGGGACAACCCTGTTTCTTCCCACATTGCCGGGGTCCTGATCGCGGAACGCGACAAGGGCGTTGTAGAATTCCTGCATGTTTGTCGGCAGTGGGAGTCCCAGTTTATCAAGCCAGTCCTTGCGTATGAAAATGTTCCGCTGGGCAAGGGCCACGCGGTAACTGTGAACTGAGTAGATCCTTCCCGTCTGCGGATCGGCGTTTCGGTAGATAAAATCCTTGCCGGGGAACACCGGGTCTTCGCCGAGCAGTTTTTTCAGATCGGGCAAATAGGTGTCGATGTAGGGCGCGAGGTCCAAAATGCCGCCCTGATCCCGGAAAGAGGAGATCATATCCCCCGAGTAGGAATAGCACAGATCGGGGGCGCTGCTGGACGCCATTAGGTTTACGATGTCCGTGTTTTCCGACCAGCGGCCTACAGGCATAAAGGTAACCTCAATGTTAAGGTCTTTTAATACCTTTTCCTTTATCCAGTCGGTCCATGCGTTGTCGTAAGCCAGCGATCTTCCGCCGTCAGTACCGCGGTCAAAGATTTCCACGGTTATCTGCACCGGTCCCGTAGGCGCTGTTCCCTTTTTACAGCCGATGAACGCCAATGATATGGCCACCATCAAGATGACCAACGCCAATTGAAACTTTTTCATACTTTTCCTCCAAAAATTTTAATTTATGTCTGTACTTTCGCACAGGCAATAATTACTAACCTTTTACCGCTCCTATGGTAACGCCGGCGATAAAGTAACGCTGGAGCCAGGGGTATACCACCAGAATCGGCAAAGTGGCAAACACAATGGCGGCGGCCTTGATCGCGTCCGCTGTCCTCGGAGCCATACCTGCGGCCATTTTCACAGTACTTAGATCAATCGCCGTCTGGTTTTGACTAAGCTGCCAGAGCTTAAGCTGGATTGGAACCCACTGGGGCGCGGCGTTGATGTAGATCAGGGCGTCGCTAAATCCGTTCCAGCGGTCTACGGCGTAGAACATGGCAAGGGTAGCCAGTACTGATCCTGATAATGGCAGGTAGATCTTTACAAGGACAGTAACCGGACTCGCCCCGTCCATTTCAGCGGATTCCCGCAGACTTTCGGGAATTCCAATAAAGAAACTGCGCAGTATTATCATGTTAAAAACGGAAAGGCAGTTTGGAAGGATAAGAGAAAGGGGATTGTTAAGAAGGTTTAGACTTCTCATCAATACATAATTTGGAATGGTTCCCGCGCTGAAATATATGGTAAAGATTATTATTGTATTTATTACGCGCCTTCCCTTGAGCCAGTTGTATGTAAGAGGATACGCGCACAGTGTTGTCATAGTAATTGAGAGAAGAGTAAAAATAACAGTAAGGACAGCCGTCCACCACATGGAACGCGCAAACGCTTTATCCAAAAAAACATACCTGTAGGATTCTATGGTCATTCCCTGTTTAAAAGTGTTGTTTTCAATGTTATAGATAACAGGTGTAAACGTTACCCTGCTGTTAATAATAGCCTGTGGACTGCTGAGGGACTGCGCGAGAAGATTTAACATCGGCAGAGCGCACAGCAGCACTACCACAAGGCAGATGGCGGCGAATATCCAGTCGCTTATTTTAGGTTCTCTTAATTTAGCTGTAAGCATAATCTTTTCTTTCCAATAAAAATAATACTTATCAAAATAATTGATAAACAAAAAGGCAACATTGCCTCATTTTCTCATTTATCAACCTCTATCTTACAGAATTAATCTATATTACCCAATTAATCCATAGAAGTCAAGTTTTTCAAAAAAAATAGCATTTATCAAAAACCAAATGTCCGCGGAGTACCGAGAGCAATCGTTTTTTGAATCAGGCGCATCACTGGGAATGTAAAATAGAATTTATTTAAAAACAGGAGGCACCCATGTTCTTTTTCCCAGTTTACATTCCCGGTGATGCACCCGGTTTAAGCAAATGCCCGACCGTATGCATCCCCTCGAAACTAAATTATATTATCTAATTAAATAGAGTCAAGTTATTTTTCAAAAAAAATAATACTTATCAATATATTTGATAATTATGTATTGTCATCCATGTACAGCCTTAGGGTAATATCCTGATCGTAATCTCCAAAACCTCTGCCAAAAATGTTAATGCCTCCGGTATGATTTGCGTTATTTGCGATACCAATCCTGATTTTAACGGAATGGTGCTTGTCCAGGCGCAGGTCTTCGAGTGTTGCCTGCGACCTTTGAAGCCGGTCTATAAAAGTTCCGTTTTTTGTAACTTCCCATGTGCTGAGGATGCCGTATTGGGAGCCTTCCAGCTTCCAAAATGAGGGAGTAAACCTGCCACGCCGGTCGCCGAAATCTCCGGGGGATGTCCAGGTACCGATTTCCACTTCGTTGATCCATACTGAGATATCGGAAGGCCAATTTGTATTGGTACCGGGCACTTCGGAACTCATTTCCATGGAAAGCTCCAGCCGTTTTACGCGCCCTTTTTCCAGGTACATGGAGTTGTTGGGGAATTTGTATTCCAAATAGCCGTTTTCAAACCAAACCAGCGCCGCCTTTATACGATCAGGAGAGTAAAATGTACTCGGCACATCCAGATAACCTATAACGCTTTCCCTGCTGCAAAGACCGCAGGGCGCGCAGACATTATGTGAGGTAAAGAGTCCAACAGGCATTTCTACCTCTACAACGTTGTTTTGTATCGGGAAGCCTGGAGGGTTAAGGGTGATAAAGATCTCTTTATACCTGGCTGTGCAGATTTTTTGCCCGCCCTTGACCCCGTTGGCAATATGGCTGTCAACAAGCCCGGCTTCTTCCAGGGCAAGTATGCTGGTGGTCGCGGTTGATTGAGGAATATCAAGCATCTTCGCGATTTCAGTTACATTCAGTTCCTGATTCTGGAGCAGTTCAAGGATGCGTAATCTGATCTCAATTCCAAGGACTTTGAGAACCCGCGAATCCTTGTTAGAATCGATAAAAAGGGTACGGGCTATTTCATTTTCCATAGCGTTGATCTTCCAAATAAAGAAACAATGGTAAAAAACGTCTATCATCCAATATAGCTTAATTGACAATTAAAAATCAATTGGCAGGAGGAGTGTTATCAAGGTTTCAGGACTCTTTCGGGCGAAGTACCACTCTGGTCAGGTTACGACGCCTTCTCAAACTGGCTGTTGTAAAGTTCCGCGTAGAAACCTCCCCTGTTGAGCAATTCCGCGTGGTTCCCGCTTTCTATAATGTCGCCGTCCCTCATGACGAGAATCATGTCGGCGTTTTTAATTGTTGACAGCCTGTGCGCGATGACAAATGAAGTTCTGCCGACAGTCAGTTTATCCATCGCCTCCTGAACCTGCCTTTCGGTACGGGTATCGACCGAACTTGTGGCTTCGTCAAGTATCAGCAGGGGCGCGTTTTGGATCATGGCGCGCGCGATTGTAACAAGCTGTTTCTGCCCCGCGGACAGACTCGCCTTGTCGTTCAATACGGTGTCGTAACCGTCATGAAGAGTATGGATAAAGTGATGCAGTCCCACCGCTTTGCATGCCGCTTGTACTTCTTCGCCGGTAACGCCCTGTTTGCTGTATATAATGTTTTCACTGATAGTTCCCTCAAAAAGCCATGTATCCTGTAACACCATGCAGAACTGTTCATGTACATTTTCACGCGTTACCTGATGGGCAGGTATTCCGTCCAGCAGGATTTCACCGCTGTCCAATTCATAAAAGCGCATCAGCAGATTGACCATTGTAGTCTTGCCCGCGCCTGTGGGTCCGACGATTGCTATTTTCTGTCCTGCTTTCACAGAAGCCGAAAAGTCGTTGATGATGATCTTGTCCTTGTCGTAGCCGAAGTGGACATTCCTGAACTGGACATCGCCCTTTATACTGCCGAGCGTCTTTACCTTTTCACTTTCGTCTTCCAGTTCTTTTTCGTCGAAGAATTCAAAGACGCGCTCACTCGCGGCGGCTGTCCGCTGTAACTGCTGCATGGATTGGGCAAGCTGTGATAACGGTTGAGTGAACAGGCGGATGTATATCATAAAAGCGACGATGACGCCGAATGTAATTGTCCCGTTCATCGCAAGCGCCGCGCCGGCAACGCAGACCGCCACATAGCCGAAGTTTCCGATGAAGCCCATAATAGGCATCATCAAACCGGACATGAACTGTGATTTCCAGCCGCTGTTATAGAGTGTTACATTTATCTCTTCAAAAGTTTTTTTCGCAGATCTGCCGCCGTTATACGCTTTAACGACATTATGGCCGGAATAGATTTCTTCAATATGACCGTTGATTGCGCCAAGACCGTCCTGCTGCGCTTTAAAATACTTTTGTGATTTTGACATTATCAGCCTCATAAGCACAAAGCCGATAAGCGTCGAGCCTACAGCTATGAACGCGAGAATCCAACTGTTGTAAAACATCATGATCAGCGTTCCGGCAAACATAGTGATGGAACGCGCAAGCATATCGAGGCTCTGATTCATGGTCTGCCCGATGGCGTCAACGTCGTTGGTTACGCGGCTGATCACGTCGCCGATACTTGTTTTGTCGAAGTATTTAAGCGGTATTTTATTTATTTTCCGCGAAATGCCGGCTCTCATGTTTTTGGATATTCTCGCGGTTACGGTCGCCATGATGAAGTTTTCGATAAAACTCAAGATTGCGGACCCGGCGTTAAAGAAAACCAAAAACAGCCCTATGCGCGTCACGGCGTTGAAGTCGATTTTACCGTTAGGCGAAAGTCCTTTAACGATTTCATTCGTCATGTTTTTCAGCCAGTCGGGGCCGATGATTTGAAGTACCGTACCGGCTGCCGCGATAATAAGCGCGGTTAATATGGCAGGCAGATATTTTTTGCAGTAGAGAATTAGCTTTTTCCATGTGCCCTTGAAGTCTTTTGCCTTTTCGACACTGCCCATGCCGGGAGGCCCTCCCATGCCCTGCCGCCTTCCCATTCCTCCGCCGAAGCCTCTGCCTGGAGGTCTTTCTCTATTGTCACTCATGATGCCAGTTCCTCCTCGCTTAATTGCGACATGGCTATTTCTTTATAAACGGCGCAGTCACGCAGAAGTTCTTTGTGCGTCCCCTTTCCGGCAACCTTTCCTTCGTCTAACACGATTATTTGATCCGCGTCCATAATCGTGCCGATTCTTTGAGCGACAATGAGGTTTGTTACTCCGGCTGTTTCTTTTTTTAAGACGCTGCGAAGCGCGCGGTCGGTCTTGTAGTCAAGCGACGAAAAGCTGTCGTCGAAGATGTAGATTTCAGGTTTTCGGCATACAGCGCGGGCAATGGCAAGTCGCTGTTTCTGTCCGCCTGATACATTCGTACCGTCTCGCGCGATGTCGGCGTTATAGCCATTTTCCATCTTTTCAATAAAGTCCGCGCCCTGGGCGATTTGTACAGCCCTTACTATATCGTCCTCGCTGTACTCCCCCTTGCCGTTTTCGCCATAAGCGACGTTGGAACTTACCGTCCCTTTGAACAGAACAGCTTTTTGGGGTACATACCCTATTTTATTCAACAGGGATTCCAGCTTGTAATCTTTTACGTTTACTCCGTCAACAAGCACTTCACCTCCACTCGCGTCATAAAAGCGCGGGATAAGGTTGATCAGCGTTGACTTGCCGCTGCCGGTAGAACCGATGAAGGCGACGGTTTCGCCCTTTTTTGCCGTGAAGCTGATATCCTCAAGTACGGACTTAACAGCGCCGGGGTATCTGAAACTTACACTGTTGAACGTGATCTCTCCTGCCGCGCCGGGTTTTCCCTCGGACAGTTCGCCGTCCTTAATCTGCGGTTCTGTATCAAGAACCTCGTTGATACGTTTCGCTGAAACACTGGCGCGGGGCAGCATTACAAACATCATCAGCAGCATCATAAACGACATGATAACCTGCATTGCATACTGCGAAAAAACAACCATGTTTGAAAACACGTCAAGTTTAGCTGTCATCGCCGCCGCGTCAATCAGATACGCGCCTGTCCAGTATATCGCCAGCGACAGTCCGCTCATTATCATCATCATAACAGGCATCACAAACGCCATAGCGCGATTGGTGAAAAGCTGGGTGCTTGTAAGTTCCTCGTTGGCGGTTTCAAATTTATCTTCCTGATAGCTTTCGGCGTTATACGCTCGTACAACGCGCAGGCCGGTGAGGTTTTCCCTTGCTACGCGGGTGATGTTGTCGGTAAGCATCTGCATCTTCCTGAATTTCGGCATTACAAAAACCATGATCAGCGAAAACATAATCAGGATGATCAAAACTCCCGCGCCTGTTACAATCGTCCACTCATAACCTTTGCCGGCGATTTTGGTAATCGCCCATACAGCCATGATGGGGGCTCTTATAATAACCTGTAGTCCCATTATGATAATCATTTGAACCTGCGTGATGTCATTGGTTGAGCGTGTAATTAAACTGGATGTTGAAAAAAGGTTGATTTCTTCCATTGAAAAGGACTCGACCTTGTTGAACAGCATACTGCGCAGCCGCTGCGAAAATGAAGCGGCAATCATCGCCGCGAAGAAACCGACGATTATCGCCGAAGCGAGGCTGCCAAGCGCACACAGGAGCATATAACCCCCGTTGAGCCATATATCTTTCATGCCGCTGCCGGGCGTTTGCACGAGCTTTGTGATTTTTTCCATATAGCCCGGCAATTTCAATTCAAGCCAGACCTGCGCGACAATAAAGATCAGGCTGAAAAACGCCTGCCGCCATTCGCCAGGTTTTAAGTATTTGAAAATCTTTAGCATGAATAACCCTCCGTTATTCAGTGGTATTATTTATTTCAGTCAAGAGTTATTTTCAAGTAAATTTATTATGCTGTCAACGCCCCTTGAGGAGCGCGTTTGCCTGTTCTTCCGCCGGAGCAGATCGGGGAAGCGCCACAGGCGTTTACTTCTGCCGTTAGGTGTAATATATAAACTATGGGCAGTGCAGGCGGGACTGTGCCCGCGTCAGAGGATTCCGGCGCCTGACAATGCGCTGACCTACCTGCCCCAACTTCGTGCCTGCCGGGCATTTTCAAGATTCTGCCTGATTACTTCATCATCTGGTGAAAGTTGCAGAGCGTTCCCATAATCAATGATAGCCCTATCGTAGTTCCCTTCCATGTAGTACGAATTTCCACGGTTGTTATAATAGAGAGCAGAGGGATACATCCTTATAGCTTGGGTGAAATCGGCAATGGCGCGGTCATAGTCGCCATAACTGTAATATATAACACCCCGCTCATTATAATAGTAGGCACTATCAGGTTGGATCCTTGTAGCCTGTGTGAGATCGGCAATAGCGCGGTCCCAGTCGCCTTTATAACTGTATACATAGCCCCGCTCCTTATAAAAATAGGCATTATCAGGTTCGATCCTTATGGCCTGTGTGAAATCGGCAATGGCGCGGTCCCAGTCGCCTTTATCTCTGTATATACATCCCCGCTCACTATAAAAGTAGGCATAATTAGGTTCAAGCCTTATAGCCTGAGTGAAATCCGCAATGGCGCTGTCATAATCGCCCTTTTCTTTATATACGTATCCCCGCCCGCTGTAAAGGTCGGCATTTTCAGGTTCAATCCTAATAGCCTGAGTAAAATCGGCAATGGCGCGGTCGTAGTCGCCTCTTTCTATGTATATATATCCCCTCTGGGTATAACGGTAAGGATTATTTGGTTCGATCCTTATGGCCTGTGTATAATCGGCAATGGCACGATCCCAGTCGCCTCTTTCTTTGTATATATAACCCCGCCCGATATAATAGTCAGCATTATCAGGTTCGAGCCTTATAGCCTGTGTTAAATCGGCAACAGCGCGGTCATAGTCGTTTTTATGACTGTACATATATCCACGCTCGATATAAAAGTAGGGGTTATCAGGATCGATCCTTATAGCTTGGGTGAAATCTGTAATGGCGCGATCATATTCGCCTTTATAACTGTACCCATTTCCACGATCTATATAAAAGTAGGGATAATCAGGTTCGAGCCTTATAGCCTGAGTAAAATCGGCAATGGCGCGATCATAGTCGCCATTATAAATGTACACATATCCACGATCTCTATAATACCAGGCATAATTGGGTTCGATCCTTATAACCTGGGTAAAATCGGCAATGGCGCGGTCGTATTCGCCTATATTAATGTAAGCGCTGCCCCGGTTGTAATACGCATATAGATAATTGGGATCAAGCCGTATAGCCTCGGTATATTCAAGAATGGCGGTATCCCAATCGCCACGCTCACTAAACAATACTCCCCGTTCAAAATTTGTCTGGGCTGTACTGACCGGAGAAGCCGGTATTCTTTCCTGCATACTTTGTACAAGTTCCGGTATAATGTTAAAAAGTTCGGTTGTATTTGATACGCTTCTTGTAGCCCCGCCGGGAAGTATCTCAAGTTCCGGGTATGTGTATAGCGATATCGTTATGCGAATATTGTTACCCACCCTCGCTATTAGACCGGATAGTATTCGGGTGCCGTTTAATACTCTCTGCATTTCCGCAGTCTTGGTCATTGCGGAAAGGTCGCTTAATTGAAAAGCCGCCTCAATGTTGATAAGCCGCTCTACTTCCTGCCGTGGGACAACAGAAAATCTGCCTGCGTTTCTGGTCGCAAATTCATTGCTGAATTCACGGTAGAACATAACCGCTTCATTTCTGGTAAAAACATTGTCCATGTCTTCAAACGGAAAGACAGCGATGCGCTCCTGTGAAAATACCAAAAAGCCGATAGACACGAATACCGCTGATAATAAAAACTTCTTCATGCTTTTACTCCTTATTTTAAGCCGCGTGAGCGGCTGCGTTAATCGAAGTCTCCGTAAAACGGAGACACAACTCCTTTTAATCAGTTATCTCTAAAAAACGTAAACCGTACCGGAGAGCCGTTTGCGGCGGCTCTGCCCAAAATGTTAAAAGCGTTATTACCGCCGCCGAAACTTACAAGGCTAACCCACTGTATACTTTGCTGGTAGGCGATAGACGGGTTTCTGAATACCGCGTTTAACCTGAACATGGAACCATCCCATGACCAGTTTCCGGTAGTTTCCTGTTGGGCTATATCGTTGGTTATTTTTACAGTACAGCGTCCGTTAGCTGATAAATTAATCTCGTAGGTGTCGAAAGACATATTGTTTTCCACGGTCGCAATCCATGAACCGATAAAATAATTATATTCACCTGGCAAACCCTGTGGCAGTGCGGGTTCTGTTGCTACAGCGGGTGGGGTGACTGCCGCAGGGGTAGTTTCAGGTAACGGAGCGGGTTGTACTATAACGCCCTGTCTTGGGTTTTTCCTGAAAAAGAGGAAACTGCCGCCAAGCTGATGACCGCTTCTGGGGATTGCCGCTAATATCGGGATTGTATATAGCGGCCTCATTGTTTGGGCTTCCTTAATTTGAGAAAGAAGAAAGTCGGGAGTTAAATACGGCGTTTCAGTCCTTAAAAGAGTGTTCTTGAGCCTTGAGGCGAATTCCGAGACATCTTCCACAGCTTCGCTTGCGCCGCTTGTCATCGCCTGACGGCTTACCCTGTCATAAGCTGCCGGATAGTTGAAAATGGTTTCAGGAGTTCCCCTTGCCGCATCCAGCAGATCTCCTGAAAAACAGGAATCGGAAATTAAAAATACATGTCTTGCCCTTAATGAATCAAGCATACTGCGAATTTGCAGATGGGAGAGCCAATTTGCCTGTGTGTAAATATCCTCGCCGCCGTCATAGGGTATCCACGCGGGGGTTCTTGTCCTGTCTTCGTTTATGCCGTGTCCGGCGTGAAATACAAAAACTGAATCATTGGGCCCTGTCTTGTCCTGTAGTTCAATAAACAGGCGGCGTATTGCCGATGCTGTCGCTTCCCTGTTGTATAGTTCCCTGATTTCGTCAATGTAGTAATGTTCAAGTAGAATGTTTTTTATTTCCTGCGCGTCTTTAACCGGGTATTGCAACGGCGACCACTCACGGTATTCGTCAATGGCGATAAAGACCGCCCATTGTTTACCTAACGGTGCAACAGTACGCCGCGCGTCAACAATTTCAACCTCCCCTTCCTCGTTATCGCCGCCCCTTTGCTGTGCCGAAACATTCCAGCAAATACCAGTTAAAACTAAAAGTGTTAAAACCAACTGCTTTTTCATAATTCTAATCCCCCTTACAAGTTAAAAATTAAAAAAAAGAGAAAAAAGTAAGATTCCCCCCTTTTTTTTCTCTTATTTCCCCTAATCCCTATAAGTAATCCGTGCGTTTGGCGGAAACGCTCTTTCTCCAACTTGAGTACGCCGTGGAAGTGTTACGCTTGTTAAACCGCTATCATAGAACGCATAATCCCCTATAGACATTACTGAAGAAGGTATGATTACGCTTGTCAAATATAGACATTCATGGAATGCAAAAGCTCCTATAGACGTTACCGAAGAAGGTATGGTTACGCTTGTCAGATTACTTTGAGAGAACGCACCATAGCCTATAGTTGTTACCGAAGAAGGTATAATGTATGTTCCCTGTTTTCCTATCGGATAACTGATTAAGGTTCGTATATTTTTATCAAAAAGAACACCGTCTATGCTTGCGTAAGCGGGATTACGGTTATCTATTGTTAAATTTGTCAAGCTATTACTTTTGAATGCTTCATCTCCAATAGATGTAACTGAAAAAGGTATGTGCAGGCTTGGCAAATCCGTGCCATAGAATGCACCATTTCCTATAGACGTTACCGAATAAGGTATAGTTACGCTTCTAAACTTGCTAAAGTAGAACGCACAATCTTCTATAAATGTTACCGAAGAAGGAATAACGTATGTTCTCTGGTTTCTGCCTATCGGATATTGTATTAAGGTTCGTATATTTTTATCAAAAAGAACGCCGTCTATGCTTGCATAAACAGGATTACGATCATCCACTGTTATACTCGTTAAATCAAGACAATATGCAACCACACCATTGCTAACAATAGAAGTAACTGAAACCGGTATTGTTATGCTTGTCAAATTAAACGGTTCAGTAGGTCCAGCAACACCTATCTCACCTATCCAGCGAATAGTCGTTACCGGTAATCCTTGAATATATTCAGGTATATTTAGCGTTACGGCATCACCTACATACCCTGTAATTGTAACAGTCCTACCATCAACAATTTCATATAAAAGTCCTTCTGGTATCGGTTGGGTTACTGTACCGATTATTTCGTTCTGCATATTCCGCACAAGTTCCGGTATTTTGCTAAAAAGTTCGTTCTTATTCGCAACACTTAATGTAGTCCCTCCGGGAAGCTGAACCAGTT
>JGI24698J34947_10000535_pt1 | contig 17953 bp, 17 predicted proteins | sample TergutMp193P3_FD_34947 | JGI IMG/M metagenome (IMG submission 34947) | reverse complement strand
TCATTCATTATTTGGAAAGTGCGGTTTTCCATCAATTTTTTACCGACAACCGCGCCGTCCCCCTGAGAAAGACCCACCATATTGATAAGCTCTTTAAGCCCGAAGTCGAATGAAAAGTTGGTTACGGTATTTATATCAACCTTTTTCTTGTCAATCTGAATCTGAAGCATATCGTACATCCGCCCAAGCGGATCGTTAATTTGGGTGTTCGCAAGCTGTTTATAGATAAGCCAAATCCTCTCCGACAACAGGGTGGTAAGGCGCGCGATAAGCTGGGGCTGGGTTTGGATCATCTGCTGGAAATTTTCGCGGTTTACAGCCATAAGCTGGGAGTTTTCATAGGCGACAGCACAGGCGGCTCGCGGCTTGGATTCCAAGAGCGCCATTTCCCCGAATATATCTCCGGCTTTTAATACCGCAAGCAGAATTTCGTTGTCATCGGTAATTTTGACTATCTTGACCGATCCTTTTTGAATGATAAAAAGTTCATCGCCGGGTTCGCCTTCACAGAAGATAATTGAATCTTTTTCATAAGAACGCGCCATCTCGCCGCTCTTAAATTCTTTTGGAGGGGACTTTACATAAGGAGCGATTTTTTTCATGCGTTCAACAGCGCCCTGAACATTTTCACCCTTTGGGCAATTTCTGACATATTTGTTATAGGCATAAAAAGCCTGACTGAACTGGTTGCGTTTGGCGTAATATTCGGCAATGTTAAAAAGATGGCTTGGGTTTTCTACGGCGTTGTTCTTCAAAGTAAGCCTTGTAAGGGCTTCGTCCAAAAAGCGCATCCGTTTTGAGAACTGCAGGATAATTTTTAACGCTACAGGCGCGTTGCCCTGAATGAGCTGGCTGAATTGATCGCGGTGAACTGAAATAAGGGTAACGTCCGTAATTGCCTGAGCTGTCTCAATATGGCTTTTGCCGGACATGGTGGAAACTACGCCGAAAAAGTCGCCGGGACCGAGTATATCGCCCTGTTCTTCGGTTACAATCTGCACTTCTTTGGAAAGCCTTACCTTTCCTGAGCGAATGATGAAAAACCTGTCGGCATTCCTCTTGCCCTCAACGATGATATACGAGTCTTTGGCAAAATTGACAAATGCTAATTGAAGCGGCTCAGCCATTCTCCCCTCTTTTTCTAATAACAGTATAGAAATTATATCGTCAATATGTCAACCGTCCTGTAGAAAATGAAGAAACTCTTATCTAAAGGTTTATTCTATTATAAATTCGCCTTTTTCTACCGATAATAGAAAAAATACCATGAACAAGCGTATTAATTTTGAAGATACAATATTTATCTTGAATGTCAGGATCAAGATGATTCGCGATCTTTTACGTCTTGATACGGATACAAGCCTTTTTTACACCCAAACTATGGGGGATATTGAATTTATTGGCTCCCTTTTGGATATGCTGACCGAAAAATTCCTTGAAAACCTGAAATTCATTGATCGTGAAACTGAAGCGGATAACATAACGGACGCGGAATGGCAGTTCAGCCAGCTTTTAAACGAAATATCCGGCAATTCCAGCCCGTTCTCCCCCGTTCACTTCCCCGACACTCAAATATTAATTGGCAAACTGAGAAAAGACAGCGCAAAACGGCAAAAACAACTCGAAGACGCCTATGTACCGGCGGAACAATCATCTGCGGAACCTGTAGTCAGCAATGCCGAACTAAACGGGCTTTTAGGCGCATAAAACTGTGAGAATCACAGGCGGAACTCTTGCCGGCAGAAAAGTCTCTGTTCCGTCAGGGATTATTAGGCCGAGCATGGACAGAATGCGCGAATCTGTTTTTGCCTGTCTTGGAGACATAACCGGTCTTTCATTCCTTGACATTTTCACAGGCTCAGGCGTCATCGCCCTTGAAGCCGCATCAAGAGGAGCCGCTCTTGTTGAAGCGGTTGAACAGGACAAACTAAAACGAAATACCCTTCTTGAAAACGTATCAATTTCGCCGTGCCGAATTAACTGCCGTTTTATGCCTGCCGAACTGTACATAAAACGCGCAAAAACCAGTTTCGATATTATATTCATGGACCCTCCGTTTCCCTATCAATACAAATGGGAATTAGCCGCGAACATAGCCGCCTGCGCTCTCTCCTCAAACAAAACAAAACTTCTAATTCACCGACCGCGCGAGGACTACCTAAAATCGACAATCCCAAACCTTGAGAAATACGACACTCGCGAATACGGACGCTCCGTTGTGGATTTTTTTCTTGTCAACAAATAACTTGTTTTTTTACAAAAAAAGGCTGATAATAATATTAAGGGGATAAAAATCCCAAAAGAAAAATTATGGATATTAAAAAAACATTTGAAAAATTTGATGATCAAAGCGTATTCGTAAAAGTATCTGCACCAGCGCCTGTCGAAGGCTCTCAAAAAGCGGCTCTGAACCGCAAGGGCAACCAGCTTTTTAATCAAGGGGACATCGAAGGAGCCCGAAGGGTTTTTATGACAACCGGCTATTCGGACGGACTTTCCAGAGTGGGAGATAATTACAAGTCCAATAACAGGCCGCTTGAAGCCCTGTATATGTACTGGATAGCGCCCGATCGTACAAAGGCTCAGCCTTTAATTGAACAGCTTGCGTATATTTTACAAAGCCAGATTCATGAGGAAGAAGACGCTGAAATTCTTCTTGAACGGCAGGAAGAAAATAATGATTGACGCAAAATCCCATGAAGAGAATCAAAGAATAACTGAAATTTCAAAAACAGGTTACCAATTACTTAAAGAGAACAAAGTATCAGAAGCCATAGATTGTTTTTCAAAAATTCTGATGATGGACGCAAATAACAATTACGCGCTTGTAGGAATGGGTGACGCTACCCGTAAAATGGGCTCTGTCCGCGAAGCTGTAAAATATTACCAAAGATGCCTGTCTCATCATCACGACAATAATTACGCGCTATTCGGACTTGCCGATTGTTACAAGGCAATGAACCAGTATCAGAAGGCGATTGAAATTTGGGAACAGTACCTTGTTCATGACGATAAAAATATAACCGTTCTTACAAGAATAGCGGACGCATACAGAAAGGTCAGGGATTTCAGCAATTCCAAAAACGTATACCTTCAAGTTCTGGAAATGGACGGAACGAATCCTTACGCAATCATCGGGCTTGGGCATTTGCACTACGATTTTAAAGATTACAAGGAAGCTCTTTCCTATTGGGAAAGAATGATGAAATCAGGAACCGGAGACGTTGATATCCGCGTGCTTACTTCAATCGGAAACTGCCACCGTAAATTAAAAACATTTGAAGAAGGCATTCCCTATTTTGAGGAAGCGCTTAAAAGGGAAAAGCAGAATTTTTACGCGCTTTTTGGATTGGCGGATTGTTACCGAGGCATGAACGAAATTCAAAAATCCCTTGAATACTGGAACCGCATTCTTGAACAAGACCCAAGAAACAAAATGATTTTGACGCGCACAGGAGACGCTTACCGTAATATAAATGAATATGAAAAGGCAAAAGATTTTTATGAAAGAGCGTTAAATATTGAATTTGACACCTACGCCGTGATGGGGCTTGCGCTCCTTGCAAAATTGCAAAACAAGTTTGATGAAGCGATAATTTCTTTTAAACGTTTAATCCAGCAGGACAGCAAAAATTACCGTCTTTATTTGGAACTTTCCGATTGTTATATAAATATGGGAGACCGCAGAAAGGCAGCCGAGATTTTGGAAGATTTCCAAAAACTGGGAATAAAAAACCAAAAAATATCTGAAATGTTAGAAAGCATTTAAGCAAAAATGGAACAATTACAGACCTCGCTTGCAGGTCTTATCCCAAAAGAACTTGAGACCCTTCTTTCTCCTCTGCCGCGTTTCCGCGCCGTTCAAATTTACAAGTGGATAACAAAAGGCGCATTAACCTTTGATAAGATGACAAATATCCCCGTTTCACTGCAAAAAGAATTAACGGAGCGTTTCCGCGTTTTTTCAAGTGCGGTCGAAAGCTGTCACGAAGATTTAAGCGCAAAAAAAATTGTCTTATCTCTTAAAGACGGCGCAAAAGTTGAGTCAGTCATTTTGAGCGACGGAAAAAAGCGTCTCACTGCCTGTCTTTCAACGCAAGTCGGCTGTCCTGCGAACTGCGTCTTTTGTAAAACAGGTTCTCTCGGTTTTAGCAGAAACTTGGACGGCGCGGAAATAGCCGAACAGTTTTTGTTACTGCGTAACGCCGCCGCTTCTCCTATAGACAACATCGTTATAATGGGCATGGGCGAACCGCTTTTGAATCTTGTCAATTTAAGAAAAGCAATCGCGGTGTTTACCGACCGCTCAGGGATGAATTTTTCAAGGCGCAGGATAACTGTCTCCACCTGCGGCATTTGCGACAGTCTTTTTGATCTCGCACAAAACGGACCGTATGTCAGGCTCGCCCTTTCGCTGACCACTGCCGACGAAGAACTGCGTCAAAAATTGATGCCAATAGCCAAAACAAATCCGCTCGCGAAAGTAAAAGAGGCAATGCTTCTTTTTCAAAAAAAAGGCGGAGGGCGCGTCACGCTTGAACTTCCGTTACTGGGCGGCATAAACACGCGCGAAAAAGACGCGCAGTTAATTGCCGATTTCGCAAAAGGAATGGACGCTGTTATAAACATAATCCCATGGAACCCCGTCGAAGGTCTTGAGTTTGAAGGGCAAGCCTTGCGCGAACCTTCAAAAAAAGAGACGGCTGATTTTATCGGCGCGCTTGAAAACCGCAGTCTAAAAGTGACAATGCGCCTGCACAAAGGACGGCGTGTAATGGGCGCGTGCGGACAGTTAGGTTCTATCGAACAAACCAGCTAAACACCGATTGAAATGTTCCTATTAAAAAGCCAAGTATCGCGCCGAAAACATTTATCCACTTAAATTGATCCGCCATTACGTCAAGAATTATGCGCTCTACGCGCAGCATATCAAGAGAATCGATTCTTTGCGAAACAAGAGTTTTTACATTTATCGAATTTAAAACGCTTTCTATTTGTTTGTCGGCTGTGTCAGTCAGTTTTTGGAAAAGAAACTCGTCAAGTTTTTCTTTGTCTTTTTCGTTTATTTCAAATAACGCGGCAATGTTTTTGTCCTCTTCATTAACAGCGCTGACAATGTACGCGATGGTTGAGTTTATCAGTTTTTCTTTTACCCTTTCGTTCCTTAAAAGACTGTCGGCTTCTGTTGTAAGTTCGTCAATAATTTCAGGCATTTTTTCTTCCAGCGTCTGATCGTATTGTCCGGCGGAAAGAAAAAACCGCTGAAACGCATTTAGTTTAAACATCGTGTTTCTAAAGAAAATACGCCCCCTCGATTCAAGTTCAAGGCGAATGTCGTCTCTGCGAAGAAAATCCATGACAGCGGCGTAAAAGACTAAGTACATTTTTTCCATAGCGAAAGATATTTTGTCAGATAAAAAAATCTCACTGCCTTTGGTTAATTCTTTCGGCGTTTTTTGAAGAACATTTTCCGTAAAGAGCGAAATGTAGTCTCTTATTTTACCGCGCACTTCTTCGCTGGCAAGCCGCTGGCGCAGGATTTCAGGCGTTAAAAGTTCCCGTTCTACCATTGCGCCGATACTTTGCGCAAGCCTGTGACGCTGTCTTGGCAGGACTCCCGGCGTAAACGGCAGTTTAATTTTGAAAATACGGATTTCTTTAAGCGGACGGAAAAGCATCCTTATCGCGACGGCATTTGTTACAAAACCAATAATAGCGCCGGCGAATGGAGGAACCAGAAAGAGAAGAATATCTCTCACTTTAACATTGACTCCGAAGCGGTCCTTGCCTGACCTTCATTCTCATAAATATCCATCACGTCTTCCTTGAGCCAGCCGTGCTGATCGTTACCCGTCAGTACCCAAGAGACAAAACCGTCAGGGGTTTTGACTATTTGCCGCCTTATTATCCGCACAAGAGAACCGCGCCGCAGGTAGCCAATATAGCCGCTGTCTTCGGAAGGATCGGAATTAATGTGCGTAAATGAAGCGGTTATTACTCCAAAACCGATGTGGTCACGGGATAATGGGGCGGTTTCGGGCGGAATTACGGGGGTTTCTTCTTTTTTTGAATCGCAGGCGCACAGCGCGGAAAGAACGAGTAAAAGTATTAATTGACTAAAACCCAGTTTCAACGTTATTCTCATATAAATGCCAAAAATAACCTTTTTACCAACTTTAATCATTATACTAAATATATTTGGTTTTAGCAATTCCGCGCATTGTCAGGAAGAAACAGTCAAAAAAAACTACAGTTTTTCGTTTGGGACGCAATTCGGCTTAGTTCACGGGCAGGCTTTTGAGTATGTCTATCCTGCAATTACCAAGGGCGAATTGTTAAGCGAACTTATCTGGGATATGAAGCCTGTCTCCTATTGGGGCTTGCAATTTGATTTTGAGCGCGTGAACATAATGAGCGCTCCAGGTTTTTTTACGTCGGTTTCCGCTAAATTCGGTGTTCCTGAAGATTCAGGCAGTTTGCAAGACCTTGACTGGCAGTCAATTGAAAATGACGCTCTTACTAATTATTCCAAACATACCAACAAAACAAACGAATTCATCTGGCTGGACGTATGTATCGGCGCTTCATTTCCTTTAAAGTTTTTATACATTAAACCGTTTCTTAGCGGTTCGTGGATGCGCTTTTCTTTTACAGGCAGAGACGGTTATATAATATATGCAAGAGGAAAAGAATACGTTGGCTCAAATCCTGTAACGTTTCATTCCATTTATGATAATCCTAGGATAGAAACAAACACAGGCGACGTCATTAATTATACGCAGAACTGGCTGTTAATTGCCGCAGGTCTTTCCATCGGTACAAAAATTTTATCTCCTTTTTCCTTTGAACTTTCGTTTCAGATAAGCCCGTTAACCTATTGCGCGGCGACAGATGATCATATTTCTAAAAATACAATTTACAAGGATTTTACAAGCTTGGGGCTTTTTCTTGAACCGTGCGCAAGATTTTCCTTTACCGCAGAGCAAATTAAATTTTCACTTGAAACTGCCTACCGTTATATCGGGAGAACCAGAGGAGGCTCGTATGAAAATGAGAACAATAGCGGATTTAAACTCAACGCTGAAGCCGGTGCGAGTCTTTCACTGCTGGATATACACTTTCTTGTCAGACTGAGTATTTGATAAGAAATCGTTTCTTACAGAAACAGGGCTGCCGGAAAGAGAAAATGCACAAGGGCAACGGCAAATAAAATCAATCCAAGCAATTTTCTGAAACGCAAAAGGTTCACGCCAAAGCGGTCAAGCGAGCCTGTAGCTTCCGTAGCCGTTGTATCGTCATGGCGGTAAAGACCGAATATCAATATAATACCGGCAATAATTCCGGCTGCGGCAGGCACAAGGTCGCCGAATATGATAACTCCGGCTTTTCCAGCCTCGCTTACGGACGGCGAAAGGAGTTTTAACATACCGGTAACTATGCTCAATATTCCCAGTACAAGGTGAAAAGTTGGGTTATTAATGGAAAAACCTTGTTTTTCCCCTGCTTCGCCCTCTTGGCCTGAGAACAGCACATATCCGCACAATCCATTGCAAAGAATGGATAAAACATACAACTGCATCATAATACATATATAATAACTAAAAATTCGTCTTTGGTCAATAGATTTGACGGGGAACCATTTAGTTCAATCTTTTTGTTCTGGTTTTAATTTTAAAGAGGTGGTGGATTTTTCGTTTTGGAGCAATACTAACAGTTCGGGGTAACTAAAGGGGACGGCAAAGCGGTATTCTTCCACCTGTTCCAGCGTAAAAAAGACGCGGTGGGAAAAAACGCGGTATAGCCCATTTTCCGCCACCGGTACAGAGACCGCAATATCCACAGCGCCTGTATATGCCGATGAGTCTTTCGCGGTTTTCCTTAAAATGACAATAGTCGTATCTTCAAACACGGTTCCGGTTATTTCAAGTTTATTTCCGGAAAGCATAATGTATTTATCAAACAGCCCAAGTATTGACAGCACTATTATTGCCGCGCAAATAAAAAGAATTGTAAAAAAAACCATTGCCCTTGGTTTGTCGGCAATAAGAGGCCGCAGAAGATTGAAGCGGTACCGTCTATCCTGCGCATAAAGGTCTCTGACAGACTGCGGCGCTTTTTCAAGCCTTCGTTCCCTGTCATAGTAAAAAGTGAGACCGTCATTTTTGTCAGGAACTTCGTCGTCGCTCTTGCTAAGTTTGTAATTAGCGTTCGGTCTTAGTTTCTGTCCGTCATCATCTGTCATGGCGCTTCTCCCATAAACCTGTCGGTACGCCACCAGATTATTTTTATATTGAAACTGTCCGCCAGCATTGCGGAAAGTATGCCTTCGTTAGAAAGGAAGAAATCGTTGTATTTGAGTTCGTTATTGGAAAACTGAATATATCCTCGGCGTTGTTCGCGTGTATGCGTATCGACAAAAAGAAGCGAAAAACCGTTATCGACGGGAAAGTAAAAAAGCGTCTTTCCGCCGCGCACGACTCCCATCAGTGAATAAAACACCTTTATATCGGAAGGGCGTCCGTCCTCAATTATTTCATAAAGCGGGATTTCCACCGAGCTTAAATAAGAGCCGTCCTCAACATTAAGCGTCCACAAATAAGAGACAATCGGCTCGCTGCCTGTTCTGGTATTTGTAGACTGATCAAAAGTATCGCGGCTGTAATTAATCTTTATAAGGAGTCTTCTTGCGTCGGGAACAGGCATAATACTGTCTATGAAAGACATCGTTTCCGGCCAGTCAGGAAGCGCCGGAACTACATCGTAGGCGATTTTTACAACAAAAAGAAGAATACCGGAAGGGCTGTACCAATACACATTCCAGCCTTCGTTGACGCGGCAGATTACGGCAAGTTCGTCCCTTACGCAGGAAAAAAGCCCGACAATTCTTGGAAATGGGCTTCCCCCGATTCCTTCCCTGCCAAGATAGTTAATAAAACGCCCGTCCTGATCAAAATGCAAAATTATTCCGTCAAGCAGGATTTTTGTTTCAGGATCGGTACGGTAATCCTGCGGAGGAAGCCTGTCCTCCACAAAAATATGCTTACGGGAATCCACCGCTATTGAGACCGGTCCTTCAAGAGGATAGGAATACGCCCAGCGCGTTGCCTGCTCATCTTCAGAAATATTGGTCCTTAAAGTATACGGAGCCGGATTTTTTTCCTCGTTATAAATCATAAACAGCAAATCGCCGTAAGAATTGTAACGGACAATTTTTCCGCTGTTTCCGTCGGCAATGTAAAAAAGACCGTCGCGCATCGTAAAACCGGTGCGCTTTTCGCCCATATTGCCGTCAAGCTTATAGAGGGCAATTTGATCTTCCATAGGCCCGATTTCCAGCGAAAAAAGGTCCTCTCTTTCCACAGAATCAACCGCGCTGTTTTTACAAGCGCCTGCCAGCACAAGCGTAATTGCCAAAAAAAGGAAAATGTTTTTCATCTATAGTAAAAATCCTTCTTTTTACGATATTTGTCAATTAGGCGAAAATAAGGAATTTAACCGAAATCGTCTTGACGTTTTTTAAAAAAAATCTTATATTTTAAATATCCTTATTTGGAGGCTTTTATATTATGGCGTTCTTTATTAAGAAAAAGAAGAAGATACTTGCCGTTGATGACAGTGAAATAGACCTTGATTTGGTCGAAATCATGTTACAGGACAAGTACACAATTCTTCCAACCAAATCGGGAAAAGAAGCTCTGGATTATTTGCTTCACCACGATACTGTTGATTTAATTTTATTAGACTTGATAATGCCGGAAATGGACGGCTGGGAAACATTCAGCCGAATAAAAGATTTAGGTACTATAAGCCATATTCCAATATCTTTTTTAACATCCGTTCATGAAACAGACGCACAAAACCGCGCAAAAGAAATTGGGGCTGCTGATTATATTTTAAAGCCTTATACAAGAGAAGACCTGTTAAAAAGGATAAAAATCATATTGAAAAAAAGTCCTGCAAAAAATAATGTAGAGGCAAATTGGGGATAGTTGTCACTAAGACCGATTGGGAATATACTGGCTTATGGGCAAGGTGATTTTAAAGGCTGAAGAGCTTGACGGTTACTTGACGGACAATGACAAGGAAAACCTTCAAAATGTGGAGACGCTTTTCGGCAGGGCTCTTGATATTTTTCCAAAAGTGCAGGCCGGAAACAAAACGGCGGAAGACGACCTCATTTCGTTGTACAACGAGATGGGAAATTTGATGCAGGAAATATGCCAAAAAGAGACAAGGATACACGTTTATTCGTACGCGACCCCTCAGCAGAATCACTCGGAAGTAACGCGCGTAATTTCTAAATTAAGAAACGTAGATACAGAAAACAAAGAATTTGTGTACTATATCCAGCGCGCCTATGAAATGCTGTTTAAACTTGCGTGGGCAAATATTCCCGGTTTGCAGAAAAATTACCTCGTTATAAAAACGCCCGTGACATACCCTGTGCAAAATTACGCGGTTCACAGGATAACCAACGCGGACAGTAAAATCGAGAATACGGTAATGTGCGTAATGCTGCGCGCTGCGCTTCTTCCGTCAATGATCATAAGCAAGGAAATCGAAGAATATTCGTCAAGCGGCTATGTAACGCCGTTCGCCCTTTTCAAGATAAGACGCAACGACAGCAGGCAGGAAAACAACATGGAATACATTCTTGATCTTGATAAATCATTTTTTCATCTTCATTATCTTGACGGCAAGGATTTAATTTTTGCCGATCCTATGAACGCAACAGGCGGAAGCCTCGTTACAGTTGTAAAATATCTTTTAAGCATGGGAATTAAGCCGAGATCAATTACTTTCTTTAACGCAATTTCGGCTCTTAAAGGCGCGCTTAGGGTTGTCAGAGCGCTGGAACACTGCAATGTCTACACGCTTTGGATTGACGGCGTATTGAACAAAGACGCATACATTATGCCGGGACTTGGGGATGCCGGGGATCGCATAAACGGAAAAGACAGCGCGGAAAATCCTCGCAATATTATTCAGCTAATGGCTGATTACGGAACGGGCATCGCGAATCTGTACCGTTCGCAATTCCGTGCAATTGAAGATACGGTTTTGGGCGGAGAAAAATGACCAAAAGAATCAGAATAATATTTCTGCTCCTTCTTGCGCTGTCAATTTGCGGCTGTGCAGGAATGGCAGCTTCTGCGGCGGAATATTATTCTATCGGCATGGCGTATTTTGATCTTGGAAAGTACGAAGATGCCGAAAAATGGCTTAACCGCGCGGCGCAGGCTGACAGAACTATGACGGCTTCAAAGTACAATCTTGGACGCCTTGCGTTTGAAAGAAAAAGATATGAAGAAGCGGCAAAGCATTTTGAGGACGTTTTAAAAATAGACCCCGATAATACTCTTGCGCTGAAAGCCGCCGCTTACACAAGGATTAAAACGGGAGACATCGAAAAAGCTGAGAAACATTACTCAAGACTGCTTGAACTTGTTCCTGAAAGTGCCGATGACGGCTACAACCACGCGCTTGTGTTATACGCAATGGAACGTTACAGCTCTGCGGAAGAAGTTATGGAAAAGTATCCATTTGCTCTGGAGGAAAACAAAGACGTGCTTCTCCTTTACGCCCGAACCCGCAATGCGCAGAATAAAGTCGAGGCAATAGACAATTTTGCGAATTGGTTAAGCGTAAATTCCGATCCAAAAGTAAGATATGAATACGCGCAGGCGCTTGAACACCACGAATTATACGCAAGGGCGCTTGAAGAATACCGCAAAGCCCTCTCTGAAGTAGCCGCAACATCAACCGATCCGCCAAAAAGCGATATTCGGTTTGCGCTTGCGAGGACGCTGTTAATTGCAGATGCCGAAAGCGGCGAAGGAATTACCGAGATGCAGGGCGCGGTTACTGACGGTTTTAACGACGCTGCGAAAGTCGAAGCGGTACTGAACAGCGGAAAATTAAATACGGCAAACCGCAACAGCTTGCGCAGTATTGTTGACAATATGCGGCGCACTGCGGCTCAGGCGGCTGCGGAACAAGCCGCGCAGGAAAACATCGAAAATTCATTTTCAGAAACTAATCCTTAGACTTGTCCCGATTAGAGCGTCAAAAATCATTATCTCGCTGTCTAAATCTTCTGTGCACCTTAATTTTAAAAAGGTTGTAAATTCCAGCTTTCCCAAAATTCTGATTATTTCTTCGTGACCTGCGCTTATACTCCAGCGTAAATAATCTCCCGTTTTGTCAAACGCCAGTTCAAGGCTTTCCCTTCGCAGTTGCTCATAATCGGAATTTAACAGCGCGGAAAGTGTAAGCCATGAACTTTGTTTAGCGGCTCCTGCGGCTATCCAGTTGTAAAAAACACTCAAGAAGCTTTTTTTTGTCGGAGCTGTCCAGTCCGCGACAAAACTTTCCAGCCAATACAGATTTGAATAAACTCCTCCTGAATGCAGGTTAAGCGTGTTTACAAAATTCAACACCGCTCCTGAAAAACCTCTAAAGCCCGCACCGAGAACAGACTGAACTCTCCATGACAGATTTTCGTTTTGCGGCATAATTACCACAGCTTCAACGGAGTGGGTAAATTCATCGCTTTGATAAAATTTAAAAATTGGAGAATAACCCAAACGGCCAAACATATTAATCGCGGAGAAACCAAGACTGCCGCCAAGATTCAATACATCGGTTGCCGTATCCAGTTTTTGTTCAAGCACTCTTTCAAGGCGAAAAGAAAATTTTGAAGGAACGATAAATGACAACAGATTATAAACAGGCGGCAAACTTACCGCAGTGCTGAAATGATCGTTAAATGACGTATATTGAGCGAGATCGGCGGAAGGAGAGTCATTGAGCCCCTTATTCATTGCGTCTTTTAGTTCAGGAGCAAAGAGTGAGTAAAACGGAAAAACTCCCCATGTAGGAAAAGAATCGTTTACGCTTTCAAAAAATTTTCTTCCGTCGTCAAGCGCGTCATCTCCTGAAAAGTACAGATGCTTTTTAAAACCGCGTCCGCTCCTGAAATTTACCGTCGTTCTTTCAAAAACAAGCGGAATGTCAAGGAAGAGCGAACTTTCAGAGCGTGTAAGACTGTTCGCGCTGGAAAAATTGCTGATACCTTCAAGGGTAAGAATCGCCCCCACGGGTTTTGTTCTCTGCGTTATGACAATTTGTGCGCTGGTTTTTCTTAAATCCGCGCCGTTTCCGGTATCGGGAATCAAAGGTTCCCATGAACGCACCCAAATTTCTCCATAATTTTCATATTCCTCAATTTGTCCGCTTCTTGTCCACATAGCTTCGGAAGTTATAGCAGCGGACGGAATAAGTTCATTTTTGGGAATATAACCGGTGCCGAGATTCCACTTTTGCCTCAGCTTTGAAAGATCATAAAGCGCGTCCGCGTTAAATTTTGCGTAAAAATCGGACAAAAAAGACATATTAAAACTATGGTTGGCGTCTTTTTCATAAGGGGAAGCGGAAAATGTTTCGCTGACAGAAAAAGGTCCGATTGTTTTTGAAACAGCATGATCTGCGCTCCACAAAAATTCGTCCTGCGCGGCGGTAAATGCAAAGTTACCCGAAATATTTACACCTAACAGAGAAATTTCCGCCCCTGTCCTGTTGATCACGCTTCCGTAAACCTGCGAGTCCTGTTCTTCGCTTCCGGCGCGTATTTCCGACTCAACGGCGGTAGAAACATAAATGTCAGATAACACAGAAACGCCGCCTATTGAAAGCAACGTTCCTTCTCTTGAATACCCTATTGCGGCTCCGGCGTTTACTCTGTAGAGCAAAAGTGAATCTTCAAGAATTATTTCATCAATACTGATGCTGTCGTCATCGAGTGACTGAGACGAATCGGCTGGGTTTACAAGAATAGCGACATAACTTGTCTTTGGTTCGGAATTGTTAGTTTGACGGGACGATGGACGGTAAATGACATCCGCCGTTTTGACTCCGTCTACAAAAACTCCCTTACCGTTTCCCTGATAGTGGATTGTTACCTTTGACCACTGCCCTGCCCTAAACGCGCTTAACGGTATACGCGCTTCAAGCCTGCTATTAGAAATTGAATCTTGTCCTGAAGCGACAATGAAACTTAAAGTTTCACCGTCTTTTGCATTCTGCGGTCCTTTTACAAAAAAAGACAGTTCGCGGTAATTATCAAGCGGAAGCTCCCCTATCCTTCCGTCAACTCCGGCGGAAAGTCCCGTCTGCATATCTTTCCATTTTATTTCCAACACCCTCTGCGTATTCTGCGTCCTGTCGTCCGACGGATGAAGCCGCCTAATCGTTTCACCGTAAGCTGACGAAAGACCTGTTTCCATTGCTTCGACCGCTGTTACACTGTTAAAAGAAAAATTTGAGCTTCCTTTAATTGTACCGCCGTCACTAATTACCGGTCTAAACGCGGTTCCCCTTACAATTGGAGGCGCAATCAGTATGCGCCCAGAAATTGTTTCACCGCCTGTATTTTTATTTACCGCAATTATGCGCAAATATTTTGCGTTACCCAACTTGAGCCTGTCCTCATCGGTTAGCGAAAATCTTGCGATACGCACGCCTGTGTCAATAGAGTCGGTTGCGGAGAAAAGCTCCTCTTTCCAAACAAGATTATCGTTTTCCTCAAACCCAAAATCTTCACTTGGCAGTGCGCCGATTTGTATTGCCAACTCAAGACCGTCAGCGCCTCCGCTAAAACCGTAAAACCTGAAAGGTATTTCTATTTCTCCTGCGCGCGAAAGGAGTCCTGAATAATTATTTACAGGAACCTGAAAGCCCGTCCATTCATCAATGTACAGGCTGAATTCCGCCGTTAAAATCTGCGCGTCGCCTAACTGCGAATCTTTTACAGGATAGGGTCTGTTAATTCCTGAAACTACGGAGCCGTTCCACTCAATAGACATCAGATTAGAACCAAGCACGCTGTTTTCAAAATAATTTCTGTAAACTAAATCGGCGCGGTTTGTATAAGTCAACGCGGTGTCATAAGAATTTGGGGGATGTGAAATAAATGACAGCTCATACGGCAATGACACTACCGTTTCATTTCCTTCCATTCCGGCGGCGCGGTAAAGTCCTGTAGTATCCGTTTGTTCAAACGTAAAGCCGGCTGCGATATGGGCTTTTAGATGATCATAATCCCACGCTGTTTTCGCGCTTATACCGACAGTTCCAACACTTGTTTGATCTTCTTCCGTATAAGCGTCATCCGTTAAATTCCATCGAACTCCAACCGCCGCCTGCGCCGAAAACGGACTTGCCCCGTTACGATAAATCGCGCCGAGACCTGCGGCAATGCTTCCGATGCGCGTCTCGCTTGTTTTCTTCAAATACGTTATGCGAATTAACTCATTTTGACCGACAGGACTGTTAATCGTCACTTCCCCCGAAGAAGAATTGTAGGTGAAATTGTTGTCCTGAATTCCGCTTCGCCAAACCTGCACCGAACTTGAAACCGCGTCAGTGCCGATAAAATATCCGCCCGTACTGTTGTAATTTGTAAAGCGCAAAGCCATGTCGCCTGAAAAACCGGACGCGCCCGGAAGATAAATTTCAGGAACCTCACGCGCCAACGGCCACAAAGACACAGGATCGCGCCGAGCGGAACCGCCCGAAGGCAGAAGTTCATAAATGTTACGCTGGCTGATCGCGGCTGTGTACAGTGGAACTTCCGCCTGCGCCGCGTTTATATCATCAAGCTGAACAAGCTCAAAACCGTTTATCTCATTCCCTGACGACAGCCGCACAAGAACCGCTTTTTCCGAAGCGCTTGATGGCGCGTCATAGCGGTTCCGTCTTTCAAAAGGAGAAAAAGTTCCCGGCTCTCTTATAACAAGTGCGCGAATACCGCCAAAAATAACTTCGCCCGGTCTTGCGGAAACGCCGCCGCACTGAGGCAATTTTTCAATATCGATACTTCCAAACCACTGTTGAACTATGTTTAAAAAACCCGTCGTCCCGTAACTGCCCATCGACGTATTCCACGGACTTGAATCCCCTGCTTTTGAATAGGCAACCGCAACCATACCGCTCGACCTTACCGTCAATTCCAAAAGACCCTGCGTTTTTGACGCGGCATACTCAGTTGACAAAGCAAGCCGCCAACGCCTGCCGCTTGAGTCGCGAATTGCGCCCTTTTCATCTTCAATGTAAACTGTAATTTCAGAATCGATATTTGTATCCGGCAGTACAAATGAAACTCCGCCAACAGAATCTTCAAGCTGTAAATAACTGTATGTCCTTTCCCTGCCGCCTGAAAAAACTCTCTCCTCTCGGGAAGCCGCGTCATAACGAACCAGCGCGTGAATGCCGACGCCTTTAGAACCGAAACGGCTGTAAAAGCCGAATGAAGAAGGCGAGTCGCCGCCAAGATCAAGATACGGAAACGATGGGAAATCGAGTCCTGTATTTCCGATTCCGGCGTACTGTAAAAATTCTCCCGAACGCCCCTGATAACCTGCGCGGTAGGTATTCTGGTTGTAGTCGTCAAGGAAATTGGCTTCTACAAACCACCTGTCGTTTATCCAGAGCGAAAGCGTTAGGTCGGCTTCCTGTTCAAACGGGGACGCTTGCGGAGAAAAAAAACCAGTTCCGACAGGAGAGACGAAAAAACCGGGATTCCCCTGCAAAGTTCCCTTCCACGAACCTGTAAGAAAGAGCGAAACGCCTGCATCCCCCAAAGAAAAATTCATCAGCTCTTCGGACGCTTCCCCATGAATCCTTCGGCGCAGTTCCTCCATATTAAGCTCCGTCGCCGGAGCGTTTTCATCCTGAGAGAAAAGAAAAACAGGCGCTGTAAGAAAGATGAGAATTGAAAGAATAGCCCTTCGCAAGAATGTCATTTTATGTTATATTAACCTATATTTCCATGGTTGTTTCAATGATACAGATTATTTTTGAGATTCCCGATGTTGCAAACATCAAGGAAAAGCGCCGTGTACTCAAGTCCGTGCTTGACAAAATGAGACAGCGTTTTCGCTTAAGCGCGGCGGAGGTTGATCTTCAGGATTCGCTTTCTTTTTCCCAGATCGGCGGCGCGCTTGTTTCCAATTCGCGGACACACGGCGAAACAGTTCTGCAAAAGGCGTTTGATATGATTGAAAAGGAAACCCATGTACGCATTCAGGATATGAAAATTCATTCGGAGGAATTTTAATGGGAAAAAATACGCGCGCGCATTTGATTCAAGTTTTACTGCTGTCCGTTTTGCTTTTATCGCTTAATTCATGTATCGGTTTATCTATGGATATTCAGATGCGAAGGGACGGTTCGGGAAGGCTCAACATGGAATACCGAATTTCCCGTATGGCGGAATCTCTTGGGCGGTTTGACGGCAATGAAAACTTGCCGATAATTCCCGTCGGAAGAGCCGATTGGGAGCGAACAATAGCGAGAAACCAGGGACTTAGGCTTGTCTCTTTTTCATCAAACGAAAATACGCAGGACACTGTAATTAAAGTAACGATAGAATACGCTGATACTGAATCTCTGTTAAAATTCCTCGACCCCTCAGGCACGAAAGCGTCTTTAAGCCGCGAAAACCAATCGGGCAGGTTCAATCTGATTCTTAACGAACCTGCCGCTTCTGAATACAACGATGACTTACTTGAATTGATGCGGAACGCGAGCAAGGGTTACAATTTTTCGATGAGTTTTACCGCCGAAAGAAACTCAACATTGACTCTTACAGACGGCGCAGGAAACGCAATGCCCAACCCTGCCGCTGTGGAAATTGTCCCGTCAGGAAGGAGAGTGTCGTTTTCAATCGGCATAACGGAGATTCTTAATCTTACAGAAGGACTTGGGGTAAACATTAGCTGGTAGCGTTTCCAAGCACGTCTTTAAAGCGAAGGATTTTCCAGCCGTGTTTTTTTGCTTTACGCGCAAGAAGACTGTCGGGGTTTACGGCGACGGGATTTCCGCAGTATTCAAGAAGCGGAATGTCGATGTAGGAATCCGAGTAAAAACTTACGTCTTTGGGATCGACGGCGTT
>JGI24698J34947_10000534_pt1 | contig 17958 bp, 16 predicted proteins | sample TergutMp193P3_FD_34947 | JGI IMG/M metagenome (IMG submission 34947) | reverse complement strand
ATGTAATAAAGTGGTTAAAAGAAATAAAGATTATAGATTTGTTTGGTAAAATCAATTCTTCACAATTAAATATTTTATATAGTCAGCTTAATAAAAATAATATTAATGAAATACTTTCTATGTTGGAGAATAAAAAATGACTAACTGCGTATTTACTATCTGTACCAAGAACTATATTGGATTAACTGAAATATTGTATAAATGGTTAGAACAATATAATATAAAAAAGATGATGAGACAGTATAATGAAGGCTAGGGTTATAGCTTTTTATTTACCACAATTTTATCCCACTGCTAATAATAATAAATGGTATGGGGATGGTTTCACCGAATGGACAAATGTTTGTCGAGCAAGAAAGCTTTTTCCTGGTCATAAACAACCAAATATACCAGCAGATTTAGGTTTTTATGACTTAAGATTATCTGAGACTAGGGTTGCACAAGCCAAAATGGCTAGCGATTATGGAATTTTTGGCTTTTGTTACTATCACTATAGGTTTAGCTCTACACATAAAGAACTTGATTTACCTTTTAGAGAAGTTTTAAAATCAGGAAACCCCGATTTTCCGTTTATGTTATGTTGGGCGAATGAGTCTTGGTATAAAAAAATGTGGGATTATAAAGGTAATTTTTCTAAAGATATACTTGTAGAACAAAAATATGAAGGTGTTGAAGATTATAAAAAACATTTTTTTGAAATATTACCGGCATTTCTCGACAATCGATATATAAAGATTGATGATAAACCAGCATTTATGATATATAAGCCACTAGATTTTTCTGATGTAGAATCCTTTATTTCATGTTGGCAGGAATTGGCAAAACAAAACGGTTTAAAAGGAATATTTTTTATCGGTCAGACTATTAGAATTAATGAAGAAAAAAATATTATACTTTCAAAAGGATTTTCTGCAATTCAAACACATAGATTAAGAGATCTATGGAATTACAGAACATATCTTCAAAGGTTGATCTCAAAAATCTTTCGCATTATATTTAGGTTGCCGCTTATTACTAGTTATTCTAAAGCTTCTAAAAGGTTTGTCGGTATTGAAGAGGAAGAAGAAGATGTTTTTCCAACAATTATACCAAATTGGGATCATACCCCTAGAAGCGGGAAGGGCGGAACTATGTTGATAAATTCAAACCCTCAATTATTTTTTGAGCATGTTATAAGTGTTTTTAATATTATTAAGCGTAAAACTACAGAACATCAGATTGCTTTTCTTATGGCATGGAATGAATGGGGTGAAGGAAATTATATTGAACCAGATTTGCGTTGGGGAAAGAAATATCTAGAAAGTTTTAAGAAAGCATTATTGCTTTGATTAATAGTTATTAGATTAAATTTAATAAAAAACATAATTAATTAAATTTAAATTTTTTAATTTCATTTTGAAACATTTGTACAATTAATATTTTTTTGGAAATTTCATTTATATGTACTCATTACCTTATATTTTTTTCTTTTTTTATTTACTTTTTTTCTCATTTCCAATAAATACTTTAAAAAACAATAATCATTTTTTCAAAGAAAGAATATTATTTGTTTTTATTGGATTGATATTTTTTATTGGATTAAGAGGATATGTATTTTCAGATTGGTCAGCATATTATACAATATATAAAAATGCACCAACATTATTAGATGGAATTAATTCTATTATTAATTTTTTTAAGTATTATTCTTTTGAAGACGGATTTAGTTTTTACTTGATAATAGTTAAGACAATATCACATAAATATATATTTTTTCAATGTTTTTCATTTATAATTGATTTTATTATACTATATATATTTTTTAAAAAATATATTCCTAATTATATAATTCTAGGTTTTATATTTTTTTATTTATTCGGAGGGTTGATATTATCAATTAATCTTTTTCGTAATATTAAGAGTATTTTATTATTCTTAATATCATTAGAATATTGTAATAAAAGAAAAATAACTCCATATTTATTACTCAATATTTTAGGTTTATTATTTCATATTTCATCATTATTGTATTTACCTTTATACTTTTTATTGAATTATACTTTTTCAAAAAAAATAATAATATGTATATTTATTTTAGGTAATATAATTTATCTTCTTCAAATACAATGGGCTAAGGAAATTATTTACTTAATTGCTTCTAATATTAATAATAGACTTGGTAGTTTAACTATAAAATATCTTGATTCAAAAAGGTATTCATCTGAATATGGTATAACTATCGGATATATTGAACGTTTATTTACTTTTTTTTTAATATTTATATTTTATCGAAGATTAATTAAAAATAAGCCTGAAAATAGAATATTTATTAATTTATTATTTATATATAATTTTATTTTTTTATATTTCTCAGAAATATCTATTATATTAGAACGATTACCATATTTATTTATATGTTCATATTGGATATTATATCCTCAAATTTATGGTTTTTTATCAAAAAAAAATAAGTATGTTTTTTTATTATTATTGATACCATATACTATTCTTAAATTAATTAGTGGATATAATACAGTAATATGTGATTATGATAATATACTAACAGGGTATAAATCTTATAATGAAAGATTAAAGATATTAAATAATTATATTAATCAAAATTAATCCTAATATATAAAATAAAAATGTATACTTTATTAAAAATTATATATCGTTCAATAATATACTTTTATAAAAGATTATTGTGTGGATATATATTTCATTTTCAAAAATATACAATAGAAGATGTGGTTCCTATAAATAATTCCTTTGAATTGTTTATTACGCATGATTATAGTGGGGGAACACATATATATGAGCATAATTATATATCAGACAGAGATAATGTTATAGTACTTAGAAACTTATCATATAGAAAAGATTTCTTATTCTCTATTGAAAATCATTTCTTACATAAAAAAGTATATATAAAACCAAATAAGTTATTTAATTTTTTTGAAACTCAGCATTTTACTGTTGTTACAATAAATTCTTTTGTAAAAAATAATTCCTTTAGAGATATAATTAAAATTTTAATAGAAAAACAAACAAAAGATAATATTTTTATTAGATATAATGTTCATGATTTTCACTGTATATGTCCAAATTATACATTAATTAGTAATAACAAATATTGTAATATAAATTGTAATAAACAAATTTGCAAATTTGACCGTTTTTTTATAAAAAATATAAAATATATTGATAAATGGAGAGAAACATGGAATAATTTTTTCTATTTTGTATCCGAAATAGTATGTTTTTCTCAATCTTCTAAAGAAATAATTCAAAGTATTTATCATGATATTAATAATAAAATAAAGATTATACCTCATTCTTTGTCCTATTGTAATTTTTATCCGATTAATGTTAAAGGTCTTGATTTTCATGTTGGGATTATTGGTAATCTTACAACACAAGAAAAAGGGTTATTAATTATTAAAAAATTTCTTAAGTATGCAGCAAAGAATAAAATTAAAGTGACTATTATTGGTAAAATGCATTTTTGGGATAAAATATATTCCCCGTATATTGTTTATCGCAATTCTTATAAACTTGAAGAATTACAATTGATAATCGAATATGAGAAAGTTACAAATGTATTATTTCCTTCAATTTGTCCGGAAACATTTTCTTATTTAGTTTCGGAATTAATGACTATGAATATGCCCATTGTATGCTTTAATGTAGGAGCGCAGGCTGAAAAAATAACAAATTATGCTTTAGGGTGCATTTGCCAATCTATTAATCCTGAAAATATTTTATATGCTTTAAAAAAACAATATACAGAAATATAAAAAAGATAATATGTATATATTAATAGTAACAGTTAATTATAACAACTCAGAGCTAACAATAGAATTATCTGAAAATATTGAAAAAGTATTTTCTTCTTATGATTTATTTATAGTAGATAACAATTCTGATGAATTTAATAAGTCTTTATTAAAAAAAATAAAATATGGAAAAGTAATATTTAATGATAACAATATCGGTTATTTCCAGGGTATTAATATAGTATTAGAAAAGATTAATATGGAACTTTATGATCAAGTTATTATTTGCAATAATGATATTCTTTTTGAAAATAATTTTTATAATATTCTAAAAACTAGAAATTACGATGATAATATATATGCTATTTCTCCTCGTATATATGATATAAATGGAATAGATCAGAATCCAATGCTTGACAAGGGCATTTCAAAGCTAAAAATTTTTTTTTATGATTTGCATTACAAAAATTATTATTTTGGAACGTTTATATATAAAATATATCAAGTAATAAAAAAAACTATTGAAAAACCCAAAATATCTGATTTAAGTAGAAGAATATTTATGGGATATGGAGCAATATATATTTTAACAAAATACTTTATCAAAAAAAATAAATTGTTATTACATCCGCCATTTTTAATGGGTGAAGAAACATTTATTGCATATCAAATATATAAGACTGGCGGCATTTTATTTTATGATAAAGATTTAATAGTTTATCATAAAGATCATAGTACTTGTTCAAGAGAGTCGTCAAAAAAAATGTATAATTATATAAAAGAATCTTATAAAGAATATAGAGAACTCATGCTACAGCTTCCTCATTTATAACTAAAAAAATGCCTAGAATATCAATCATTACAGTTTGTTATAACAGCGCCACAACAATCTGCGATACCTTTGAATCGGTATTAAAGCAAACATATTCTGAAATTGATTATGTTGTAATTGACGGTAATTCAAAAGATGAAACTGTCTCTATAATAAGGGAATATGAAAAAAAGTTTAATGGCAGGATGCGATGGATTAGTGAACCTGATAACGGTTTATATGATGCTATGAACAAAGGTATACAGATGGCTAAAGGAGAAATAATAGGCATACTTAATTCAGATGATTATTATGCTTCAAATAATGTCCTGGAACTGGTTGCTAAAACATTTTCAGAAGAAAATGTAGATTCTTGTTATGGTAATTTACTATATATAAAGAATGAAAAGCCATATCGTCTTTGGAAATCTGGAAAACGTAAATCGTTTAAGCTAGGCTGGATGCCGCCTCATCCTTGTTTCTTTGTAAAAAAAGCCATTTATGAAAGATTAGGTTATTATAGACTTGATTGCGGTTCTGCCGCTGATTATGAATTGATGTTACGTTTTTTTGAAAAAGAAAATATTACAACTCAATGGATTAACGAATTATTTATAATAATGAAAATTGGCGGTATAAGCAATAACTCAATTATTTCAAGGATAAAAGCGTATAAAAACGATAAAAAAGGATGGGTAGTAAACGGTTTAACGCCGCTCTTTTTAACATTATTCATGAAAAAAATATTTAAAATACCGCAATATTTTCAGGCAATGAATATTTCCAAAAAACTTCCTTTAATGGAGTATCAATAATGCGAAAAGCCCTAATCACCGGCATCACCGGGCAGGATGGCGCGTACCTGCCCAAATTCCTCCTGTTATCTGGTATATAAAAAAACCGCCCCGTTGGAGGCGGCTTTTATTGAATAACTCATAATATTCAATTTTATTTCATAGCTAATCTAAATACCCTAATTTCCTTCTGCTAAACTAACCTTGCCTAACTTTCCATACCAGTCTTGACTAAGTTCATAGTGTAGCCTTGACTATACTCATAGTGTAGCCTTGACTACATTTGTAGTGCAGCCTTGACTACATTCGTAGTGCAGCCTTGACTGGATCATGCCTCCTCCAGAATAAACAGGCCGGTTATGACACGCGGCGCTTTAAGGAAAACACTGGTTGACCCCAAATACTGTGTGCGAATCTCAATCCTGTTCCGCTGGTACTCGGTCTGCGGCGCGACGCCGATTATCTTCGTGGCGGTATTTTCCACTATTCTTGTAACCTTGACCGCCTTGGACGGGTCGTCAACGGGGACGAAGTACAATCCTACCTGCGGGTCGTCGCCGGCCAGCTTGATTTTGTTTCCCTGTACAATACAAATGTCGCCAGGTACAAAAACACTGTTAATTTCGTCCATGTCGGCGTCACGGAATTCATCGATCCAGCCTGACGCGTCGGCAACGCCTTCAACAGATACTGTTATTTGGCTGATCAGGCGGCGCAGTTTGGACAGTGTCCTGAACCTGAACGAAATTGGGTGCTTCTTGGGATCGTGCGTTTCCCGCGCGTTGTCGAATGTCCCGCCGATGTTCGGGTAAATCGTGAAATACCCCGTGTTGATAGCCATGCCGTTGCAGAGAAGGTAGACAGCCTCGTCAAGATAGAGACGTACGTTCTCAAGCAGGTTTTCGTATTCGCCCTTGAAGCCTCCCCTGTTTAACAGGAAAGCGCATACCTGCTCAACGGAAAGCGATGCTTCGTTGACGGTCCGTGCCTGAAAAGTGCCCTCGGTACCGGGCAGGTAACTGGGGTGCAAAAGTACGCGGATTTTGTAAAAAACCTCGCGTATAGGATTAGTTACGTGCATAACTAATTCTCCCTTGGTTGACTCCCGCGGGCTGCCATGGATTGCCCACGGGATTTTAAACCGGTAAACAGCGGACAATTTACCTACGGTAAAGCCTTTCGGCGCGTTATTTTCCCCGGCTTGTGTCAAACCATCTGACCGCACAAACGCGGCTTATATGGTCAGACGGGCTGACGCCTTCAAGCGAATCATTGAATGTTATAAAATTATTGAATACCGGACTTATAAGACGAACCATGAATTCGGAAACAAGCTCAGTATTTATAATATAATAAAACGCCCGAGAATCGTCAAGGAAATTTTTAAAAAATTCCTTTCATATTCACCTGGAATTAAGAAATGTCCAAACTGTAAAGAAACTGGTAATTATTGTCAGCGTGGTTGTAATAATGGGCGCGTACTGGTTAAAATAAAACAGAAAATGGTTAGCAGCCGCAGTAATGGTTGTTTCCGGGGTGATTATATCCGTTTTATTCATCCGCCTTCCGTTTAAATCCACTATTGTTACGGTATTTCTCGTGTTAATACCCGGCATGAATCCGCCGGCAAGTCCTATGTAGTATTCCCAGTCGCGATCGGGTATATAAGGGTAACGGCCTGGAGCTATGACAGCGCCCGTTACGGAAACAAAATACTGTCTGAACGGAATAATAAGTACGTCGTTTTCGTGAACAATCAGTTCCCCTCTGTAGTTAGTGTCGTATAACGCCAGATCAAGATCTATCAGTATACGCTCACCGTTGCGTAAGATATAGGCGTTTTGCGTATCCGATACTGTGGAAAACCAGTTGATGTTCCTGCGTACAAGTGATGCGTAGGTTTCTCCCTGGTTAAAACGGACTATTATGCGGTTGGAAGCGGAAAGACTTTGGACCGTGCCGGTATTGCCTGCCGCGCCTTCCACAAACATCACCGACTGTAACTGCCTGGTTGAAGGAACGGTGATTTCGTCCAGATTTTCAAGCGTGTAATTATTTGCCAAATCATCTGTGGTAAGAAACAGCTTTACACCCGCTATTTCTTCATTATTTGCCAGCCGCACCAATTCTATTCTGGTTCTGTCCGCGTCAGCCGTAAAACCCTTACCGTAATACTCAACAAGTTCCCTGATATTTTCTCCGTCCAAGATCTGATAATTACCAGGACGTTCGACAGAACCGCTTATTCTTACGACACGTTTAACCCTGTTAAATGTAATTACGTCACCTGGACGCAGACAGGGATTCTGGCTGAGATCGCCGAGACGCTGCGCGTTGAAAAGATCGTACACTTGAGTTTGTCCGTTTGACGAGCGGACAGTAACGTCCCGCACGGAGGTGTAGGGAGTCTGATTATCCGGGGTTAATAATGCAGAAAGTCTGGTTAAAGCCCAGACGGAAACTTCCCCTGTTTTGCTTAACTCACCCCTGATATGCACGTTGAAAGACGCGGGTTGGGTTATTACAAGCTGCACCCCGCTTAACGGATAGTTATTGGTGACAAGGGTTTCTATTTCGTTCTTCAACTGTAAAAATGTTTTTCCCGCGCCGTTTACAAATCCCAGGTTGGAGACCCGTATACGGTACGAACTGTCTACCGTTATAACATAGGTAACCGCGTTATTGGCGGCTGCATACGAAAGCGTATACACATCACCCGGCGTTACGCGATAATCGGCGCTGGAACGGGCAAGCATAAGGTTTGGGATTGTAGATGTTGAATCCGATCCTGCGATCAGCTCTGTCTGGGCAAATACTGAAAACAATGCGCAGAGTAAAAAAAATAAAAGAAACAGCTTATTTTTCATCTATTCCCCTAAATTTTGCCATAGCCTGCGGGTCTTTTTTTATATTGGAAACGGCGTTTAAAGCAAACGCCAGAAATACCGACAGGAAACCCGCGGCGAATGTAACTATAATACAGATCAAACCGCGGCCTGGTTTCGATTTTTGATCCGGCGCTTCAGCCATTTCAAAAATCTGAAAGACAGGCGATTCGCTTGACATGGTTACTTTTAACAGTTCGTACTGTACTAAAAGCTGGGTATAAACCTGCTTTTGGGCTTCAAGTTCCAGTTGGATTCTGTTTAAGTCAATTGTAATAGCCGGAAACATTCCATAAGACAAACCGGAGGCGGTCGATTGCGCCAATCTTCGGCTTTCCTCCTCCAGATTCATGATTTGCTGAAACGTGTTGGCAATATTTATTTCCAGGTTTTCCTTTTCAATTTTATTTTTATCAAGACCGAGATCATCAAAACGCTGTCCTAACAGGGTAGTACTGTAATTTACGACATCCCTGGCGAAAACAGGGTCTATATCCGTATAACTGATACTTAGTACGCCGCTCAACTCATCGTATTCAGCCAATAATATTTTTTTAAGCTCCTTGCGGCTGTTTGCCCTCGGGTACTTTTTTATTTCGAACCGTTCAATCAAATTGAACCTGTCAACTACTGAGTCCAGAAATGAATTGGTTGTGACCAGATACATCGCCAGTTCGCTGGTAGTTGCGGTCGCTGATGCGTTTACCCCCATAAGCGACGCCAGCCCTCCCATATTGTTTATCACTGATGAAAGGTTGCTGCTGGCCGAGGATGATTTGTCATTGATAAGCATCAACGACTTGGGGGTATATAAATTGGGCAGGGGAGAAATTTCAGGCGGCAGCGCCAGAGAGATAACCGATAAAAGTACCACGCCTGCCGCCGCGGTAAGGGTAATTGCCAATATCATCTTTTTTCGCCGCCAAAGGACCGCGAAAAGGTCTACCAAACTGACTTCGTCATCAGAATCTGTTTTCTCAGTTTCGCTCTTCATATACCTCGCTCATGAGCCGTTAATAGCTTTTCCATTCTGTACATATAGAATAAATAACGCGAATCGGCGTTTATGTCAAGGGTAACGCAAGTCCTAGCGCTGCACCCTTCCCGACGCGTCGCCTCCGGCGAGCTTCTGCGCCTCGTCCACCGAAACATGGTTAAAATCCCCCTCGATGGAGTGCTTAAGGCAGCTCGCGGCTACGGCGAATTCCAGGCTTTCCTGGAAGCCCATTTTGTTCAGCAAGCCGTAGATGAGTCCCGCGGCGAAACTGTCGCCCCCGCCAACCCTGTCTACGATGTGGACCGCGTATTTTTTCGAGTAATACGCCGCGCCTCCTGAATAGAGCATTGCCGCCCAGTTGTTGTCGTTAGCTGAAATAGATTCCCTTAAGGTTATGGCAACCTGCTTAAACCCGAACCTGTCTGATAACGCCCTGGCTACCTGTTCATAACCTGCACGGCTGATTTTGCCGGAAGAGACATCCGTGCCCTCCGCCCTGATTCCAAAAACATCCGAAGCGTCCTCTTCATTGGCGATGCACAGGTCTACATACTGCATAAGACCCCCCATCACTGTCCCGGCTTTTTCCCGCGGCCAGAGGTTTTTCCGGTAGTTAAGATCGCATGACACAGTAACCCCCGCTTCTTTGGCGGCTTTGCAAGCGTCCTGGGTAACAGCCGCCGCGCCGTCAGAGAGGGCAGGGGTGATGCCCGTAAAATGGAACCAGCAGGCCCCGTCAAAAATACCCTTCCAGTCAAAATCTTTCCGCCCGGCTTCCGCGATTGCAGAATTGGCGCGGTCGTAAATCACCTTTGAGGGACGCTGGGAGGCTCCCTTTTCCAGAAAGTAAATCCCGACCCTGTTTCCCCCGCGGACAATAAGGCCGGTATCCACGCCGAATTCCCGAAGCCGGTTTACCGCCGCCTGCCCAATCTCATGTTTGGGAAGTTTGGTTACAAAAGCGGCGTCCATGCCGAAGTTTGCCAGGGACACCGCCACGTTTGCCTCGCCCCCGCCGTAGGTAGCGCCGTAGGAATCCGCCTGAACGAAACGGTAGCAGCCCTCCGGCGCAAGGCGCAGCATAATTTCGCCGAAAGTAATAATTTTCCCCATAACTGTCTCCTGTTTACGTTACTTGCTAAACATTATAAAACAAGTTAGCATACAAGTATAGCAAATACCGGGACTATTATGACGAAACGGAGAACAGGGAACGCTCAACAGTTGATATACAGTTCCCTGAGGAGCAGCATTCTAAACCTCAACCTTGTTCCCGGCACTGTGATCACCGAAAACGACATATCCCTGCGTTTCAAGGTAAGCCGCACCCCGGTCAGGGAGGCTTTTATCGCCCTTTCCAAAGAAGCCCTTTTAACAGTAATGCCCCAAAGGGGAAGCATAGTTTCGCACATCGACTTTGCCCGCGTAGAACAGGAACTGTTTCTCAGGGAAGGCCTGGAAACAGCCGCGTTTAAACGGTTTTTTAGTAATTACAATCCGTCCTGTTTGCCGGAACTGGAAAAATACCTTGAGTTACAGACCGAAGCCGCCGGTGGCAGGAAATATGAGGATTTCTACAAATACGACAAGCTGTTTCACAGGGTCTTTTTCGATGGACAGGATGTGGCGTGGGAAGCCATGGAAAACATGTGCACCCATTATCACCGGGTAAGGCTTTTGACAATTTGGATTCAGGACATAGTCAACGACCTGATAGAAGAGCACAAAGCGCTTTTTAACGCCGTTAAACAGAGGGACGCCGCGGAAGCCCTGACCCTGCTTGATTCCCACATCCACAAGCTGAACACCGAGGAAGCCATGCTTAAGAGGCTGTTCCCCGATTTTTTTGCCGAATCCGCCGACCCCCCCCTTGCCGTTGACTTCGGCGGCCTTAACATCAACTGAAAAATAGACCCGCCCGTTGACCCGCCCGGCACCCCTCAACCCCGTTTAAAGCTCCATTTAAAAGCCCCAAATCCTCAACAAAAAGAAATTGACTATCGCGCAAAAGCGTAATAGCATAAGTTAATAGAAAAGAAGCCCCGCGCCGTTGTCCAGAGACAACGGTACGTTGTCTCAAGACAGCGGGGTATTGTCCAGAGACAACGGTACGTTGTCTCAAGACAACGGTACGTTGTCTCAAGACAACGGGGCACTGTCTTAAGACAACTGGTCATTGTCCAGAGACAACGGTACGTTGTCTCAAGACAGCAAGGCACTGTCTTAAGACAACGGGGTATTGTCCAGAGACAACGGTACGTTGTCTCAAGACAACGAGTCATTGTCCAAAGACAACGGTACGTTGTCTCAAAACAAGAGGTCATTGAGGTTTAACATGAGAACAGATTGGATGCCGGGAAGGCGCGGCGGCGTTATAGCGATGGCTAAGGCTTGGATCGAAGTGCTGAAGGCGAAGGGGGCGCAGTGGGGGATTGCAAACGCTGAAATCTCGGAGCTTGAGGACCTGGCTGGAGAAGTCCAGGTGAGGCTGGCTGAACAGCAGGCCGGCCCCGGCGACAGGGTGCTGGTTGCAAGGGCGCGGGAGGCTTTGGACAGGCTTAAAGCCCGCATGCGCTTCATGCACAGCCGGCGTTTTTTCTCCCCCCCCATGACTGACGCGGACTGGATCAGCCTGCTTTTGAAGCCGAGGGACACTACAAGGACCGACCATATCGTAGTGCCGGAGGTTGTCGAGTTCGAGCTTCGCCTGCGCAATATCCGTGAGATTGTCGTCAATTTCTGGGTGAAAGGCTCCGAAAACCGGGCCAAGCCGATGGGTTACGAGGGCGCAGTGGTGGTTTGGAACGTGCTTGACGAGCCTCCCGGCAGCCCTGAGGCTCTGAAGGAGCACGCCATGGCAAGCCGCACCCCGCACATAATCGAGTTCCACGAATTGCAGCGCGGCGGGACTGTGTACATCGCCCTGCGCTGGCAGAACGGGCGCGGTCTCACCGGCGCCTGGAGCGAGATTCAGAGCGCGGTAATTCCTTAAAAGGGGATTGCAATTTTTTAAGGCTGTTCCAAAAACTGTAATATTGGAACAACCCCGCTTTGAAAAAATATAAAAAACTATTGACAGTTGCATGTAAGCTACTAGAATGTATTCTAATCATTTTTATTACGGAGGATAAGTATGAAGTTTTGTAGAAGTATTTTCGTTTTGACGCTGGGTCTGTTTTTGACTTTCAGCCTGTTCGCGGGCGGCAGCAGCGGCCCGCAGGTTTCGGGCGGTAAAATTGCCGTTACTTTCGCGGGGACGGAGGGGGCGACTGCCGGGCAGAGCCGGGCGATGATGGAAATCGCGGATATTCTGAACGCTACCGGACGTTTTGACGTTAAGGTGTATGTTGCCGGCGCGCTTCCCGGCGATACGGACAATCTTGTAACACAGGCGCGTCTTGGGGTCAATCTGGTGGTTCCTTCGGACCCAGGCCGTCTTGCCAGTCAGTTCAACATTCCAGACCTCAACATCCTGATGGCTCCCTATGTGCTTACCGACTATAAACTGCTGGAAAAACTCCCGGAAACTGCCCTTTATAAGCAGTGGCAGTCCCAACTGGAAGCCCAGGGGATTGTGCTTGTCGCCAATATGTTTAACGGGTTCCGCAGTTTCTACACCACAAGGCAGGTAAGTTCCGTTAGGGATCTTTCGGGGCTTCGTATCCGCGGCTTCGGCAATAACATCGGAATGGCCCTTGCCAAATACCTCGGCTTTGCCCAGACTACAATGAACGCCACCGATATTTATTCCGGCATTCAGGCGAGGGCTTTGGACGGCTGCGAAATCCAGCCGTCAACCGCCGACAGCTACAGGCTCTACGAGGTTACCCCCTATCTGGCTCTTACCAGGCATTACATGCTCCAGAGCAGTTTTGTCTGCGGCAAGGCCCTGCTGGACAGTATGCCCATAACTGACAGGGAACTGTTTCTCAGAACTGTGAACGACGTTGTCATCAAATATTCGGGTATTATTGCCAGTGAGGAGCAGGGAATTTACGACGGCTTTAGGGCAAGGGGCATGACTGTAACGGATGTGAATATCTCTGAATTTGAAGCTGCCATTGCTCCCCTTTATACAAACAACGACCTTGGGCTTTCTCCTGGTCTTAAGGACACGCTCTTCAGGCAGTTGGGATTATAGTTGACTTGTTCGGGAGTTGCTCAGAAACTGAAGTTTCCGAACAATTCCAGTCAGCTTGGCACGGAGGCACAGAGTGTGCCTCTGTGCCCCTGTTAGATGATATTTAATCTTTTTTTAAACGGCGGAGGTTTTATGAACTTTTTGCGGACTGTTATGAACTTTTTGCGGATTGTGTACAAGTTTCTTTGCAAGGCGGAAACAGTGCTGTGCTGTATTGGTTTTGTCGCGCTGATTGCCCTGGTTTTTCTTTCGGCAGTGCTGCGGTTTTTTCATCTTTCCGTCGCCTGGAATATCGATATGGCTATGCTTCTTCTGGCATGGACGGCTTTTCTGGGAGCGGATATTGCCTACCGTTCAGGCCAGCTTGTAGGGGTCGATCTTTTAGTCAGGAATTTCCCCAAGAAAATACAGATAATAATTGAAATATTGCTTTTCATAGTTATAATGATCGCTTTGGTTTTGATTGTGCATTACGGAATGAGGCTGGCATCGCATGAAAGGGTCCGCAAGTACCAGTCGATTCCCATTCCCTACAACATTGTAACATTCAGCGTCATCCTGGCGTCCGCGTCAATGGCGGTTTCCACGGTTATCAAAATAAAACAGCGTGTAATCATGTTGTTCAGTAAAAATACCCAGCCGGAGAATCCGCACCAAGACGCTTAATAGGAGAAGTATATGTCGTTTTTATTAACCTGTTTTGTTGCCTTTATCGCGTTTGGGATGCCGATTGCCTTTGTCATAGGCGTGGCCGGCCTGGCGTACTTTTTGGCAACCCCGGTATTGCCGCCGGAGATTGTAGTCATGCAGATTGTCTCGCAGAGTCAGTCTTTCGCATTCCTGGCGGTTCCGTTTTTTATCTTTGCCGGAAATCTGATGAATGTTTCGGGGATTACCCCCCGGCTTTTAAGTTTGGCTCGGCTCCTTACCCGGCGTATGTACGGAGGGACTGCCCAGATAAGCGTAGTGTTGAGTACCCTTATGGGCGGGGTGTCCGGTTCCGCTACTGCCGACGCCGCGATGGAAACACGTATCCTGTCCCCAGAGATGATGCGTCTCGGTTACAGCAAGGGTTATATCTGCGCTGTAAACTGCATTACCGCCCTTATCACTGCCACCATTCCGCCAAGTTTGGGGCTTATCATTTTCGGTTTTGTGGGTGAAGTTTCCATAGGCCGACTTTTCGCGGCGGGCATTATCCCCGGCTTTTTGATGATGTTCTTCCTTATGACGACCACTACTATTACTTCAAGGATTAAACGCTTCGATCCTCCCAGAAAAGACGTGCCCCCGGCTACTTTGAAAGAACTTTTTGACAACCTGAAAGAGTCAGTCTGGGCATTGCTTTTCCCCGTTCTCCTCATAGTGGGAATAAGGTTCGGCGTTTTCACAGCTTCAGAGTCGGGAGCCTTCGCGGTAGTCTATGCCCTTATCGTCGGCAAGTTTATCTACAAGGAGCTGACATGGGAAAAATTCAAGAATGCCCTGGTGACAACCGTAAAAGATAACGGCGCGATCATGCTGATCATCGCGATGTCCGGTCCCTTCAGTTACGCGTTGACCTGGGTACAGCTTCCCATAGTTATGAGCAACTTTATTTTCGGTATCACGGAAAATCCGCAGCTTCTTACGTTGATCATGCTGGCGTTTCTTTTTGTTTCGGGAATGTTCGTTGACAGCAATGTAAACTTCCTGCTTTTAACGCCCATCTTCCTGCCGATGGTAACGAGCGTAGGTATGGATCCGGTACACTTCGGCGTCCTCATGGCGACTATGGTTACTTTGGGGGTTATGACTCCTCCGATTGGCTCCGCTCTGTATACCGTCTGCGGGATTATACAGTGCCGTGTGGAGGATTACACCAAGGAAAGTCTGCCGTTCCTGTTCGCGGTATGTCTGGAACTGGCGATTTTGGTATTTTTACCGGAATTGGTATTGTGGATACCGAATATGATTTTCGGGCCTATGTGACAGGCAGCCGCGGGTGTACACGATATGAAAATGACAATGCGCTGGTTCGGCAGGAATTACGATCCGGTAAGCCTGAAAAACATCCGGCAGGTGCCGGGTGTTACCGGGGTAATCTCAACACTGTACGGGAAACTTCCGGGGCAGGTCTGGGAAAAGGATGAGATACGCGCCCTCAAGGAAGAGGTGGAAAACGCGGGTCTCACCCTGTCGGCTATTGAAAGCGTCAACGTCCACGACACCATCAAGACCGGCTCTCCGCAGCGGGAAGAGTACATCGAAAATTATATCACCACCCTTACCCGTCTTGGTGAGGAAGGTATACGCCTTGTCTGCTACAACTTTATGCCTGTCTTTGACTGGACCAGGACAGAACTTGCGAAAGTGCGCGCCGACGGCAGCACCACTATGAGTTACGAGCAGTCGATAATTGACACGATAGACCCCAACGACATGGCAAGCCTGATGGAACGGCAGTCCCAGGGTTTTGCCCTGGCGGGCTGGGAACCTGAACGGCTGGCGGTGCTAAAAGAGCTGTTTGATCTGTACAAAAATATTGACGAGGAAAAGCTCTTTGAGAATTACAAATACTTTATAGAAAGGATCATGCCTGTCTGTGACAGATACGACATCAATATGGCGATACATCCCGATGATCCCGCCTGGTCTGTTTTTGGGCTTACACGCATTGTAACAAACCAGAAACAACTGCTTCGAGTGATAGGACTATCAGATAACGTACACCACGGCGTAGCGTTGTGTACCGGGAGCCTTGGAACGAATCCCGCCAACGACATCCCCGCGATAATACGCAGCCTAAAGGGGCGTATACACTTTGCGCATGTGAGGAATCTGCTTCACACCGCCCCCGGAAACTTTGAGGAGTCGGCGCATCTTTCCAGCGACGGCTCATTGGATATGTTCGAGATAATGAAGGCGTTATACGATATAGGTTTTGACGGTCCTATGCGTCCCGATCACGGCAGGACGATCTGGGGTGAGGTGTGCATACCCGGTTACGGGCTATATGACCGTGCCTTGGGAGTTTCCTACCTGAACGGTCTATGGGAAGCGATTGATAAAATGTCCCGTTGAGTTTCACCTTACGGAGAATCACGCGGGATTCATTATTTTCGATTTTTCTCCGGCAACTGCTTCCCATTCACGGGTTTTCTCTTCAATAGCCGTTATGCACTCATCAAGTTTGGCTTTTACGGTCTTTGACTTTTCTCCGCTGGAATAAACTTCAGGCAGGGCAAGTTCCGCTTCAAGCTGAGTTTTTTTTCTCTCAAGTTCTTCAAGATCTCCCAGGATTTCCCCCTCTCGCTTTTCCAGTCTGCGCAGAAGGGTCTGTTTTTGTTTGTCATCCCGCCTTTCGGCGGAATTTTTTTGCTGAGCCTGTGGAATCACATCCGGCTGGGAGCCTGTCTTTTCATTACTGAGCCTGTCCAGATAGTACGCGTAATTGCCGTAGAAAAGACGCGCTCTGGCGGGAATGTCGCCTGTTCCCGAGGAAAGTTCCAGTGTCTTTGTAGAGAGGGCTTCCATAAAAGCCCTGTCATGTGAAACGAAGATTACAGTCCCCTTGAATTTGTTGAGGGCGTCCAAAAGTATATCCTTTGAATAGAGGTCAAGGTGGTTGGTCGGCTCGTCCAGGATTAGCAGGTTCATGGGCTTCAGGAACATTTTCAAAAGCGCGAGACGGCTTTTTTCTCCGCCTGAAAGCACCGAAACGCTCTTGTACACGTCATCGCCGCGAAACAAAAAAGCGCCTAACATGTCGCGTAACTTCGGTATCAGCGCGGTAGGAGAGTGCGCTTCCATAAACTGGATTATCGATTCATTTCCCTCCATCGCCTCCGCCGCGTCCTGTGAAAAATAACCGGCGAAAATGCCTGTTCCGTATTTTACTGTTCCCTCAAAATCATTATCCACGCCTGAGATGATCCGAAGCAGGGTAGTCTTGCCAGCGCCGTTGGGGCCTGCCACCACAAGACGCTCTCCAGCCTCTATGCACAGATCAAGTCCTGAAAGCACACGCCGCTTCCCATAACTTTTGCCGACGCCTTCCAGTGTCAGCGCGATATTTGGCGAATGGGGAGGAGGGGGAAAACTTATGTTGATCTTTTTTAGCGATTCCGGAATAACAATGCGCTCCATTTTTTCAAGACGCTTGATCAGTTCCTGTGCAAAGGCAGCCTTGCTTGCCTTGTAACGGAAACGGCGGATAAGCGCCTCGGTTTTTGCGATCTCTTCCTGCTGTTCCCCGAAACGTTTTACAAGCCCTTCAAGTTCAGTTTGACGCACCCTTTCGTACGCGCTGTAGTTTCCCGCGTAGCGTTTCAGGTTCCCGTTGAAAAGTTCGTATACTTCATTAACGCATACGTCAAGAAAATACCTGTCGTGAGAAACCAAAAGATAGCCGCCTGAAAAAGTTTTAAGCCAGTCTTCAAGCCATGCCCTCGCTTCTATGTCAAGGTAGTTTGTCGGTTCGTCCAAAAGCAGGATGTCCGGTTTTTCCAGAAGAACTTTCGCAAGGGCAATGCGCATCTGCCAGCCGCCTGAAAATTCCCCCGTATCGCGATCAATATCCTGCGCGGAAAAACC
>JGI24698J34947_10000533_pt1 | contig 17963 bp, 14 predicted proteins | sample TergutMp193P3_FD_34947 | JGI IMG/M metagenome (IMG submission 34947) | reverse complement strand
CATCCGTTAAAAGAAACCGTATTTGGATAATAGACAAATCCGCTGAAACTTTGATTAAGTTCCGGGCTTTCTTCAAATATATACGGTATAAAAGAACTCTGAGCCATATCAAGCATAATTACAATAACGTTCTTTCCTGATTTGGAAAGAGTGAAGACAGGACTAAGCGTTTCTTCGTCTATTGTTTCAGGCACGTAATATGATGAAAGCTTGTTGAATTCACTTGAAATCTTAAAAATATTTATCACGGAAAAAGAAAGAAGGGCGGCTAATAATGTTATGTTGGCAATAAAAAATATTCTTTTTATCCCTTTTAAATAGATAAAAAGCATTAATAAAGAAACCAGAGTTAATATTGAAAAATTTAAAACTATTTCTTTTATATTATGCGTTGCGTTTGTAGAAAATGCCATTTCCTTTGAAATAGACCCATAATTTCCCGGAAATAAAAATATATTTAAGAGCGCAGAAAAAGAAAGTACAACGGCAAAAATTGAAAATATCCTTTTAACATTTTCCGAAAATAAAAAATAAACGCATAAAGGCCAAAGTAAAAATAACCCAAAAGCCTGTATAAATGTAAAACAGACAAAATAAAGCGGTGATGTAACAGTATCAATAAAAGAAAATTCCTGGGGAGACGACACAATTAGCATAGATGGAACAAAAATTCCCGCAGTGGCGCAGATTACAAGCAAAGAAGTAACAAACAGAAACGATGTTTCCTTTCTTGTCCATGACGATATATAATTTATTTTGTTTTTCTGCTTAAAGAACAGTAAGGCAATCCACGGAAATGTTCCGATTATTATGGAAAGAACGGCAATTAAAACCCTGACTCTAAGAGCGCCATGAAGGGAAAATATTGTATGATAGGATAATATAAAACAGCAAAAAGATATTATCGCGAACAGAACTAAATGTTTGCCGTGATATTTTATCTTTATATATATGTTTTTAAAAAGAGAAAAAACATTATTTAAAGTCCAATAAAGCACTAACCCTGAAGGAGAATTGTATAACAGTATAAGAAAAACGACAGCTATTCCATACAACTGTACTTTATCTTTCAAACCAAATCCACGCGTATAAACCGCTCCGGTTGTGATATTAATCAATGTCATTAAAACAGGCAAAAAATTAATTCCGCCAGCGATGGGAAGAAGTTTATCCGATTTTCCCAAATCCGCGATAAACAAAAAAGACGAACCGTTAAGAAGTTCTAAATGTGAAAGATACGAATATGCGGCAATAAAGAAAGGAATCTGTATTAAAAGACCAATACTGCTTCGCAGGGCATAAACAGGATGATAATGATTCTGTCTGTAATATGCGGATAAAATCATATATTGCTCGTCACCCTTAAAGACAGCTTTTATTTTTGCAATTTTTGGCGCAAGGCGTTCTCGGATATCCCGTTCGATTTTCTGCCATTTTTCAGCTACCATGTAAAGAGGAAGGCAAAAAATACTAATCACAACGCTCACGGAAACGATTGAAAGACCTGTTTCCTTAAACACATTTTCCGAAAATACAAAGATAAATTCCAGAATTTGGGTTATCGGGTAAATTATAATTGTATAAAGAATTTCAGCCATTATTATTTTTCAATTTTCTTCCAATTGGAAGGAATAAAAATATTATACAATATATTGATCAATTTACCGTCTCCACTCTGAGAGATAAAATAAAATCCGCAATTCTTTTTCCCGCTTCACCCCGATATTGCCATGCGGTGTCTTTCGCCTTTTGTCTGGCTTGCCGAAGTTCATCGCTGTCAGAAGCATTTTTAATGATATCGCCTATGGATGTAAAATCTTCTTCTTTTAACGGTATTCCAATCTCTTTTAAAACCTTGAATTGCCATAAATTTTCAGCGGCATCTTCTCCCAGATCGTCCGCGTCATAGAGACGCATGTCAAATCCCTGCAATACATACATTACCGGCCTGTCAAACAGGAACATATAATCATAAATGATGCCGGAAAAATCGGAGATCATAATATCTGATTTTGCGAGCGAATAAATATTTTCACTCTCATAATCCCATTCAAGATTAGCCGCGTCCCTGTACCGTTCTGCCAGTTTTTCAAGCATGGCGTTTTCTGATTTTTTTGACTGCGGGTGGGGGCGCACAATTATGCGCCATCCGGTTTTAACCAGTGGATCAAGCAATTTGGCGCCGTACCTGCTCAAAAGCGCCGAAGGCCCCCAGGACGGCGAGATAAGTACGGTAAACGGACGCCCCTCCTCTTTCGCTATCGATTTGATTTTCTCGCTTACCGCATCAAGATAGGTACAGCCAACGGTAACAAGCCGTTTTTCAGGAAGCCCGCGCTGTTTTTCAAGGGCCCTTATATCTTTCGCCTGATAATCTCCGGTAAGCAGAACCGAATCGAAGTAATCGATCCCAAAGAGACGGTACATAACAGCGTCACTTGGCGCGTGAAGAATATGCGCGTAATGCTTAACGCCCTTTGAACGCTTTAATTGATATACGTCAAGGCCCGGAGTTGTCATAAGAACGACATTGGCTTTAAGCATATTAAGGCGCAGGAAAGCTTTATTTTCCTCGCCAATAAATTCTGTCTTGACAAAGTTATACGACTCATTAAAAAACGGGTCGTTCTTATTTGAAGAAAGATAGAGTATGTTTATCCCTCGCGTTTCAAATTCATCAAGAACAGGTTTAAAAACATTTGAGTATTGACTTCCTTCGTTATAAATAACATATTGATTTTCAGCGTCTGAAGTTTTTGTAATTTTCCCGCCCGAAATAACAATTTTCAATTTGATAATAAGCGCGCGGCCCAGAAAGTAAATTGTCGCCGCCGCTCCAATTAAAATTGAAAACAGCGCGCTTCCCGTCCCGGGATCAATGTAAAGTGGATAAATAAGCATGTGAAATTCCCCTATATTAGCATAAAATCAAGCATGGCGGAGTATCTCCTTAAGAGAAGCCGCCAATGTATCGTTATCGTCCTTGTTTCTAATCGCTATTCTGATAAACGAATCATCGGGAATTCCTGTTTTTCCCGTGAGATCTTTGATAAAAATATCATGTTTTATCAATAAAAGTTGTGTCAATTCAGGAGCGGAAATTCCTTTTAGTCTGCATAAAAAATAATTTGCTTGAGACGGATAAATGCGTAAAAAACCCGTTTCTTCAAGTAAAGTTTTAAAGCGCATTCGTTCGACGCATGTTTCTCTGCATGACATTATATAATCGCTTTGGTATTTGCCGATTATTTGCAGGAAATATTCTCCAAGGGAATTGATATTCCATATTGAAAGATTTTTTTTGATTTGACAAATCAATTCTTTATCGCCGCAAGCAAGCGCGCCAAGCCGAAATCCGGGAATGCCGTAACTTTTGCTTAATGACTTGATAATAACGATATTTGGAAATTTATCCAGGACATCCTGACACAATAATGAAGGATTTTTCTCAATGTCAGCAAAGTCAATGAACGATTCATCCAGTATCAACTTCTTATTTCCGGATTTAAGAAATGTCGCAAGTTCAAGAACATTGCCGCGTGAAATATAATTTCCCGATGGATTGTCAGGATTAATAAGCAAAATAGTATCGCAGTTTTCTGAAAGTTTTTTCATGTCGTTTAAGGTATAACTAAAATTTTGCGGAATAAACGGCACTATCTCGCAGGAACCGGTCGATATAAAACTTTCCGCATATTCGTTAAAAGTAGGGTAAGTGATTCCTATTTTTCCCTTTATAACCGCGGCAAGCGCGCGAATTAATTCAGCCGCGCCGTTACCTGTTATTATCTGCGAATCCTCAATGTTATATAATTTTGCGCTTAATAAATTTTGTATGTTCTGCCCTGAAGGATATGACGAGAGAAGAACAGGGAGGTTGGTTTTTAACTCAGCGATCATTTGACTGCCGGGAAAATAGGGATTTACCAAATAGCAAAAATCCAGCATATTAGGATAGCGCCAATAACCGCCGTATGAACTTTGAATCCGCCTGATTTTTTCTTCCGGCGAATAACAAAAAATAGTTTCAGCGATTTCTTTATCCTGAATATCGTCAATTTCATACCATTTTTGACCTGTCAGAACAAAAGCTTTTAGTTCACATTTATCGAGCGTTGTTATTACCCGCAAGACTTGTTCATAATACTCGTTGTTGCCCATTGCGCGTGAATAAGCTTCAAGAAACGGGATATAAGTATTTTTCAGGAAATCGCGCGAAAATTTATAGATATTAACTGTCTTGTAGTAGGAATCTTTTTCATTAAAATTGAAAAGTTTTTTGGGAATGAAAGCCGCTATTTCTTTGTCTTCAGTAAGCTGTACGACGGTTCCATCCATCCACGGTTCATAACGAGCTACAGCGGCAATTGTCGGCTCACTGGCTGTAAGCATATCGGAAATAAGACGTTTTTCAAAGATTAGATCGCTTTCCAAAAGAAGCGTATCGTCCTGAAGTAAATAATCTTTCGCCAAATACAACGAATAAATATTGTTTGTCTTATCATAAATATCGTTCGATACATAGGTAATATCTATATTTTTGTAACGATTACCCAGGAACGCGATAACATTTTCTTTCTTGTATCCGACAACAAAAATACATTTACGAATCCCCGCATCATCAAGCGCGTCAAGAGCGCGTTCGGCAAGCGTTTTATCGTTTATGGAAAGCATACATTTTGTGTTGTCTTTTGTGTATTTACCGAGTCTGTTGCCCATACCGGCGGCTAAAATAATTGCCTGCATTGTTCCTCTCCTTAAGACAGTTCCTTCAGAATTATCGATGCTGTTTTCTCAAAAGTGTATTTTTTTGCCAAATGTTCCGGCAGGGAAAATGTTTGAGGTTTTTTATTTAAAAGAAGTTCCATCATTTTTTCTTTTAAGTCGTTGCTGTCACCTACGCGGAAAAACGTTACAGGGTATTCGGCGTAAATTTCTTTTAATACTGGAATATCAGAAATTAATACGCGGGTGCCAAGAACCATTGCTTCAAGCGGCGGAAGGCAAAAGCCTTCGTAGAGCGAGGGCTGAACAAGAAGCGAAGCTGTAGAAAGGTATTCCATCAGTTTTTCATCAGAGACAAAGCCGGCAAAAGAGACGGTATCGCCGCCGAATGACTCAATCTTTCGTAAAATAGTGTTATCTGAAGTGCGGAAATTCTCTTTTGAGCCGATAATAATTAATTGATGCGCAAACCCCTCTTTTTTTGCAAGTGCAAAAGCGTCAAGCAGACAATCAAGTCCCTTGTGTTTTTTTAAATTGCCGATAAAAATAATAGTCTCTTTCTTTTTAATACCGCGCGTGCCGATTCTGTATTCAAGAAACTTTTGTTGAATTGCCGAATGGGTGACGATAATCGGTTTTTCCGCGCCCAAATGATGTTCTATTCTTGATTTAGAAAACTGTGAAACTGTAAAAATTTTACGCGATTTTTTGTATGCCCTGCGGAAAAACCACATGCGGGCGGCAAGACCGGCTTTTGACGACAACTCAGGCATATCGGGAAAAACGATGTCATGGATAGTCGGGAAAACAGGAATCTTTATGCCGCACGGAATGTTAAAAAAAGGAGTGAAATAAACATCGGCTTTGTTAATTTGCCTTGCCGTTCCTGAAGGGAAAAAAAACAATTCCCCTAAAGAAAAAGGTTTTATATTACATTCAATTATTTTTACGTTCGAGCCGGATGAAAAAGAATTTAATTTCGCCGCGTTCCCAAACAAAAAAAAATTATTCTGCGATTTAAGAAGAAAAGGCAGAATACCGCGAAGGTATACTCCAACCCCACTGGAGTCTATCATTCGGCAGTCAACAACGATTGTCATTTTCTAACACTTTTTATTATAAAATTATTGATTGTTTTAAACAGTTTCGGCTTTTTCTTTCTGATGCGCAGAATAAGGGAGAATAACTTGCTGTTTACCGCATCAAGTTCTGCTTCTCCGCACATAATTCGCGAATCCGGCTCAAAAGCGGACTTTGGGTTTTTCAGCATTTCCATTATCTTATCTGAAATACGCCCCGTATCTTTTACGGAAGCTAGAATTGCTTTTGAGCCCGGCAAATAGGGGCAATTAACAAAATTAAACGCCGTTGCGTAATAGTGAATTATTTTTGCATTGTATAAAAACGGAAGGCCGTTGTGCGTTATCTGACAATTCCATTCGCCGCCAAGTTCCGTTATTATTCCGTTCATATCATGATTTGCCTGATTTAAGGCGGGCATATCATGATGATTGCCATTATCATTGCTGTAAAGCCACAAAGAATGCCATTTAGAAAAAAACTCGTCTCCTGCCGGAGTATCACGGCAAAAAATCACTCCTCCGTTAAAGCGCTTTCCTGTTTTAAAGGATGAGATAAATTTAAGCTTTTTATCTTCGACTTCAAAATGCGCAACTAAATGGTGTTTTGCAAGAGGAACATGAGTATCAAGAATAGCACCAACTATAACTTCAGGTGTAAAATTAAAATCAAGATTTCCGGCAATAACAGTATCACAGTCTATATAAAGAAAATCTCCTGTTACATATTTTTTTATTGATGTTTTAATCCAGCGGGAGACTTCTTTTTGCGACAGTTCGCTAGGTGCGGTAATTATTACGGTCTCAGAGACAAATTGCTCGTAACCGCATCGTTTCTCGGTTAGTCCATCCTTTGTCCTTGAATCAATAAGGGCGACAACGCAGGCATTTGGATTATGCAGTCGCATGGAAACAACAGAAAGAAAGAACTGCTCATAGTAGAGATCGTTTGGTGAGCTGGTTAAAACATAAACGTATTTCATGAAATAATTTCCTGAACCAGTAAATCCAAATCCTGTTTTTGCTTTTCGCTGATTTGCTGATAACGTTCATTAATTATTTTTGCTTTCTCATTGCGGATTTCTTCATCAAAACTTTGAAGCACTCTTATGCTCATTTCCGTTTCATCAAACGGGTTAAAATAAAGAACCGCGTCGCCACAAACTTCAATAACCGCAGAATTTGCGGAGCAGGCGCAAAGAGTTCCGTATTTCATGGCTTCCAGCGGAGGATAGCCAAAGCCCTCATTTAAAGTCGGGTATAAAAAAAGATGCGCGTTTTTATAAAGTGCTTCCAAATCCGCGGAAGCAACATAACCGCACCATTCAAAGCGGCGGCTGTTTTTGGTAAGTCCGCGATATACCTTTTTATTAACTACGCCAAGAACAACAACTTTTGTCTCTTCAGGAATTTTGCCCTGCCTGATAAGCTCATACAGAACGCCGCAGGCGCGGTATGCTCCCTTTTCGCTCCTGCCTCCGCTTATAAGAAGAATATATTTTCCTTGTTCCAGAGAAAGGGAATTAAGTATTTTCTTATCGTTATCATTTATTTGCTCATGTTTTTTTGCGGGGGAATATAAAACCTTAATTTGCGAACAGTTTAATTTTGGAAAAAAATAATTAATAGCGTATTTTGAATGATTGGAGACAGTTATTATGGTTTTATTTTTTGTAAGTGAAAATAATCTGTTATAGCTATTAATTCTACTTTTAATTCTGTTTTGTTTCCACCATTCAGGAAAAAGTAAAAATAGAAAATGCTTAATAGTTTTTTTTATTCCAAGTTTTTTATATTTCGATTCGTATCTATCAGCAGGATATTCCAAATCCCTAAGGCCGTGAATTGTAAAAGTAAACTTGGTTTTTTCCGGTATAACGATATCTTTGTATGAATAGGGCAGGGCGGAGTAGAAAACATCAAATGATTTTTGAGACAATAATTTGCTTATTTCCGCATTATTTTTGCAATGATGCATCAAAATTTGCCTTGCCTTGCAAACTTCAAAAATTGAGTGATCCATTTTTCTTTGCGGATCGTAAAAAGCTTCCAAAGACTTTTCTTCGGGAAGCGTTTCGCAAAGTCTGTAAAAGACAGTTTTTGCGTATTCACCGCCCCCGTGAAAATCAGCGCCCGATGCGGAAACAGGCTGTGTGGAAGATAAGTCAAAAAGAATGTTCACGTTATTTACACTCTGTTATACTAAATCGTGAAAAAATTTGAACGATATATTGAATAATTTAAAAAGAAACCATTTAATATGTGATATTTTTTTTAATTCAGGATATTTATTGATAATTTCACTTCTATATTCTTTGTTAACCATTAAAAATTTAGCATATAATACTTCATGGCTAAAAAAAGAATAATATCTATTTACAGAATTAATTGGCTGTTCTGATTTAAAAAATTCTGAAAAGTGTTCTAATCCCATGAATTGAACTGATTTATTCTGGGAAAGATTATCAAACCAGCGGTAACACGCCAGTTTTTTCCGAAGCATATAAACGGGGTAGTTAAAACTAAATTTCAAAAAGAAATAATAATCGCTTACAGGCCAAAAATCCTGATTAAAGCCTCCCGAATTAAAAAACGCCTCTTTTTCAAAAAGTGTCCCGCAGGAAGGGGCCTTATATACATTGCTTAAAAGATAGGTTAACCCTTCACGTAACGTTACCTTTTTGTACGGCTTCCTGAACATTAGCCGCAAAAGAAACAAAGGAAAAAAAATAACCGCCAATAAACATTTTAAAACTTTTTTATATACTGGCCTTTTAACGGAAAGGCCAGTTACGTCCCTGTTTACAAGTACGCATTTAGGTTCATTCTTTTTCTTTGTTATAAATTTATATACTTCTGATAAATATTCAGGATACAGAATATCGTCGTCATGAAGAAAAGCGATGTAGCGTCCATGGGCGATTTTCGCGGCAAGATTTGTATTGTTATATAAGCCCAGGTTTTTGAAATTACGATAAAAATAAATATTTTTTATATGCTGATAATTGTTATCTAATACCGCATCTGGATCGTCGTAAATGGCAATAATCTCATAATTAAAATTAATGTTTTTTTGATTTAACGCGCTATTTATTGCCTCATGAATGTAATCTTTTCGTTTGTAAGCGGTTATAATTATTGACACTAACGGATTTAAGATATTACTAATATCACCGTATATTAATTCAGTGTCGGTAATTTCTATCTTTTCAAAATTATCTTTGTCTTGATATATATTTCTGCAATTATTGCACATATACTAAGTATTAAGATTTAAATTTTTTGTAGCTTCTCTTATGTATTGTTCCCATGACACATCGTTTTTTCCCCAGTCAACTTTGTCGTATAATTCAGGGAGATACTTGACATCGTCTATGATTTTTTGAAGGCTTTTAGAAAGATATATAGCGTCATTTTGCGGAATAATTTCCCCATAGCCCATTTTTATTGTTTCCTTTGCAATGCCAACATCGGTTGATACTATGTAATTTTTGAAGAACAAAGCATCCGTCAGAACAATACCGAAACTTTCATATACCGATGTTAAAACAAATATTTTTGCGTTATTGTACCATGTCCACAGTTCTTTTTTGTCATAAATAGGTCCTGTGAATATAACTGATTCTTTTGGATGTTGATTAGTAGCATAGAAGTCATCAATTTTTTCCTGAAAGTTCTGCTCTGATTTTTCAATTGGTCCAATCAAAACAATTTTCCAATCATTTAAACAAAGCTGTTTAGCCGCTTCCAAAACCATTTCTGTATTTTTAGGATATGTGCCAAGCCTGCCAACAATAAGAATAATATTTTCTTTCTCTTTATAATTTTTCAAGCTTATGTTATATTGATCGAATAAATCCTTGTCAAAACCGCTGTACATTAATTGTACTTTGTTTGACAGATCAATATCAAGAAGATTATTTTTAAAAAATGTTTCGTATCCCGTTTTTGTTTCAATGGTAATAAGATCGGTATTTTCCAAAAATGTCTTGTATATATATTTTTTTATCTTGAACAGAGGGGTATGTTTTTTACCATGAACGGAGTTATAATACCCAAGGAGAGGCCATTCGCCGGGTCTCCCGTCTGATTTAATATAAAGGATGCCGTTTTTATTTAATTTTTTATAAAGGAAACCAGTAATTGCCGAGGTATTTGAGAAAAAGAAACGCATAAAGAAATCAATCTTTTTTGCATGGAAGAGGATATAGAATATATCATAAATTCCCAATAGTATTTCAGGAATATTTTTTGGGGTTAATACAGCGCCCCTGAAATTGGAAGGAAGGTTTTTATTCGTTTTTGACTTGGCATATATTATTTTTACTTTTAGATTAAATATTTTACCAATATAATAAGGAACCAAAAAGACATCTTTCCCAAGATGAATGTTTTCAATGGCCCTTGGAAATATGAGGGTTATATTTTGTTGCTTGCTGTACATAATATGTATCTTTTTATAATGCCTTTTAAGTAATTTCTAATTTTGTTTTTTAAAATATTTAAATAACATAAAGAGTAATATAGGTTTAAATTAATCAATAGCAAAACAGGCTTCTTATTCTTTGATTTAGGAAAATTTTGATGTATATAGCTTTCTTTTATAGACGTAATTCTATATAAGTTCTTAGTTCGCATATAGGAATCAACTCTCTTTTCAAACAATTCTCCTGCGTGCTTAGGGTAGCGCTCTGACTCGGGATGTTTATAATTATATATTTTTTCTCTGAATGTATCCGTTTTTACCAAATAACATTGATCTGAAAAGCCATACCCAATATAAAAATTTCCAACACCCTCTCCAATTGATTCGTTTATTACTTGTTGATAATCAAAATTCCATGTGGGATTTGCCACTATATATTCTGAATATTTATCAAGTATATCACAGGCTTCTATAATCCATTTACTATTACCTTTCTTTACTAAATAAGAATCGCTTGCAAAATGAAGATGGTATTTTGTTTTGGATAAATACAAGCCGACAAATTCGGCGGTGGAATAATAGTATCCATTTCCAAGGGAATCTTTAGTAAGATCAAAATATTTCAATGCCTCATCTATATAATCATCAACAAAATAATAGGCATCTATCACTTTTTCTTTTACTTTTTTATCAGCATATTTTTTTACTTCTTCCGGGCTTTCAACATTGTTTATAATAAGTTGTTTAAATTGAAAATTTACATTACAATTCGCTATCATTTTATTTAAATAACGAGTCTTTAATAAATATTCCCAGTCATTTTCATAACATTTTGTTTCAAATGTTATATCCATGTTGGCATTTAATATATCATTCATTAATGATTACTTTTCTGATTTTATCAGATTTTTAAAATAATCTATTGTCTTTTTTAACCCTTCATCCAGGGGGATTTTGGGCTCCCATGACAATTTTTCTTTTGCGAGCGTAATGTCCGGCTTTCGTTGCTTTGGATCATCGGCAGGCAGAGGGTTAAAATTTATTTTTGAAGCGGAAGAGGTAAGTTTTATTATTTTTTCCGCCAGTTCCAGCATGGTAAATTCACCGGGATTGCCAAGATTTACCGGGCCCGGAAAATCAAGAGGGGAATGTATCATCGCAATAAAAGCGTCTATAAGATCGTCAACGTAGCAAAAAGAGCGAGTTTGCAATCCATCGCCATAAATGGTAATATCTTCATTGTTCAATGCCTGCATAATAAAATTGCTTACCACCCTGCCGTCATTCGGATGCATTTTGGGGCCGTAAGTATTAAAAATACGTACGACTTTAATATCTACATTGAATTGCCGGTGATAATCAAAAAAAAGTGTTTCCGCGCACCGTTTGCCTTCATCATAACAGGAACGAACACCTATGGGGTTAACATTTCCCCAATAAGATTCCGGCTGTGGGTGAAGTAGAGGATCGCCGTATATCTCGCTGGTAGAAGCCTGGAGAATCCGCGCTTCGGTTTGATGCGCAAGTTCCAGCATATTTATCGCGCCCAGTACATTGGTGTTTATCGTTTTTACCGGATCAAACTGATAATAAGGCGGGCTGGCAGGACAGGCGAGATTAAAAATAAAATCGGTGTCAATATTGTAGGGTAAACATATATCATGATGTATTAACGTAAAGTACGGGTTTTCAAGCAAGTGCAATATATTTCTCTTTTGGCCCGTAAAAAAATTGTCAAGACACAAAACTTCAAAGCCGTCACGCAAAAGCCGTTCGCAAAGATGGCTTCCCAAAAATCCCGCCCCGCCTGTTACCAGCGCTTTTGGCTTGTCGAATTTTCCTTTGTTTCTCATAATTACCTCTAGAGTATTTTGTTCCAATCAATAACGGGCGATAGAAATAACAGCTCGGTATGTGTCGCATAGGCGGGCACGGGGGAAATCAGTTTTTTCATTTTTTTACCGATTAACCTGTTGCGAAACAGAATAAAAAATGATTTTTTCTTTAGTCTGAATAAAAATGAAAACATATCTGAAATACCGTTTTGAGTTATCTCACAAAAGGCGTTAAAATCCTGCGGGGTTTTGTATTTTGTATATTTTTTCCATACTTTATAGTCATCAATTAAGGCTTGCACTTTACAGGAAAAAGTCATGGTGGTGGAATTACATTCACGCCAATGGGCGCTGTCCGTTAAATGCAATCTTGTTTTTTGAAGTTTCCGGTAATTAAATGGATTCCCGTTGTCTCCGTCCAGACGGTATTTATCGGGATGATCATACAAAGTAACATAGTCGGCGATTGCAAGCCCTTCAAGGATTACTTTTTTGGCATTGGGCAGATGCAAATAATCATCTTCAAGAAGATATACAGGATCATCCGCCTGATGGATTTTAATTATTTTTTCTATCATGTATAAAAAAGAGCCGGAATTTCCCAGAGATGTTTCTTCCATAGTTATGCCCTGTTCCGCGAAAGAGCGGATAAATTGTAATGTTTCCTCTCCGCAATTGTCGGCAATAACATGAATGTTTTCCGCGCCGAATTCCTTGACGGCATTTTTCATGCAGGAAAATCTGTCCCCGTTTGATAGTTTTTCTTTCGGTCTGCCCTTGTCGGAGATACGGTAATACACAAAAAGTTTCATCAAGTTTTCCTTCCCATAACATTTTTTGAAAAATATTTTATTGATCTGGCACTATCCCTTAATTTCAAGGCTTCCAGTATATCAATTATAAATTCCTTGGAATTGAAATATTTATGATATATCTTTATATATGAGAACACGCCGAAGAGATTCGTTAATCCCGGATCTTTTAGCGATGATAATTTAAATTTATAAAAATCGATGGCTTTAAGAAATCTTGAATATTCGTCTTTGTCTATAATAGTCTTATCCATTAATTTGAAGCCGCCGGATGTATATTCAAGATGGTTTATTTTTCCTTCCAGTTTTTGTATTCTTTCAGTTCTATTAAGCATTTTAACAGTATTATCTGCTGTCGCGTTATCCCCATGCACTCTGTATTTTACTACAGGATAATTTATATGGTAATATCCCCCAAGTAGTGCACCTATATTAAAAGCCCATATATCATGAGCAAAATATTGATTGCAGGTAAAATATTTTAATTGCTCCTTAATTATTTTTCTTATAACTATAGTGCAGCCAATTCTTTGTTTCCATGTGTACGAAATTTCCTCAAGATCATGTTTGACTATTTTACGATCATAAACGTTATCTGCAGTCCAATCCATAATATTGACAGTACTGCCTGATGAATCAATTGTTTCAAACAGACCGTTTAATACCAAAATATTTGGATTTTCTTTCATCACGTCAATCATTACTGAAATTTTGTCAGTAAACCAAATATCGTCTTGATCGCAAAAAAATATATAGTCGCCATTACATTCCGCAATGGCATCATAAAAATTCAACCGCCAGCCTTTTCTTGACGTATTAACATTTACCCGCCATGTTGATTCAAGGTTATATTTTGAGATGTATTCCCTTAATAATTTTATCGATGAATCATAGGAACAATCATCGTAAATAATTACTTCATCGGGCTGATATGTTTGATTGCGAAGACTTTCAAGCTGCTCCACTAGAAACCGCTCTCCGTTATAGACGCACATTAGTACCGAAATCGTTCCGTTCTGATTCATGTTTATATCCATTGAACCGGCGCTTCCAGAGCTTCTTTAAGATTATTCAGCGAAGTGTTGTATAGTTCTTTTTCTGAAATTTCCAGCGCGGCAACTAATGATGAATAATCACTATTTGACATATTTATGCATTTTTCCATCGCATTTGATAAATCGTCATTAGTATTATGTAAAATGCTGTTTTTATCATTAAAACCGGAAACTTCTGAAAATTTCTTATGAAGTACAATCGGTTTTAAGAAACCATAACTTAGTGTGTAAGAACCGCTTGCCTTATTTGTATATTGGGTGCTTGCCTGATCTATAAGCGCCAGAATAAAATCAGACTCAGAGATAATTTTGTACATATTCCGGTAATTTTGAAAACCAAAATCTTGAAAGTTATTGGAATACTTTTCCGGTATTTTTATTCCCTTTCCGATGATTTTAATCAGAAAATTATTTATTCCTTTTTCATAGAGTTTATCGCAGGCTTTAAATAAAAGATTAATATTTCTGACGCTTGGATATTTTGTATTAAGGGCAAAAAAAGTTGTTACGCAGGATTTGTCTTTTTTTGTGAATTCGCCGAAATAATGATTACTAACAACGTATGGAGGTTTCCTGTCGAAACAGTCAATTTTTACTACGGATATTATTTTATTGGTTTTGAAATAGTTATTCGTTTCATCAGAGGCATGCATTACGCAAACAGCTTTCAATTTAAATAAATCTATCCCGTAAAGCTGTTTCCTTTCCATGCCGTTCTTGAGGGATACTAAAACGATATGTTTATATTGAGTTGCTATAGAAGATCGCAACAGTAAATTCATATCTGTTTCAGATAATGTAAATAATCTGATTTTATCGACATTTTTGAAATAAGCGAATATACTAGAATCGTTTCTGGCCCCTCCAGTACCTTTGTGTTTACTGAAAACAACGTCAACATTATATCCTAAATCCATCAGGTATTTTGTAAGACCCGGAAAATTCTCGGCATGATGATCAAGAAATTCAATTAATAGTACGGAATTTTCTCTTGCCTCAAAGCGTTTAAAATCAGGGCGAAAATTATTTATCATATTTTTTGACAAATAATTTCTTTTTAATTCCAGCAAGCCGTATGGGATAAAGAATTCGATAAGTTTCTTTATATTTACCATTTCTTTAGCTTATCGCGAAAGAGCCATGCTTTAACGCAGTCAATTAATATAAACTTTAAACTAATACCTTTTCTGTGTTTAATATTTAAAATAATTTTTTGATCAAATGATTCATTGTAAAATGAGAAGAAATCTTTTGCTTTCATGCGTTCAATAATAATGTCTATAAAAGGCGTACGTGTCGCATATTTCCAAAACAATTCAAAATGTAAAATATATTTATTACTAATCCACGGTTTATAATGAATAATTTTTGGATTATTTTCTGCATCTATATATTCATGTCGCAGATAATCCGGAAAATATTCTGTATCAGGAGTAGTCATAAGATTCCAATGAAAAGGCAAAAGAAGAACTTTTCCTTCTCCTAAGTAATTGAGTACATCTTGATCGTGAAAATTCCAATTTTGTGATGCCGCAATCTCTAAAAGTTTTTCAGATGATATGGTTTTATGAAATAGTTCGATATTCAAAACACATAAACCTGAATTAAAATATTTGCTAGGCTCTTTTAAATTTAATAATATATGACAGGAATTTTTTATATTTTTAGACATTTTTTTATTATTATAAAGCCTAGTAACTAATGGTATATCGCGGACTGCGGCAAGAAGATAACCCTCTATATTAATATTAAAAAGTTCAGCAATATCGGTACATATAATCATATCACAATCAAGATAGATTACTTTACTATATTCAGATAATAATTCAGGAATCAACAATCTGAAATATGCTTCGACTGTAATGTGGTTAGAGGTAAAGAATTTATATTTGCTGATATATGGAGTTACATCAATAAATTCGATGGAAAATTGCGTAAATAGAGCTATCTGTTTTTTTAAAATATCTAATATCTTATCTATAATTCCTTTGTGTAATACATAAAAGACATAGTTTTTGTTTTGATCTGAATTTTCCATAATAGATTGAATTGTGACCGACATATACGGTATATAATTCTCATCAGCGGAAAAAACGATTGGGATAGAATTGGAATAAAAGGGTATATTGGTCATGTAATTTAACTAAAATGAGTACTTAACAGAGGCCGATAAATATACATTGTATCTGCGCTCAGAACGATCACTGTCAGGTATAGCTTGATTCAACGGATTACGTTCATCTCTTAATACAAAAGAGCTTGAAATCGCTAAATTAGGCAAGACATAATATAACCCGGAAATACCAAAATCCAGAAACGCTCTTATATTCCATTCAGCCTGATGCTGTTGCTCATAATCTCTTTTAGAATCTATAAACCAAGTATAATCCAAATCAGGATTTCTGCGCTGTATAAAAATACCTCCATAGCCCTTGGGAAAATATAACTTGAATCCCAAATACTGGCTGTTCCCGCCTGTTCCAATGCCCGCTCCAAGCCATTGTCCGCGGTTTGTATGACCTTGGATAATTATATGATGGGCGTAAAAAGTTGAAGTCCAGGGAACCACCCTGTCATAATCTTGCGAACATTCAAGCTTGGTTATTTCAAGCAATATTTCTCCCTTTATAAAGCTAGAAAAAGAAAAAGTTTTCTTTGCGCCGGCCGTAAAACTTGAAGTGTGAAAAAGATAGCGTATAACAGAGTCAGTGTTGGGACTAAAGTCATTGCGTCCCCATTCCAGATAAACATTAATGCCGGCAAGGGGTAAAAGGTAATCAATAATGATTGATGCTCTTTGATCATATTCGTCAGTACCGGCGGAATTATTCATAGCGGGCCATAGCAACGTAAAAATCGATCTGTAATTCATGGCATCCCATTTGGATAACATGATCCGGTTAAGTCCAAATGTAAGTCCCTTCAGGAAATAGGGGAAACTGTATGCGACAGAAACCCCTGTTATCAAATTATGATTGTTGGAACTGTCATTATCAAACCAGTTGGATTCAGAAAGATAGCCCCACCATGCGCGAAATTCAATATCGCCCATGTGCCAGCCTACGCGCGGTATTTTTATCGCGTGCCTGCGTATTCCTATATCAAGTTTGGGATAGGAAGGCGCGTTATTTGAATGAATAATAGGGTTTAACTGGGCAGGTCCAATCCATATTGGCTGCGTTCCAAAGCCAATAGTGAGCGATCTCCATGTATAGCGAATTTCAGATTCGCCAAAGTCCCAATCGAAAAAAGGTTTGTCTCCAAAACGCTGCGGCGCGTCAATGCCCCACATGCCGTAATAGCCGTTTTTTTCCGCTTTCCCGGCGAAATCGGGTCCTGAATAAGCTGATTGTATATAATCAAATCCCACATTCTGCGAAAACGCTATGCGGGGCATCAGAGTAAGTTCAACTCCGTAGCCTTCAAAACGCACGCCGCCTGAGAGCATTGCGTTAAAACCGCGCCCCTGCCACAGCAAGCCGTCATTTTGTCCGTAGGGGGCGGCGGTGTTACCCGACATGAAAAGATCAGGCCCATAGGCGCGCAGGCGAAATTTACCGAACAGACCATGCCAAATAACTAAATTTTGTCCCTGCCAGATATGGGAAACGTTTCCGTTTGCATCCGCGTCTGCATCCTCAGAGGGGTCAACAGGCGAGTCTACGGACCACGCCGAATCGGAAAAAGTGCGGTAGTTAAGGAAAGGGCGCTCCGTTAATCCCTGCAAGGCGAGAAAATCGTAGTATTCCTCTTCAACGGATTTGAGAGTTTCCTGTGCGCTGATTACACATGGAAGAAATAAAAGGAAAATTAATAAAAGCAAAAAATTCTTAATCAATGATAAATCCCCCCGTTTGCAATGTGAATTTTTCTGTCGCAGCGTTCAACAGTACTAAGCCTGTGCGCGATGACAATTAAAGTTTTATTCGCGCTTACGCTGTAAATCTCGTCCATTATTTTTTGCTCTGTTTCAGTATCAAGAGCGGATGTTGCTTCGTCCAGCACGAGAACTTCCGGGTCGTCGTAAAGGG
>JGI24698J34947_10000532_pt1 | contig 17971 bp, 13 predicted proteins | sample TergutMp193P3_FD_34947 | JGI IMG/M metagenome (IMG submission 34947) | reverse complement strand
AAGGCAGGCGGGAATCACCCAGGAGATGACAGAAATTGTCGGCGGCGCGGAAGCGTTAAGCGATTAAGGTAAAGAGGAACAAAATGGAAAAGTCAGGTCGTATCATCCAGGTTGTCGGTCCCGTTGTGGATGTGAGTTTTGGCGGAGGCCAGGTACCGGGAATTCTCCACGCGCTGGAAGTAAACGCGGTTGGCAAAACCGCGAACGGCAATTCTGCCGCCGGTAAACCTGCCGAAGGCCGCCGCGTTGTGCTGGAAGTGCTTCAGCATATAGGGGACGGACGGGTACGCTGCGTTGCCATGGAAGCGACCGAAGGCCTCAGCCGGGGAATGGAAGTAATTGATACCGGATACCCGATACGGGTCCCCGTGGGCAATGAGGTTTTGGGAAGGATGTTCAACGTCTCCGGCAGGAACATCGACGACAAGGGCCCTTTCACCGCCAAAGAGTACGCCGCCATTCACCGCGCCGCGCCGGAATTTTCCGAGCAGAAACCGGCCATCGAGGTTTTTGAGACCGGCATCAAGGTTATAGACCTCATCGCGCCTTACACGAGGGGCGGAAAGATCGGACTTTTCGGCGGCGCGGGGGTTGGCAAGACAGTTCTCATCATGGAATTGATCAGGAACATCGCCACGGAGCATCAAGGTTTTTCTGTTTTCGCGGGCGTGGGGGAACGTTCCCGTGAAGGCGCGGACCTCTGGAAGGAAATGAACGATTCGGGGGTCATCAGCAAAACCGCCCTGGTCTTCGGTCAGATGAATGAGCCTCCCGGCGCGCGTATGAGGGTAGGACTCGCGGGGCTCACCATGGCGGAGTATTTCCGTGACAAGGAAGGCCAGGACGTTCTCCTCTTTATCGACAACATCTTCCGGTTCATACAGGCCGGCGCGGAAGTATCGGCTCTCCTGGGACGCATTCCCAGCGCCGTAGGCTACCAGCCTACCCTGGCCAATGAGATGGGCGGTTTGCAGGAGAGGATCACCAGTACATCGAAGGGCTCAATAACCAGCATTCAGGCGGTCTACGTGCCCGCCGACGACCTCACCGATCCGGCGCCTGCCACTGTCTTTGCCCACCTGGACGCGACGACCACGCTCTCAAGGAAAATCGTGGAACTTGGTATCTACCCGGCCGTGGATCCCCTTGCTTCCAGTTCCCGCATCCTTGACCCGGCGGTGGTGGGGGAAGAGCATTACAATACCGCCATGCAGGTACAGCAGGCACTCCAGCGCTACAAGGAACTTCAAGACATTATCGCCATTCTGGGCATGGACGAATTGTCCCCCGAGGACAAGCTTCTCGTCGCGAGGGCCAGGAAAGTCCAGCGCTTCTTCAGCCAGCCTTTCTTCGTGGGGGAAAAATTCACCGGAACCCCGGGCCGTTATGTGCCAGTAAAGGAAACGATCCGCGGCTTCAGGATGATACTGGACGGCGAATGTGATTCCATTGCCGAGCATGCCTTCTTCATGGCGGGGTCCATCGATGATGTGCTTGAAGCGGGGCAGGCCGGATAAATGGCAGCGCAGTTTACCTTTGAGGTTCATACGCCCTACCGGCTCTTTTACTCAGGCTCCGTGGAGGCGATAGTCCTGACCCTGGTTGACGGGGAAGCGGCCGTCTACGCCAATCACAGCCATTTTACGGCGCCTGTAGTGCCATGCCTCCTAAAAATCAAGGACAAGGACGGCGTCTGGAAAACCGCCTTCACATCCGAGGGTATACTGGAAGTAACAAGCCACAAAACCGTTCTCGTCACGGACACCGCCGAGTGGCCCGCGGAAATAGACCAGGAACGGGCAAAAGCCGCCAAAGAACGCGCGGAGGAATCCCTCAAAGGGAACAAACTCAAATTTGAAACGAAAACAGCCGCTACCGCTCTGAGAAGGGCGGAAATGCGACTCAAGGCAAAAGAAGAAAAGCCTTGATTTGTCGCTCTGACCACAAAGCGATCAAGCAAACAATCAGGATTTTTCTGTTAGTGGAATTCTGCATACGGCCCTTCGGGCCGTTTGACGATAGGAATTGATTTAACGCCGCCATTCGGCGGCAAGGCGTCATCTCACCCGGCGAAGCCGGCCGATTAAACTTTTCTTAATGTTTATTACGAAATAAGACAAATGCCCTCTTCCCCCATACCAAAAATATTAACTTGTCGTGCAGTTTGCATTCATTAGCCAAAAAATACTGTGTACGGGTGGGCAAGTGACGCTTAGAAAACATCTTTGGACTCTCCGGCGCAGAAGACGAGCGGAATAGGTAAAACCTTAAAGGGGAAATAAGGCCTGACCACTTGATCACTAAGCTTTGTAGGTTAATCTGTGCTTGATGGTCAAGTGGTCAGGCGGCTTCGGAGCCGGGTTCCCCAAAGTTTTCGAAGCGGCACTTGCCCACCCGTTAGCAGTTATTATTTGAGCTACTTGACATCCCTATATTCCACAAGTATAATATTCAACAAGAGGAATATATGTCACTGAAATATGGACTGCTCGGACTCCTTAACTACGGGGAAATGACCGGCTACGAACTGGACAAGGCTTTCAAGGATTCGCTTGAGTTCTTCTGGCAGGGGCAGACCAGCCAGGTATACCGTGAACTTGGCGCGATGGAAAAGGCCGGGTGGCTCTCTTCAAAAATTGAGGTGCAGACCGGCAAACCGAACAGGAAAATCTACGCAATTACAACGCTGGGTCGTGCTGAGTTTATGAAGTGGTTGAGGCCTCAAAATAAGGCTGCGGCGCCGGATTGGTCAATTCTTGAGGCCCTTCATTTGAAGAGTTCTTTTTTGATGAAACTCTTTTTTTCGGGAGAACTTAGTCCTACGGATACCGCCGCTTTTATTACGAGTTTTCGTGATGAATGCCGCGCTGTCCTCAGGAAAATGAAATCCGCCCCGGACAATATCGGAATATACAAAAAAAAGCTCAAACACCCGGAATCCGCGGCAGGGTGGCACATGGTCGCGCTTTTCGGCAGGAAGTATTACCGGAGCTGCGAGAGGTGGGCGGAGGAAATGCTCAAAGCGCTTTCGGCACAGGAGGATATATGAAAAGAATTATGACCGTTTTTGCGCTGTTTATGGTGCTTAACGCTATGATGGCAGCAAACGAACTGACGGTTACGCTGGAAATTACCGGGGTAAAGATCAATGGTGGGGATGTGTATATTGCGGTGTATGACAGCGCGAAGGCTTTTCAGGCAGAAGAGCCTTGCGCGAAATTCAGGCATGGATCTGAGTTGAGCGTCATTTCCATCGAAACGCGCCTGAGCGAAGGTTTCTACAGAGTCTCGGTTTTCCAGGATGAAAACGGTAATGGCAACCTGGATACAGGTTTGTTTGGCATTCCAAAGGAGCCGTTTGGCATAAGTAATTATAAAGGAAGGGGCATACCTGGTAGCTTCGACAAACTCAAAATCCAGGTTGGTCCCGGTACAGGCAAGGTTTCGGTGAACCTTGACTATTATAGGTTTTAGCGATATGAAGCGGCTGCTGTTTATACAGGTTATTTAAGAAGTAATTTTCGGAGGAACTATGAATATTTTAGTTTTAAATGGCAGTCCGCGCCCCACAGTCAGCAACACCATGAAGCTTACAACAGCTTTTCTGGAGGGAATGGGACGACACAGCGTCGAAACGGTGAACATTGCCGAAGAGCGCATTGAGCCCTGCCTGGGTTGTTTTTGCTGCTGGGAAAAAACGCCGGGGAAATGCGTCATCGCCGACGATATGGAAACGCTTTTGCGGAAGTTCCGTGAGGCGCAACTCGTGATATGGAGTTTCCCGCTTTACGTTTTTGGAGCGCCGTCGAAGATGAAGGCGTTTATGGACAGGCTCCTGCCGCTCAACCTGCCGTTTATCAATGAAACCGCGGATGGCAAACCGGTACATCCGGCGCGGTACGATCTTGAGGCGCAGAGGCATGTTCTCATTTCAACCTGCGGTTTTTTCACGGTTGAAAACAATTTTGACGCGCTGGTAAAACAATTCGATATCCTGTTCGGAGAACGTTATACGAAAATCCTGTGCCCACAGGGTGAACTTTTCCGCGTACCGGAGCTTCGCGGACGAACGGGTGAATACCTTGAGCTGGTCAGACGGGCCAGCGCCGAATATTCTTCCACCGGGTGTTTTTCCGGGGAAACCGAAAAACAGCTTGCCGCACCGCTTTATCCCAAAGAAGCCTTTATTACGATGGCGAACGCAAGCTGGGAAATCGCCGAAACGCCCGGTGCGAGTGAGGCTCCGGCACGGATGGGTCAGGCTGAAAGGCTCTTGCGTCAGATGGCGGCGGTTTACACGCACCTCCCCAACGCTCCAAAGGAGGAAAAGCGGGTGGAGTTTTTCTTCACGGATTCAGGAGAGACGTATCAGCTTATGACAGGCGAAACCGGAGCCGCAATGATATCAAACGCGGCTGATTTTGCGCCCTATTCCGTGCGGATTGAAACGCCGTTTAGCGTCTGGCAGGATATAAGCAAGGGCAAAATCAGCGGCACAGAGGCGCTCTTCCGTGGCAAGTACCGCGTCCTGGGCGATTTCTCACTCATGACAACTGTCATGTCCGGCTTCTCAGCGGGAAAAGCTCCGGCGTCGTCTCAAGAGCCGGGGGAAAACCCGCGGAAAAAGCGGAGTATGCTTGTTTTGCTCCTGCCGTTTTTGGCGTTGTGGATCCTTTTACCGGTTTTTGGAAACTCAGGCGCGTTAGCCGCCATTTTAACGGGCGCGTGCGTACCGTTAGCCGCGCGCTTTATCCGGCTCTCCCCTTACGATACCGCGGCGGCGTTCCTTGTGACTTTTTTAGGCGCGGCGTTTCTGGCCGGCGCTCCTCTTTCGATTGTCGTTACACTGTCCTACCTGCTTTTCGGCGTAATGTGGCTTGTCTCCCTGTTTATCAAAATACCGTTATGCGCGTGGTATTCGGCCGGCGGCTACGGCGGGGATGAGGCTTTCGGTAATCCGCTTTTTATACGCACAAACAGAATTATCGCGGGCCTGTGGGGCGTCCTTTACCTGTGTGTAAGCGTGTGGACATGGTTCTTCATGAAAAGCGATTACGCTTCGTTTGTGGGTCTTGTCAACTCAATCGCGCCCGCGCTCGCGGGAATATTCACGGCGGCTTTCGTCAAATGGTATCCGGCGCGTTATGCGCGAAAAGTCCGATAAGCGTTATCTGTTACACAACCCACTTGTACTCGCCATTGGCCTCCGTACCGTAGAAGTCGGCGTAACTCACCTTCCAGGGTGATTTGCCAAGGTTGTCGATGCGAATCCGGCTTTTTATCAGATGCAGCCAGAAGCCGCTCCCCGCGATTTCTCCCTGAAGTATAATTCCAGCCGGAACGCCGTCCCTGAGTATAAGCTTGCGGTAGTTGTTTCTGTCTTCCTTGACAAGCACAACGTCGCCTTCCTGTGGATTGATGGCGCCCAGGGACAAAGAAGGCAGGTTAAAAAAGTTGACGGTATTCTTCAGGGCAAAACGGTCGTCGTAAGCCCACTTGGTGCCCGTCATGTTGTAGGCCGCCATTTCCCCCTGCTTCTGCGCGTTAGGCCAAATTCCTGAAAGACCTGCAACGTCGCCCGCCGCGTAGACGCCGGGAATGTTAGTCGCAAGGAAATCATCGACTTTCACCGCTTTTCGTTCCGTCAGTTCCACGCCGCTCCCCTCAAGGAAGGCGGCTGCGGGACGCACTCCCACGGCGACAATCACCATGTCGCAGGGGATAGCCTCGCCTGAATCAAGTTCCAGCGCGGTGATATTTTCGCCTACGCTTTTGGTGTTCATCATCCTGCGGGCGAGGTGAAACTCTACACCCCTTTTCTCAAAAAGCCGCTGGTAGGCTTCCGCGGCGTGGGCATCCAGGTTTATGGCGAGTACCGACGGCGCCATTTCGATGACGCTTATCTCCTTGCCTGCACCGCCGGATTCAAGGATGCCGTACACCGCGTCGAGCCCCACGAGCCCCGCGCCGATGACGGCGACTTTCCCGGCTTTTTTCGCGTGTTCGGCGATTAAGCGGGCGTCGGAAAGGTGCCGGAGGCCGAAGGCGTTCTTCGCTGTCTTGAGTTCCCCGATAGGCGGGATTACGCTGTTGGACCCGGTGGCTATTAATACCGTATCGCCCGAGGCTATTTTCTCATCGCCTGCGTAAGCCGTTTTTGTTGCTCCGTCAAGGCGGGTAATTGTTTTGCCCTTAATCCATTGAACGCGACTGGATTCCAAAATCCCATCGTTGATAAAGTTGATGCTCTCCGCGTCACGTTCACCGGAAATAAATTTGTGAAGCATGCACCTCGAATAGACTTCATTATCCTCAGATACAATGACGACAAAATCATCGTCCTTTTCTTTTAGGATTGTCCGGCAGGCGCTAATCGCGGTAGCCCCTGCGCCGATTATGAGATGTCTCATGCTATGCCTCCCGCGTTAACTTCTTCCACGTGAATGGCCTTTTTGGGGCAGGACTTCACGCAATTCGGCTCCTCGTTGTCGTCTTTGCAAAAATCGCATTTGAGAATCTTCGTCCGCGTCGCCCTGTCGGGTTTGACGTTTCCGTAAGGACAGCTCATGACGCACATGAAGCAGACGCCGCAGCGCTTTTCATCGTACTGTATGTGGCCCGTGACGGGATCTTTTTTCAGTGCGCCGGACATACACGCGCCCGCGCATTCAGGAATAGCGCAATGACGGCAGAAGACAGGGACATACCCGCCTTTGCCGTTAGTCGTAATGGTATGACGAGCCTCGTTTTTGATGTCCAGAAGATCCAGATCGTAAATTGACCCTCGGCTTCCCGTTCCTGCCGCAGGAAGGCGATGAGCCTGCATACAGGCCAGGCTGCAATTTTTGCAGCCGTCGCATTTATCCCGCTCGATAATGATACGCTTCATTCATGGCCCCCTAGATCTTCAAGGCCGCGCGTTTTTCACGGATGATCCCTTCAAGCAGATCGGCGGATTCTTTGGCGTCCCCGTTGATGATCACCTGTCCTCCTGTGAGGGACTTCATGTCCTGACAAAGTACCTGTACGGCGACCTTGCTGCCGGTTACGAAGGGAGGAAGCCCAAGGTGCAGCGGCAGACCCAGGGCAAGGCCGAAACATCCGTCCGCCAGGGCCTGTTCCTCAAGCCACTGCGCGGCGGACAGCACCAGAGGGAGCTGGGGAATATCAATGCCGATGGCTTCGGCCAATTCCGTGGCGACAATTTCAAGCCGGCCGATGGCAAGGCAGGGGCCGAAGTTCAACACCGGCGGTATCCCCAGTTTTTTGCATACGGCCTTGAGTTTCTCCCCCGCGAGTTCTGCGGCTTCGGGAACCATAAGGCCGCAGTTCTCAATGCCGCCTGAGGAACAGCCCGCCGTAAGGACGATGACGTCACGCGCAATAAGCTCTTTTACAAGGCCCACGGTGAGCACGTCATGGCCGCCGGCCACGAGGCTTGAGCAGCCGACAACTCCGGCCACGCCCTTGATATCCCCGGACACGATAAGGTCAATGAGGGGCTTCCAGGTATCGCCCAGGAATTTTTTAAGTGAAACCTCGCTTACGCCGGTAAGGGAATTACCATTGCCGTGTTCCGGCAGGAGGTTGAGTTTTACTTTGGGCCGCCGTTCCTTGTACGCGGCGATAACCTTGTCGATGATTTTTTCGCTTTGCGCCTTACGCTCCGCGAAGCTGAAGGGGATGAGTTCGGCGTTTGCCTTTTTCGCCACGTCATCAACACAGATCTGTTTGATTGAAAGCTCATCGCAAACCGTTTCTATTCCCGGCAGGGTGCAGTTGAATTCCGAAATCACCGCGTCAATCGCGCCTGTGGCGAGGATCGCTTCGCTCGTGTAGTTGTTTCCGGCGTGGCCGTCAAAAATATCGGTGTAATGGACGCCCCTGAGCTGGAGGTCCTGTCCGACGCAGGTACAGCCCACAAGTTTGAAACCCTTTGCGCCTGACGCCTTCGCTTTCGCCACCACATCCGGCTGGGTGAGCCTCTCTTGCAGGTGGACAAACATGGTGTGCTGGTGGCCTGTGATCATGATGTTTATGTAATCCGGATCAATGACCCGCAGGCCTACCGGCGCGGGACGGATTTCCGGTTCGCCTAACAGCACGTCGTTCAGCAGATTTGTGAGGGTGAGGCCGTAGATGCCAGTGGAGATGCCCAGTTTGAGGCAATCCAAAAGCATATTCACCGGATCGGAATTGAGATTGGTGGAACACTTCACCACTCCCTTGAACACCTCGGCTTTTGCGCCGCCGGGGAGTATACCTATTTCTTTCCACGCCTTGAACCTGGGAGGATAGGCCATCTTTTCAACCAGTTCCATTTTTACGTATTCCGGCCTGTAGAGATCGTCGAGGACCGCGTCGGCAACCTTCAGCGCCTTTTCGTGATCGTCCGCACCGGAAATCCCGAATAGCTTGCAGAGCCGTTCAAGCGCGCCGGGGCCCTTCAGCTTCCCTTTTTCAAGGGCGGCACTTTTTAGATTCAGCGCGGTGTTTTCCACCACGTGGATGTAACAGCCCGAACCGGATGCCACGGCCCGGAGCAGATTCCGCGTAACCATCACATCCGCGGAAGCGCCGCAAATGCCCCGTGGTGAATCAGGGGTGATCCTGCATGGCCCGTTGGCGCATAACCTGCAGCACACCCCCTGCAGGCCGAAGCCGCATTTGATCTCCTGGCTCTCTACCCGGTGGTGGGAAGTCTCCATCGGCAGTTTCGCGATAAATTCTTCGAGGGGTTTATCCGCGCTCGCGCAGGTGGTACACCCGTAACAGCTTTCGTTCATGGTTTTTTCTCCTGATCTATAATAGCACATAATTAAGGAAACTTGTCAAATTGTTGTCTCCTTAATCCCCCTGTCCGAGATGGAAAAAACCCTGCCGGCTTTTCTCACAGTGGAAAGCCTGTGCGCTATTATCAGCACCGTCCTGTCCTTCATAAAACTTTCGATGCAATCATGGATGGCCTGTTCGTTTTCGTAGTCCAGGGCGCTGGTCGCTTCGTCGAGGATCAGCACAGGCGGGTCTTTCAGAAAGGCCCGCGCTATGGAGAGGCGCTGGCGCTGGCCGCCGGAAAGCCGTATGCCGCGCTGGCCTATTGGCGTGTCGTAGCCTTTGGGAAGCGCCATGATGAACTCATGGGCCTTTGCCATCTTCGCGGCGTTGATTATTTCATCCTCCGTCGCGCCGGGTTTCCCGTAAGCGATGTTTTCCGTGACCGTACCGTTGAAAAGATACACGTCTTGCGCAATCAGGCCTATGTTCCGCCGCAATGTGATTAGCTCCATTTTTTGAATATCCATGCCGTCAATGGTTATTTTTCCCGAACTAAGCTCATAAAACCGCGGGATCAGCGAGCAGAGTGTGGTTTTTCCCGCGCCGGAAGAACCGACCAGCGCGATCGATTCACCGCTCTTTATGTCCAGCGATACATTTTCTAAGACGTTTTCCAGTTCCTCACCGTAACGGAAACTCGCGTCCACAAATTCCACATGGCCTGAAAATCTTTGAATTTCGCGTGACACCGGAGCAGCTTCGATATCCTCGCTTTTCATGTCCAGAATTTCCATAAAGCGGTTAAAACCCGCGATACCGTCCTGGAACATACCGATCGTTTGCGCAATCCTCGTAAGGGGCGCCGTGAGGTAACCTATGTAAAGCAGAAAAACAATTAAATCCGGCGCGGAAAGGGAAGCGCGGGAAATCAACATGCCTCCCGCGACCATGGCTCCGGCCGTAACCAGGGGGACAAAGAAATGATCCAATACCGTATAAAAAAACGCCTCGTTGCGGTAGATGTTAACCCTACCGCGGCAAAAAACCTCGTTAGCCGCACGAAATTTCCTGTCTTCGAGGTCTTCGTTTGTAAAGGACTTTACCACCCTGATACCCGCAAGGGTATCCTCAAGGCCGGCGTTGAGTTCGCCTATCTTTTCCCTGTTTTCCCTGTAGGCGCGTTGCAGCCTTCCTATAAAAAAGACCGTATAGAGGATCATGAGCGGCAGTAAAGCAAATATAACCAACGTAAGCTTTACATCAATGTTAAAGAGGATCACAAACGCGCCGATGAAACTCACAAGGTAGATGAACAGGTCCTCCGGCCCATGATGGCAGGTTTCCGCCAGGGTAAGAAGATCATTGGTTATGCGCGACATGAGTGCGCCGGTCTTCTCCCTGTCAAAAAAATGAACCGGCAGCCGCTGGCAATGGTTGAAGAGCTCATTACGCATGTCTCTTTCGATCATAGCCCCCATGGCGTGTCCCTTGTAATCGAAGAATACCCCGCAGACCGTCTGTACAATAATGATGCCTAACATGATTAGCAGTGTCCTGAGAATAAGCGGGAGCGGATCGACCATTCCCGAAGCCAGGACTTCACTTGTGATATAACGGATACACAGGGGCAGCGCGAGGATCCCAAGGGTTGTAATGGAAGCGCATGAAACATCCGCTATGAAAAGCAGACGATACGGCCTATAAAATGATAAAAACTTTTTTAGTTTTGCTATTTTTGAAGAAGCAGACATAATTTTCCTCCGTTCTGATATTGGCTACGCCTGAGAAGGAAAAAATCTGCGGAGAATTTACCTACTCAGACACAGAAACAAGAAAAAGAGAATTTGAGATTGCTAATAAAAATCGTCATTAAAATGCCTCCCTGAGTCAGATGATTTCTTATAATTGATATTTATAATTGTGTCAAGTATAATAAAAGCATGAGTGTTGTGACTGTTTTCCTCGTTATTTTTGCCCTTGTAAGCGTCGTACATGTTACCGCGATTTATATCAGAAAAGGGAAACTCAGGCGGATAAGCAAAATATTCATCGTTCCGCCCCTTCTCGCGGCCTATATCGCCGGGCAGGGGTCGCCTCTCATTTTCCCTGTCCTGGCGCTGTTATTTGGATGGCTGGGGGATGCGCTGCTCCTCAGAATAAACGAAAAGACCTATTTCCGGCTTGGGCTTGCCTCGTTTTTGCTGGGCCATGTTTGTTACATTATCACCTTCATCGAGTGCCTCGGCTTCTTCGAGCCCGGCGGCGGGAGGATCAATGTTACAGCGCTTGTAATTTTTATTCCAATCGCGATTATCGTAGGAGTGATGGTATTTCGGTTCATTGCTCCGCCAGGGGAAATGATCTTCCCGGTACTCCTTTACATGATTGCAATCGAGATCATGACCTTCTGGGGGCTTGAAATTTTTATTTTCAATCCGGGTTTCGCGGGAATTCTGATTTTCTCGGGGGCGTTGTGCTTCATGATCTCCGACACGATTCTTGCGCATTGTACTTTCGGGAAGCTGACTATCCCTGGGGCGGTCTCAATAATGGTTCTTTATATAATGGCGCAGGCAGGGATTGTTATTGGCCTTTTGTCGTTTACTCATCCTTTGTCTTGAGTACCGCAAGGAACGCGCTCTGGGGGAGTTCGACATCCCCTACCATGCGCATACGCTTCTTCCCTTCTTTTTGCTTTTCCAGCAGTTTGCGCTTGCGCGTGATGTCGCCCCCGTAGCATTTCGCGAGGACGTCCTTGCGAAGCGGGTTCACGGTTTCACGTGCGATGATCTGCCCGCCGATGGCCCCCTGGATGGGGATCTTGAACTGCTGCCGGGGTATCTCGTCCACGAGGCGCTCGCAGACCTTGCGCGCCCTGTCGTAGGCCCTGGCCTTGAAGACGAGCTGCGAGAGGGCGTCCACGGCTTTGCCGTTGAGGAGAATATCCAGCTTCGCCAGTTCTGACGGTTTGTATCCGGTGATGTCGTAATCAAATGAAGCGTAACCCCTGCTCGTGCTTTTAAGGCGGTCGTAGAAATCGAAGAGCACTTCCGCAAGCGGCATATCGTAAACCACCTCGACGCGTTTCTCGTCAAGATAGGTCATGTTGGTCTGCACGCCGCGCTTTTCCATGCACAGCGTCATTATGTTACCAAGAAATGTCGCGGGCGTAATTATCGAAGCGCGGATGTAGGGTTCCTCGGCGCTTTCAATGAGGCCCTCGTCGGGGTAATCCGTGGGGTTGTCGATCATCAACTCTTCCCCCGTCCGCAGATGCACCTTGTATTTAACCGAGGGGGCAGTAAAGATCACGGACTGATCGAATTCCCTCTCCAGCCTTTCCTGAATCACTTCCAGGTGGAGGAGGCCGAGGAAGCCGCAGCGGAAACCGAAGCCCAGCGCCGCCGAAGAATCTTTTTCGTAAACAAGTGAAGCGTCGTTGAGTTTCAGTTTATCGATGCTTTCCTTGAGTTCCTCATAGTCGTTTGTGTCCACGGGATAAATCGATGAGAAGACGACGGGTTTCACCTCACGGAAGCCGGGCAGGGGTTTTTCGCAGGGGGCCGCCGCTCCTGTCACCGTGTCACCCACGCGGACATCGCTTACGGTTTTGATTCCGGCGATGAAGTAGCCGACATCCCCGGCGCCGAGGCTGTCAGTTTCGACTAACGCAAGCTTGAAAACCCCCGCCGCTTCCGCCTCGTATTCGGCGCTGTTGGACATGAAGCGGATCTTCATCCCTTTTTTCAGGGTTCCGTCAAAGAGCCTCACATGGACTATCACTCCCCGGTAGGAATCGTAGTGGCAATCGAAGATGAGCGCCCTGAGCGGCGCGTCCGGATCGCCCGCCGGGGACGGAACGCGCTTGACGACGGCCTCGAAAAGCTCGTCCACCCCGGCGCCGGTTTTGGCGGATACGAGAAGCGCGCCCGAGGAATCAAGCCCGAGGTCCTTGTCGATCTGCGCCTTCGCGCCCGGGATATCCGCCGCCTGCATGTCGATCTTGTTGATCACCGGTATGATTTCGAGGTTATGCTCCAGGGCCAGGTACATATTTGAAAGGGTCTGCGCCTGAACGCCCTGTGTAGCGTCCACCAGCAGCAGCGCCCCCTCGCAGGAATTTATCGCCCTGGAAACCTCGTAGCTAAAATCCACATGGCCGGGCGTGTCCACCAGGTTAAGCCTGTACTCGATGCCGTCAGCCGCGGTATACGGAATTGTTACCGCCTGGCTCTTTATCGTGATCCCCCGTTCCCTCTCTATGTCCATGTTGTCCAGAATCTGATTCTGAAAATTCCTGTCCTCTACAAGACGGCCCTTCTGAATCAGCCTGTCCGCCAGGGTGGACTTCCCGTGGTCGATGTGGGCGATTATGCAAAAGTTGCGCGTATTGGCCATTACTTCCCGCTTCTCAAAGCCGAAGTCCGGTAATTTTCCTCAACGCGTATTTCGCCTAACGGCTCCACGCTGATGTCGGACGGGATTTCCATGTAGGACAATACGGCCAGTTCGGGGAGTTTCTTCCGGGTCGCTTCCTTCAGGGGGGAACGCGCCTTCGGGGAGCAAAGTATGACAGGCGGGAATCCCTTTTCTTCCATGCCCCTTACGGCGGGAAAAACTATCTCCGCCCAGTCTTCACCCGCGGAACTGTCCGCCGAAAAATCCGCGATTCGTTTTTCCAGTTTCGGCTCCAGGGTCAATACGCGCAGGGTCAGCCTGTCATCGGTATAGTCAAGGCAGATCTGACGTTTTAGGGATTGGCGAATTTGCTCGATAATCAAATCGCTGGGGGCAGGCCCGAAATTGCCCCAGTCGGCCAGGGTTTCCAGGATGACGGCTATGTGCCGGATGGAGACCTGTTCGCTCACGAGGCTCTGAAGTATCTCGCGGATAATGCCCAGCGTAAGCAGGCTCTTCACCTCTCCGGTGACAACCGGATACCTCTCTTCCGCCGCGTCCAGAATTGCTTCCACTTCGTCCCTGCCAAGCAGCTCCGGGCCGCGCCTTTTGATAATTTCGTCCGTGTGGCGGATCAGCGCCGAAGCCGCGGCCTTTGCCGCGCTCCGTAAATTTTCGGGGTTTTTCATCAGATCGGGAATTACGGCTGACGTTTCCGGCCAGCCGGAAGCGATACCGCTTTTCGCGAATCCGCCTTTCGCTATTTCACCGTCCGCGCTTTGGCCGCCCGCGTACCAGCCAAGTTCCAGCCTGCCGCGGCCGGCTTCCAGGCCTTTAAGGAGTATGCGGTATTCGTCATTTTTAAGCTTCCGGTTGCGGAAAACACGAAAAACCGGAATCGGAAATCCAAAAAGCCGGATAAGCTTTTTCCGTATTGCGTTTAACGGTTCGGCGAGAAGTTTATCCCTTCCCGGTTCTTCTCCGGTAAGGCTGAAAAGGGACGCCCCGAGTTCCAGCGAAACGGGCCGGCTGGGCTCCGCCGAGACTTCCAGTATCTTCCTGAATTCCCGTGCGCGTCTGCCGGGTCTGGCCGTCCCCGATCGGGAAAGCACCAGGGAAACATCCCTGTAGGAAAGCTCGGGGATTGTCCCCCCTGCTTTGCCGTAAGATGAGAGGTTCTTCGCCAGTGAGACGTTTTTTACGACCGCCACGCCCAGATTCTCCGCGGCCCGGACAAGGGCTTCCGCGGCGGCGTCCCTTTCAATGAAAACAATTATCGGGGTGAACATGTTCCCTTCGTCGTATTTCAGGGCGACAGCCCGATCCTTGCCTTCGATAATAACATCGCAGAACGAAATACAGGAATCTACGATTGAGGCGGCTGTTTCGGGGGTGAACTTTTCTTCATGCTTCATGGAAGTTTCATCTTACAGCGTATCAGGGGTGTCCAGCAAGGCGGGTAAACGCATACTTGTTTCAATATAACCCGCGCGGCGTTTTTTTACATTAATGTCAAGCAGGGCGTAACCGTCCTTCTCAAAGACCCGAAAATTGCGTATGGACACGGGATCGTTCTCGGACAGACCCGCTTCGTCGGCAATGGACCCGCGGATAACCTTCTGGATCAGGTATGACGAGAAAAAGCCGCTTCCCGTTTGTGTCTGCGTGGTCAGGACAATACCGAAAAGGGGCGCGGTCAGGCGTTCCTTGCTGTCCTTCCCCGCGGCGTCCGCCATGGGGATCACGGGCCTGGGAACAAGACGCAGCACGTGGTTTTTCACGACGCCCGCGGGATCCGCGACTTCGAGGCTCACAAGTTCGCCCGGGCGGAGCTGGAAGAGCATGTCTTGCAACGCCGGGATGAGCGCACCCTGAGCCGCGATGACCTTCTCCCCGTTGATACGTTTAATGAAGGAACCCTCCTTGATCTGCTGTTCCGCCGCGGGGGTGAACGGCGCGACATAGATGATTTCCGCCCCCTCGAAGCTTTCGCTCAGCGAAAGCCCCAGCCACGGGCGTTCCGCTTTCCCGCCGGCAATCATCGCGGGCAGGGCCGCGGCCAGCCTTTCCGCGGGGACGGCGAAGTTGAGCCCCTGGTACTGCTCGATTCCGGCGAAAACTATGCCGACAAGGCGTCCCGACATATCCACGACCGGCCCGCCGGAATTGCCCGAGTTCACCGCCGCGTCAATCTGAATCACATCCCCTATCTGCAAAAAACGCCGCCCCAGCGCCGACACGATCCCCTGTGTCACGGTTTTTTCAAGCCCCACTGGGGAACCTATTGCGTAGACCGTCTCCCCCACGCCCGGCAGTACCCAGTCAACCACGGAAAAAACGTATTCCGGAGTTATTTCGGTTTTGATCAGCGCAAGGTCCATTGCCCTGTCCCAGCCAATCACCCTGGCGGGAACGCGGACGCTTGTGGAATCTCCCATCCGTATGTAGAGGCGGGAATAGCCCTGATAGGCGGGGTCAACCTCACTTGAGATCACATGATAATTGGTAATCAGATAACCAGATGAGTCAATGAAGAAGGCCGAACCCAGCACACGGTCCGGATATCCCATTCCCTGCTGAACACGTATACCCCGGTCTACCCAGACCGTGGCCACTCCCTTGACCATATCCGCGACGGTATCCCTGCCCTGTGCGTAATCGGCAAGTTCCTGTGACACCTGCCGGCTTCTCTCCGCAGCATCATTGGCGATGATTGAATCATCATTACTGATGATTTCCATAAAAAAAGCCGCGGTCCGCCTCTGCTTGTCTTCCACCGCTTTCTCAAGAAAGAAAAGCGCGTCGTCATACGAAAGAGGCTTCAAATTGTGCGCCCGCACCGCGGCCAGGAACGCGGACAGTTTATTCCCCCCGGAAAGCTGCTCTTTGGCGTATTCCAGAACGAGTTCCGGTTCTTCCCCCGTGCTTGCCACATCCACATCCAGCCGGCTGAGGGAGCGGGCAAGCGAAGCCGCGTCGGCCCAGCGTTTCTCCCCAACCGCCTTAACCTGGGCGGACTTGAGGCCATCGACGGCCGCCTCCCTTGCGCTGTCAAGCCTCGCCCTGACCTCGATATCTGTGCCGTCGGGATAGACACTGCCGGCGCCGTAAAGGATTTCGTAGACCCCAAGCAGATGGACTGCCATTGTCGGATCCTCATTTACATACCTGTCGATATCGTCAAGCCGGAAATCCTTGACGGACTTGGGCGGCGCAAGCCTCCTCTCCGCCGCCTCCTGCGTCTGGCAAGCAACTATTAAAAATGGAATAAAAAGAAAATTAACCACAAACCACACAAACTCGTATCTTCGATACGCACACGAACTCTTGCTATGACATTTTCTTTTGTTCGTGTCGTTTCGCAGAAACGTTGTTCGTGGCGTTCGTGGTAAAATTTCTTTATTTTCTTTACGATTCATTGCCAGACTTCCGGATTGTCCACGGTATAGTCAAAATCCCTGTCGTAATTCCATAATTCTTCAAGTTCCATGACCCTGTAAGCGCGGCTGAAGTAGCGCACCGTATCCATGCGGCCGTTATAATCGAGATCCACCCACTGAATCTGGGGCCTGCCCCGCAGAAACTCCGTTTCCGCGACCATGAGATTCCCCACATATTCCCTTGCCCTTACCGGAATGCCCTGGTTAAGCTCCACCACTTCAGTTCCTCCGCCGAATTCGAGGCTGGGACGCTCCACCCGCAGCGACCATGAAACCAAAACCCGCCGCGTGAGAGGGGCCGTCATTGGGTCCCGCCGCGGAAAAAACGCGCCGCTCCCCCAAAGCTCAATAAAAAGCACCGGTGAAAAATGAAAATCAAACGGCCGTGGGATGAAAAGCGCGCCGTCCAGCTCCGTTTCCAGCACGGACGGGTACCGTTCCCAAAGGATCGCCGCGTTTTTCCGTGTAGTGAGGGCGCTTGCCGCGAAACCCTCATACGGGCTCCGCAGCGGCGAGTATCCGCCCCCAACGCGTTCCGGCGGGATAAGCGCAAGGGCGCGGCGGGGGTTACCACCCTCGAAGAAGACGGTCAGAACCGGCACGCGGTCCTGATCCGTGTCATAGACGCACTGCTTTAACCAGCCTCTGTCGTATTCCGCGAAAGTTTCCGGAAAACCGTCCCTGTCGGCGTCTTCTGTTATAACACCGGTATACGAGGAAAGGTTTCGCCTGAAAACCGCAATTGAGTTTTCTTCGCTCAAAAGTTCCCAAATTTCGCCGAGAAGCTCCATCGCCAGAATATTTCCGTTCGCGTGCCTTTCGCGGCTGTAATCAAAGAGTTCCCGCAGCGCCGTGTCCTCGTCGATAACGCCCAGCTTAAGCGAGACCGGGAGGGATTCCTGCACGGGATTATTCACCGCCCTGTAAGCGGAGACCATGCGCCGCGCCTCATCGACATCCCGTATATACGGAGCCGCGATCCACGCCAGCTCAGGGTCGTCCAAAACGAGGGCGGGCAGGCGGCGCCATATAAGCTCAAGGAACTCCAAATCATCGCCTGAGGGAGCCAGGCCCGCGGCGTCGTTATTCGCTATGAATTTATAGTAGAGCCTCACCGGTTCGCTTTCACGCGGATACCTGTCAAGGGTCTCCCGCAAGAGGCGCCGGAATTCCGCGGGCCTCCACGCGGCCAATGCCGCGAGGGTAAGGCTAGCCTCCCTCGCCCCTCTGCTCACATGTGAAAGCTCCACGAGGGCTTCATTGTAGGCCCTTACGGCGATCAGGTTTTCGGCCTTCAAAAGCCGCGCGGACTCGGGGTAATACAACACCCAGCGATCCACCGCGAGCGCCATGTTAAG
>JGI24698J34947_10000530_pt1 | contig 18025 bp, 6 predicted proteins | sample TergutMp193P3_FD_34947 | JGI IMG/M metagenome (IMG submission 34947) | reverse complement strand
GGGGGGGGGGGGGGGTACTAAACGTTAATTTTTTTTAAAAATTTGTTAAAAAAAAGTTGCAAAAATTTACATATAGTACATATAATGATAAGAGTGGTGTAATTCAAACTTTTCCCTGCCTGCGGTCCCATTTGCGGTTTAGTTATGGAGGATGTAAATGGCTAAGAAAACCATGTTTTTTTGCGTAATTCTTTCGGTTCTTTTATGTAATGCGCTCTTTGCCGGCGGCGGCAGGGATTCTAACGAATCGCGCTCTGCTCAGGATCCGTCAGGATTTACGGATTCCGTTGACATTCTGAACAGGAAAACGGGTAAGCACAACTACTATCTGGAAGCAAGGGATAATGCCGGTAACCGCACGCGCTCCGGCCCTGAAAATATCTTTGTAGACCCTGCCTCCGATCTTCCGCAGGCTACTATCATCAATCCCATGCCGAGTATGCGCGTGCAGGGCAACATGAACATCGTAGGCGTTGCTTTTGACGATGATGCTGTCGGTTCAGTCGAGATTACGATAAAGCGCGGCAATGACGGAAAGGGCGAGGAAATTGTCCACGCCGTCGCACAGGGCGCGGATTACTGGTCGTACTTCCTTGACACTACGGATACTGAAATATGGACGGACGGTATTTATACCGTAACCGCTTGGGCAATTGACGTAAAAGGGCTTTCAGGCATTTCATCTGATTTCCGCCCAAATCAACAGAAAAAACATGAGGTTCACTGGATACTGGATCGCAAAAAGCCGGATACGCTTGTTACAAGCCACGAGGTCGGCGCTCTTGTCGCCGGAACGGTACGCCTTAGGGGAACCGCTTTTGACGGCAACGGGATAGCCTCTCTTAAATACTCAACGGACGGCGGCGAGCGTTATACGGCGGTACGGACATCGTTTGACAGAAGGTCAGGAAATTACAACTGGGAAATCAGTTTAAATTCAAAGATATTTGACGACGGGCCTTCGGTTATTTGGTTTCAGTCGCAGGACGGATGCGGTTCTGTAGGGACCGCCGCCCATCTGCTGTTTGTAAACAATACCGGCCCCGATGTCGGCATTGTCTATCCTGAGCCGAATGCAACAGTAAACGGCATTTTTTCAGTAGCAGGGTACGCACAGCACCCTGTCGGTTTGAAAAAGGTTACATGGAGCGCCGGCAAGTCGCGCGGCGAGTTTGAAATGCTCCCCGGCAACCAGTGGTTCTCCACGGACATTGATATCCGCAGTGAAAAAATCTCAAGCGTGGATGTTGAATTCCGCGCCGAAGATGTTTCCGGCAACGTTACCGTTAAAAAGCAAAGGTACCGCGTTGATCAAAACGCAGACCTTCCGACTGTAACGCTGTCCCAGCCGTCTTCAGGCGTTAATGCCGACGGGTTGTTTGTTGTCAAAGGTACAGCGAATGACGATGACGGCGTAGCTTCGGTTTCTTATTCATTAAACGGCGGAACAGCCGTTGAAGTTCCCACTTCGGGTTATTTCCAATTTGTTGTCCCTAACCCTCCTGAAGGAGCGGTTACTTTTGATATTTGGGCGAAGGATATTACAGGCGTTACTGGCCCCAAGACTACAGTCAGGGGGATTAATGTTGCCGGCGCTCTTCCGACAACCCGTGTTACAATAGCGACAACTGCCGGCAGCAGCAGGTCTACTGCCAATTTTTATACAGGCATGACTTTAAACATCGATCCAAAAGCAAGGGTATCTTTGGATATTGCCGTTACCGGAAGCGTTACCTCCGGTACAATCGCGTTTGGGGACAATCCTGCGGTTCCTTTAAGGCCGGTAAGCGGAAAAGCGACTGTGCAGATTCCTGATAACACTGCAAGCGGACTTACAACAATAACAATTACAACCGTTGACAGGTTTAACCGCGAGGTTGTCTATAAGGAATATGCTTATATAAGAAACACTCAGTCTCCGTCCTCGCAGACACAGGATTCGCTTTTATGGGCAAGGGCGAAGGAACTGCCGGACGGGCGCATTCTTCTTTCAGGACAGGGCGAAACGCTTTTGGGCATTGATATGGACGGAAGACAGCTTTTTGCCGCTCAGATTAGAGGTTTGGGCGCTGAAAACTTTAACGTATCAGTTGACGGAAACGGAAGGGTCAACCTAACCGCACTGCGCGAAGGAAACTTCGGGCCGTTGACTTTAACATTAACAAGAACCGATTCTTCCACCTACGAAAGCGCCGCGTTCAGGATACTTTCTGAATTACAGGACCACACAATAAATTTAACCGGCGTGCCTAGCGGCTGGCTTCAGACAAATGTTCCTGTCAGTTTTAATGTGTCAGGCGCGAACAGGGTGGATGCCGTTGAGTATTCAATGGATATGGGTGAAACATGGCAGAGTTTCGGCGATGTTTCAGGGACGCGGCCTGCAAATATTAACGTTTCGCGGACGCTTAACGTATCAAATTTTGACGACGGTTCGATAATGGTGCTTGTGCGCGTTACAAGCGAATCGGGTTGCGTTTCAATGGCCAATTTTTCAGTATTAAAAGATACCGGCATTCCTAACGCCGCCCTTGTTATGCCTGTTACGGACTCAAGGGTAAACGGCACAATACGGATCGGCTTTTCTATCGCCGAGGCCGGAAAATTAAAATCCGTTACTTATTCAAGGGCTGCGTCCGCACGCGGTGCCGCGATAACCAGAGAAGTTTATAACGCAACTTCGCGTGATAAAGATTACGAGCCTATGTATTTGGAAGTGCTGATGGATTCAATTCAGATGCCGCTTTCCGATAATATGCGCTTTGTTTTTGAAGATATGGCAGGAAACAGGAGCGAGGTAAACAGTTGGGACTTTGTTATCGATCAACAGATGGATATTCCGACAGCCCATGTAATTCTTCCGCTTGAAGACGAAGTAATCACAACTGACTTTATCGTATCGGGCGTTATGTTCGATGACGACGCTATAGCGAAAGTTTACTACAGAGTAGACAACACAAGGGAACAATCCGTAGAAGCGGCGAACGGCTTTTCCATTCCAATCGCCCTTTCAAGTTTGACGGATAACGAGCATTCCGTTACCGTTACTGCCGAAGACATTTACGGCGTAAGAAGCGAGCCTGTTACGCGCAACTTTAAGGTTTCTCTGCAAGAGCCGTCCGCGGCAATGACATTCCCGCTTTTCGATGTGGTTTTAAGGGACAGCATTGAATTCCGAGGAACCGCGAACGACAAGAACGGCGTTTCGGCACTGCACGTATCAATGGATAACGGAAACTCTTTCCAGAATGTGTACGGTCAAGGCTGGCGGACGGAAGGGACGACCGGCGCTCCCAGGGAAAATGTAAACTGGACTTATCAATTTAACACGACCATATTAAAAGACGGCCCTCACGTTGTATTTATGAGGGTGTGGGACGGTTACGGCATTCCTGCCACTTACGCAAGCATGATCAACATTGACAATACGGAGCCTGAGATTATTCTTGACAGCCCCGGCGACGGTTCGATTTCAGTCGGCAATGTTTCCATAATGGGACGCGCTATCGATCCGAACCTTGATTCTGTTGTAATAGAAATGCGCAGTTTGGACGGAAGCCAAGTTCCTGCCGAATTTAGATCGCGCCAGCAGGGAGCCGCCGCTATTATCAAGGACGCGCTTGACGTTTCCAGATTAAACGACGGCCATTACAACCTCTATATTGTCGCACAGGACAAAGCCGGCAACGTTACGCGCATTTCGCGCAACTTTGAGCTTGCGCGCCAGACTTTCAGGAACTTTGTAGACATACTTTATCCTTTGGATAACGAGACCACAAGCGGAGAGTTCTACCTTTACGGGCGCGCAGGAGGCACGGACAAGGCAGGAACCGTTACTATCAGGGTGAACAACACCGATATGGCGACAGCCGACGTTGACGATTCAGGTTATTTCCGCTTCCTTTTGAACAGCGACGTGCTGAGTTACGGAAACAACACAATCGCCGTCTCAAGTAATTTCGGCGGCAGGCAGGTAACTTTATCAAGGACTAATAACATTATTTACAACGGACAAGGTCCTTGGGTTACGATAGACAGTTTTAACTTTGGCGACTTTGCCTACGAAAGGCCGTACATTTTTGGACGCGCAGGTTATATTTTAAGCGATGAAGACAGGAACCTTCTTGCGGACAGAGCAACAAGCAGGGATGTAAAAGCGGCGATAAACGCCAAAACTGTCGATTTTACGGAAATAAGTTTTGACAACGGAAAGACATTTACACGCGCCGGTCTGCCATTAAACAGGGAAATGACTTACCGTTACCGTCTGGAAACAGGCGACATGGTCGAAGGAATGCACTTTATACTGGTGCGCTCCACCATGAAAAACGGCGAAACTGCCGTTACGCGGATGATTGTGCAGGTAGACAAAACTCCGCCTGTGATAAGGCTTATCACTCCTGAAGCCGGCGGAAGGTACAATGAGGAAATCGCCTATTCAGCGTCCGCCACTGACGATGTTGAATTGGTCAGTTTGACATACCATCTGCGCATCGGCGACAAGGCCGCTTACGAGATACCGGGCTTTTTGCAGGGGCTTTACATCGAGGCAATTATTCCGCCGTTTATAAAGCAAGTTGCAAATGAAGCGCCCAATTTCTTTGCAGGCGGCGCGACGTATATGGACGTAGGTTTAGGCCTGTCCTTCTTCGACGACAATGTAAAGATACAGTTCCAGTACGGTTTCTTAACCGAAGACATTTGGACTTCCATGGGACAAAGACCGGGTACTGTGCGTTACGGCGGACAGGTTTTTGGAATTAAACTTCTGGCGAGCATATACAACCTGCCTCTTGCTTCAGTTTGGGGGCCGGATTTTGAATGGCTTTTCGCGACATTCGCGATAGGCGCTAACTTCTCGCTGTTCGACTTGGCGCAGGAAAAACAATCAACCGGAGTCGGCTACACGCAGTCAGGCGAGTCTACATGGATGAGCGCGCTTTTACTGCAGATTGAGTTCCCGAAAGTAACGATTCCAAAGCGCGAGTATTTAAGGACATTCAGCCTGTTTACGGAAGGTCAGTTGTGGTTTGTCCCGACCGACGTTCCTGCAAAGGCGAATAATATTCAGGTAGTGCAGCCGCATATTATTGTGGGTTTGAGACTCTACATTTTCTAGAAATTTTTGGGGGGTAAAAGATGAAAGGTTTTCTGAAAAAGATAAGCTTTTTTAAACGGTATTTTATTTTCACGGCGGCATTTGCGGCTGTTTTTTTGACAACCTGCGATTTGCCTATGGGTTTGGGAGACCCTGTTGATACCGAGGCTCCTCTTGTTTCGATCCTGTCGCCTCAGAACAACCAAGTTGTAAAAGGCATACCGCAGGGTAAGCCTTTTGAAATGACGGGCGGATGGTTGGATAACATGGGCGTTACAGCGCTTGAGTTTCAAATAACCAGAAAAGACACAAAAGAATCCGTTGAAATTGTTTCTGTAAAGTACAATATATACGAAGAGGAACAGAAGTCTGACGGAAGAAAATGGGATGCCGAAATTGTCATAGACGCAGACAATGTATATGAGTACAACATCAAAGTATTCGCCTATGACAGATTCAGAAACAAAGGCGCCGATGAAATAGACGTGCGCCTTGATATAGTGCCGCCTTGGGTAGACAGCGCAAAAATAATAAGGATTCCCGGCGTTTCAGCCGCAGTTCAGGATATATCGGACGAAATTGACAGGAACTTTTACACAGGGCTTGGAGTTTTTAATCAGGCGGACGCTTACAAAAATATTTTGTCAAAAGACATCGAATACTTCCAGAACGAAGAGTTTACCCTGCAGGTTAATATAAAAACCAACATAGATTTTGACGTTGGAGCCGCCAGACTCTATTTACTTCTTGATGGTATACCTGATAATTACATTAACACCGAGCAGAAGCCGGGAGACGGAAATATGCCGTCTGAGGCGTTCTTTGTTGATGGTATAGTTCCAACTACTTCAACCAATAGCAATAAGGTACATGAGTGGAAAATAACGCACAGCCAGCTTGAAACATGGAGGAGCCAACTCGCAAGCGGTCCGCATTATATTTCCTTTGAAGTATGGGCATGGAATTTAACCTCATGGGACGGCGTAAATAACCACCCCGACTATGCTGACGGGGTTTCGCGCACCCAGAAAATAAACGGAACCTGCTGGTATCCTGAATCGGATTATCCGCATATCTGGTTTAACAGAGAGGGCATATCTTTGGGCAATATTATAACTCTGCCAGCCTCGCAGGTGAACGCCCTTACGAATGTTGAGTTCTTTGAAGACGATTATCTTGAAGAGGCTTACTTGGGCCTTATAACCAAAGAAGAGCTTGACAATTTAAAAGGAGCCGGCGTTACCGATGAAGCTTATTTCACTCTGCTTGAATCAGACCCGACAAGACGTGCCGCCGTGTTAGCTAAGTTGCCGGTTGCAGACAGGGCAAACCGTATAACAGGTACTGATCCGAGAATTACTTACCAGAGTCTTACGACAGGAGCCGAGGGAGAATACCGCCTTATCGCGTTTGTAAAAGAAAAAAAGACAACAGACCCCAAGTGGACTGTATACCCCCCGTTGAGGGTACAGGTGCAGAATCCGCAGGCGCCGATTATAATGATCGAAGACCCCCAAAGGGAAAATATCTTCCCGAATATAAGCGGCGGCAGATATTTTTCGATAAGCGGTTATGTTTTGCACTCCGGGGATTTGACAGGAGCCGGATTTGGCGAACTTAAAATCGCATGGATCCCGATATCCGCAGTTTCAACAAGTACGGTTCCGCAGATTGTATATGGGGATTCGGTTGTTACGACTCAATTTGCGGAGCAAATTTTATTGGGAAATGAGTCAAACGCAGATGTAATAGTGAAGACGATTGAGGCTTCCGGCGTCGGCGATCCGATAGTTATGGGCGCTACAACCTATAAGCAGACATATTTCTCCGTAACCTATGATATTGTTGATGATTTTAAATACACGGTTACAGGCGACGGTCCCAATGCAGTTCTTCAAACCCAGAACAATAACAAACTCTTTGTTATATACGCCGACAACGGCACGCCGGTTTTCAAAACATTCCGTCTGCTTGGGTGGAATGAAGGACCGCAGATAAACGTAGAACGGTATACCAGCCACGATTATTCATTAGACCTTAAACTGGATATGAGGGTGTCCCCTTCAAGCGCAGGGATCGCCGTTGATCCTATAACTTACAGTATCACCGACAGTACAGGCGATAGTATTTCACAATCTTATAACAGTTCCCAGCCTTTCGCAACTTATGACACAAGCGGCAATGTGCAGCGAACCGTATCAAAAGAATTTATTCACGGTGAGGCTGTTCCCGGTGTATATATTCCTGAGGGTACTCCAAGAACTTACAGATTCGCGGCTAAGGATATTTTGGGAAACGAGAGAGAGGTTACCAGATCCATTATCATGTCTAACGCCCCTGTCCTTGAGTCTATTATCTGTACGCAGGGAAGCGGCACTTACGGAATCGGCACGACTCTTAAGTTTGAGGCATCCTTCTCCATGTCTATAAGACTCCAAAGCGCAAGTGAAGAACTGAAACCGAAGATAAGGTTTTTTACCACCCTAAACGCCGCCCAAAACGATAACGGCATCGGTCCTGCTGATCTTACCGCCGAGTACGTCAGCTATACGGGAAGCACGGTCGTCTTTCAGCTTGTAGTAACTTCAGATACTCTTGATGTTGCAAAGCTGTATACGCCTGAGTCCGAATATTCCATTACAAACAGGGGTAATCTGCTTTCAGCTAACAACGTTGCTGCGTCTACGCCTCCGAATTACAGAAAACTGCAGGAAGACTACGATATCGCGCTTGACAGAACGCGCCCGTATTTTGAACGTGTTTCATTCGCCCAGCTTAACGGGGCTACAAGCGGAACTTCGTACTTTAATAACGGCAAAGTAGTTACCATGAAGCTTTGGACAAGCGAACAGCCCCGCGTTTCAGGCGTTTCTCCTGTAGTGCAAATAAGGCGTGCCGGCAGTAATGCTAATATCAATGCTTCCTACACCAAAATCACACAGCAGACAGTGGGCGGTAAAAATTATTACATAATTAACTTTGAAACGGCTCCGCTGACTCTTGGGAATACTGTGGCTGAAAGCCAGCTTTCATGGGCCGGCGGTTTTGCCAGTAACAGGGACAACATTACCGATATGTCGGGCAATACGCTTTCCACGGATTCTAATTTAATTCCTCAAGGTGTTCACTCGAGAGGAGACGCGTCGACTCCTTGGGTTGTCGAGAACGCCTATGTCAAAACAACTCCTCCCGCTTCTCCAACTGTGTCTTTATACAGGGCTAACAACGGAACCCTCGCATTTCCGGCAAACCCGGTAAACATAAATTTCAACGCGCCTGTTTATTTAAGGGTAACCGGGAATGAGCAAAACGGGACTCTTTTCTATTCGACAGAGGGCGGAAACAACGGACAGACATACAGCAATCAGGTTACTTTAGCTGATACGAATTCCGGCAACAGGTTTTTAACGACCTACCAGCCGTCTTCCTATGCCGTAACCGCATGGCAGGAAGACCGAGCCGGCAATGCTTCGCCTCAAGTTGCCTCAAGGCAGGTAACAATTAATTCCCGTGCGCCTGAGCTTGACAGCTTTGATATTTCTGTCCCTGACGGAATATATCCTGCAGGACAGCAGATCACCTTTACGTTTAACTTTTCACGCAAGGTAATAGTGAACAATAACGCGCAGGTAAATTTGATGATTAGAGGAACAGAGGCGGAATATCAGGGACAAATAAATATCCCCGGCGTTCCCGTTCCTGCAGGAACTTCTTCCGTAGTCAGGGCAACATGGACTATTGCAGGAAGCGGCGCTCCTTTGAAAAACATCAAGCTGGTAAGAGTTTCTTTTCTTAATATAAACGACGAGTACGGCAATAACCTTGTCGCATACGACGGTACTGCCCCTGAAAGCGGTCAAAACAACAACAGGCCAATAGCCGATAATTCATCTTTCCAGATGAGCCGTTCGGCTCTTGGAATACGCTTTGTGGGACCGGATTTATCATCCGCGACTCCTGCGCTTCCAACCACCGGAAACAACTTAAACGGCGGCACATTGGCGGCAGGTTCAAAGACAATAATTTTAAACTTTAACACGGAAGTTGAAGCTATAGCCGGCAAGACAATTACAGTCCGCCCGTACGGCAACTGGGCAATACCGCCGGTATTGACTGCCGCCGAATTCGGCGCGCTTTATGACTATCAATTTATTGACCCGTCCACCGGAGATCCCGTAAGCGCGGCTACAAAGACTGCCTATCAACGCAGGCTGAAGGATGTTGACGCTAACGGACTTCCCAATCCCGGCGCTGAACCCGGAAACACAAACGGTTACAATTCATACGTAAAAAATACGCACGGACTTGTTGCCGGAAGCACGGGGGCGAACGGAAAAGCCCGTCCCGATACGACAACAAAAATGGTGCTGGACTTTTCTACCGACATATCGGGAACGGGAACCAAGACCAATAACCTTAGGCAGGTTTTTAACGCCGCGCGCTGGAAATGGCAGACAGTTTATGCCTCTTCAGGCTCTGTCGAGGTAAGCGGTAAAGTCGTAACGATTACCCTTGACAATGCGCTGGATGACGGGCGTATATGGGAAGTGTATGTTGAGGCAGGCGCTTTCCAAGACGCGGCAGGAAATCCGTCTACTGCCATTACAGGCACACAGTGCCGTTTCTGGTCTGACGGAACCGCAGCCCCTGTAATACGCGCAGAAAGAGTTTCCTACGACGGCAACAGGACGTGGGCAATTGGAAATACAGCGAGTAATCAAACAAGACCGCAAATCGACACCAGGGTGCGAATTGACTGCGAAACCCCGGGTTCTGAAATACGCTACAACGTTGTAAGGACCCACATAGCTCTCGCCGCCGGCGCCGATACATTTGCCAACGGCGCTCCCAATACTCAAGCCGGTTTTTTCGGCACTGATCTTGGGATTGCGACCGGTACCAACGGCTACCAGAGAGAGACCATCGGCAATGACGTTGTTGCAGATTATAAAGACAGCGAAGGTTACTTCCGCCGTCTTTTGGTTCCCAACGCTGTTCAAACAGGGCCTACCGCTATCGCAGGAGCAATAGCGAACACAGACACCGACGCATCGCCCAACGGCACTATCAACTACAGCGTACTGACAGGTTTGGGGACTGCTTTGCAATCATGGGGCGGCGTTACTAATCCTCAAGCGACATACCAGACAATCGCGGCAAACAACGGGGCAGTAACTTACGCTTCGATGAATGCCAGTCAGTTTATCAGTATCGGAGACGCGTATCCAAACGGTAATACGACGCCGGTTCTTACGGTGACAAGCGATACAGATACAAGGCTGTTTACGGGACGGCGTGATTACATTGTCGCGGTTGCCCGGAAAGCGCCGGTTACCTCAGGAGATGCGGCTGGCACGCAGAAGGCTGTCTCCGCGATGGCAATGGAAGGGGTGTATAAAACAACCCTGATTTACAGGAATCCCAGAAGAAGCAACAATGATGTCGGACGGCTTTTGGTACAGGGATTTGACAGTCCTGTTACGCCTGTAGTTGCCGGTTTTCCGCTGAAGGATGCCGACAGCAACAGCACGGACACCACTTCTTTCACCAACAGGTTTTCAAGGGCCGCCTACAGGATTTACAGCAACAATCAAAACCACTTTGTATGGGTAACATGGGAAATTGTTACCGACTGGTACCAAAAGAGCAAAGCCTTTAGCGCTAACGATGCCGGTAACTTTATGAATAACACTAATCGCAATTACAATTCGGTAACGGCTCCATACGGCGGAATCATTTACCGCTATCAGCAAGCGCACTATTGATAACGGGGGGAAGAAATATGAAACGGATATTTACGGCGGTTTTAATTTTTGCGTCTCTGTTTTTTACAACCTGCGAAGTTTCGCTTGGATCCAGAATCAATCTTTTAGGGCCGGTTGTAACAGTTATAGAGCCTTCCCTTAGTGTTCAGGGGGAGGAGGTGAACGGAGATCCGAGTGTCGGCATAATGTTTAACCTGCTTGGAACCGCGGAAAGCATAACAAGAATTGCACGCGTTACCGTGAACATTGATTACTGGAACGGAAAGGCCCTTGAAAGAAAGGGCAGGGAATACAAGTGGGACGGGGGCTGGTACACTCGTGAAGGCACCGACAGCAGTTGGGAGCCGTATAACGAAAGCAGTTATGACCATATCTCTTTGCCGATCACTCTGCAGCCGGGCGGTTCAAATGAAATATTACCGCCTTCATGGGCTGTTGACGGAGACGTTGTAACATTCAACCTTCCTGTATTAATGGACAGGATGGAAAAGGGCAGGTATTTTATTAAGGTAGGCGCCTATGACGCGGCAGGAAAGCACGATTCCAATTCCATGAAAAACGTCAGAGTCTACCACACAAATGATGCGCCTAACTTAAGGGTAATTGTGCCTGAGCTTAAACCTGCGGACGGCAGTTCCCTGTCAGATCCATTTCCGCCTGATTACAGCAACTTTATATTCGATCCGTTCGGCGATCCTGAAGGAACCTCCAATGACCTTAGGCATTTTACGAATTTAATTGACGATTTGGCATGGGACATAATGGCAGAAGGCTCTGGCAGCACTCAAACTTTCGATATGCAGTTAGCGATAACCGGCAGGGGCAATCTTGACGAGTATCCGATAGAAGACAGAAACAACTACTGGTACTGGGTAACGGAGAATAGCCCAGTTACAAGAGGAATTCATTACTCAGGAGTAACCGGCACTAAACAAATCGGAGGCATTACATATACAGGAGTAGGAGAAAACGTTGTATGGTTCAGCAGTGTAGACGCTTTGCCGAAAGACCAAGTAACTCCAATGCAGTTTGTTTCCAGAGTAACGGAGACAGGGGTGGGACATGAGGAATACCTGTCTAAAGGCTGGCTGCTTTATCTGCCTGATTCAGACAAACCTTACGCGGATATTTCTTTCGCTAAAAAGTGGCGTCCGGGAACGCCTAAACCTGCCTCTTCCGAATATCTTTCCTTGGCGCGCGGCGGTGATACAACCGGCATAGCTTACGATGACGACGGCGTAAAAAGCGTTTCATGGGAACTGTACGACGCAGACGATGACGATGAAACCGTCGTGTTAGATTCGAGAACTCCTATTCTAACATCCCCTAACGCCAAAAGGACTGCTTGGCCTTTCAGGGCTGACCCCTCATACGGGCCGGGCACTTTTAAAATTAAAGTTATCGTAACAGACACAAATAATTTAGAAGGCGATGTATGGTACGGTTTCTTTAAAATCGAAAGCAATTCCACTCCTACGCTTCATGCTTATAATTCAGGCTTGAATACCGCTACCCTTTGGGGCAACGACACCCCAAACGGTAAGGGTGATTTTACGCTTGGCGGAACGGCGCAGATTGAATGCAGTGACTTATGTGACGGAACAAGCCATAACGTAAGGGTGGATCGGGTAACTGTTGTTTGGCTTCGCGACCCGAATGACACCCAAAGCAGATTGCAGTACAGCGATAAGGACTATGCTGAGTGGGACTCTGCATTTAACGGAACCGCTGTAGATTCGAACGGCAACAAAAGAACGACGGATTCAAAAGGCAACAAGATATGGGAAATTAAACCTGCGAGCATAACTTTTAAAAGCGGTACCGAAGGAAATGGTAACGGCAATACCCAGGAAGACTGGAACTTCTCCCTGAATTTAAATCTTTTTAGTGATTTGGATATAGGGATTGGAGCCGGTAAACTTCCCTTTGACGGTCAAGATTTTGTTTTACGCTTTTTAAGCTACGGAATCTCAGGATCGAATTCGCGCCTTGCAAGCACAACTAACCTTTCTACAATGGGCGATCTTGTTCCCCCGAGTCTTGCAATCGAGACTATTTATGTAACCAAAGCGCCGGTGGAAGGTCAGCCGCCAAACCAAGCTCAACCTTATACTCCTGAAACTTTATTACCTACCTTAGGGAATGGCGATAAGGTTAGAATTAGGGGAACATGGACGGAAAATTCTGTCGGACAGTGGAGAGGTTTAGGCCCAAACAGGCACACAGACCTTCTTGGCCCTCTTTCCGTGAACTGGTCGGGCGAGTTTAACACCTTTAATTTTCCGGTGCCTACCTTTGATATGCAAACACAAAATGACGGCGGAATATGGGAAACGGCTGAATATACCTTTACCGCTCTCAACGAAGATCCGCTTGTCGAATTGACCGTAAACCTTACCGACCTTGCCGGAAATGTAGGCGAGGCTAAGAAAAGCGTATTGGTAACAACGAATTATCCCACGTTTTCAAGATTTTCAAGCACTGCCGCGGACGGCAGATACGGCCCGAACAAGGATGTGTATCCGGCTGAACCTGGTGAACAGAAGTACATTGAAATCTACATGGAATTCAACAAGCCTGTAACAATGCCTGTACCCGGCAATGCTCCGACTCTTACATTAAGTAACGGCGCTACTGTTCCTTATATGGACGGCAACGGTTCAAACAGAATATATTTCAAGTACACACTAGCCGCCGGCGACAACAATGATAACGATCTGAATGTTACCGCAATAAATTGGGGCGCTGCGGATAACGATCCATTTGGTTTTGGTGCCGGAGGATGTAAGTGGAGAGGAACAGGGAATGATTCATTGGCTGTTGTACAATTTCCTACAGGCGGCATAAATTATATGCTGACTCAAGGAAGTCAAACGCTTGCAAGTCAGAAAGATATAGTCATTGACAAGACTGCGCCGACTGTAACCGACGTTTCCGCTACCTCCGCTGCAGGCTCTTACGGAAAAGACAGCGCGATCCATATTACCGTTACATTTGACGAAGATATACGTGTAGGGAACACGGTAAATTCGACAAATACATATCTCACTTTTACCGCAGTGCCGGGCGCTAGGGCGTATTTTGAACAGGCAACCGGTGGGAAAGCCATCAGCTTTTTGTATACCGTAGGTGCGGGCCATGACACAGGCTCACTCGAGCTCACTGCTACCGGCTTAACCCTTGGAGGAAACGGAATTGCCGACCTCGCCGCAAACCTGTATGATGCCGCCGGATTCGCCAGCAAGGCGGTTACGGGCATTAAGATAGACACCACAGCCGCTTCAGCTCCCACAATCAACGGCGTTGACTCGAGTACGACCTATTATGAAGCCACCAAACAGTTTACTATTTCGGGTCTTGAAAGCAACGATGTCTCGGTTGAGTACCACTTAAATTACACTAACGGTACTGAAACAGGCTGGAACCGCTTTAACGGCACAATTTCAAATCAAACAGCTACAGTAACGCTTCCGCTTCCGGGAGCCTATAATATCGCGGCAAGGCAGATCGATAGAGCCGCGACAACTCCCAATATTTCCCCTGTTTCTGCAGCAAAAACTAACGTCAAGCTCGATCCGGGCAATATTGTGGAACAGGTAACCTCTACAAATCCCAACGGTTACTACGGTGCAGGTGTATCAAACAAGAGTACTATTAACATAACGCTGAAGTTCCGCATACCTGTAAGCATATCTGCCGGTTCAGCCTATGTAACATTAAATGTACTTGGAGGAAGCAATCCCACAGATTTCCAGGCCAATTTAACCGGCGCTGTTACTAATTCCAAAACCTGCAGTTTTACATTCAACATACAGCCCGGCGTGAATGTGAATCTTCTGAATGTTGAAGGCATAACGTGGGGTTCTTCTAATGTTACTGATGCAAGCGGTACTAATATAAACAGTTATATAAATGCCACTTCTGTGGGAAGTGGATTGGACCCTGAAAACAGGTTATCCGGTCAAAAGAGCATTACAATTCTTACGGGCAATCCTGTTGTTACCAATAGAGGTAATTTAAACGGAGATATAACCTTTACGAACAACGGACAGCAGTTGAGGTTAAAATTTGACCGTGAAATTTTCAGGGGCACTGTGAAAACAGAAAAATTTGTGATAATGCAGATCAAGGACGGTTACAGGTTCCCGGCAGTAATGAGCGAAGCGCGCTGGTCGGAAATTTTCAACAACCGCACGGATATTTTCAGCGATTACACAACCGCAAAAGGCTTTACCACTGATTTTATTAATCTGACAGGAAACCCCATCAATTCTGCCGCATTATGGCGTGCGGTAGGAGAATACCTGTATCAGCTTGGAAGAAACGGGGCAACTCTTGCCGGCGGTACAGACGCGAATCCGGGAGCCTCTCTTACATCCGACACTACGAATAAATATGTTCTGCGCTATGCTGTTAGCAACACTGATGCGGATACTGTAACGATTACTGGCATCACCGGTATTACCAGCGTAACAATAGCTCAAATAAAAGAAGTTTTCCGCGCCGCGGAAGCTCTTACCTTTTCTCCCACCGACCCGGCTATCAGCATTGTAAACGGCGACACGCTTTCATTCGCTTTAACAGGAAGCAGGGCTCTTCCCGTATTGGGAGCGCAGTATTCATGGTCGTTCCCGAAGAACTTTGTAATGGACTATCTGGAAAAACCGAATGTAGGCGGCTCAACAGTAGCAGGCAGTAGGGATACTTATCTTACCTCAACTGTTGCCAACAACAGTAATACTGTTCTGAGACACTCAGGCGTTGAAATTCCCGTGATCAGAGTCAACAAGGAAGCTGAAGACACTCTTTCATTTGTCGGGCTGGGCGATAACCGTCAGGCAAGACAGCAGTTGCAATCGGGAGTTAAAATAACAAGCCGTACTCCTAACGCGGATGTTACTTATCAGATGAGGCAGACTTCCGACAATGTAACGCAATTGCTTATGAGGAACAGCGCGGCTGTTGATGTTGGTACTACCACACAACGTCTTCCGAACCTCGGCACTCAGGCACAAAATGCAGCCGGCAGGCAAAGTTATGAAAATACCAAAATGCGTCCGCAGAGCGGCGTAACCGGCGCGAACACGGCTTACAGATCGCCGTACGCGGACGGCACGGACTGGGCAGGACTGGGCTTAAACTACTATGCGGCTATGGGCAACTTTGGCGCTGAATCTACAACTTTATCGATTACATTGGGCGACGACAATTACATGGGCGGAGGCATGGAATTCCATATAAGGGCGCGGGCGAGAGTAGGAACCGGCAATTATTCAGGTTATGCTTATGAAGCCGCGTACCGTTCTGTGTTTGTTTTCAACAATTCCACAGCGGCAGGCAATGAAACCGGTGCCGCTGTCAACGTAAACGCTAACGGAGGAAGCGCTCGTGCCCGCGTATGGGTACGCGGAGGCGATTCCACGGACGGCGACCCGACGGTGCCGGACTTCCCAATCGCGCGCGACGGACGCTTGGCGCGTAAGGTAAGGCTTTTAACCGCCGTTCAACCCGGTACTTTACCGACAACCAACTTTGCCGACTATCGGCGTACCGAAGCCAACGTTCTTACGACCGCTGTCGGCACCGGCAGGCAGTTGTGGATCTGGGTAACATGGAAGATAAACGTTCCTGCGTATATTGACATACTCTACGGAGATCTGCCGGAAAGTGAAACTGTTTTTCAAGCGCCCAGGACAAATATCGGCTATCTGTATAAGGGCTGGATATTCTGCAAGGAACATTACGCGCTGTTCCCCGGCAGAACCACAATTGTAGAAAGCAGAACAGGCGGTACCTACCAATACCTCTGGGACGGTGAACGCGGTAATATTGACTTAACAAGCGCGGCTTCCGCGCAATACCCAACGGATTTACCGCCGGGAGCAACATGGTAACGCGGACGGGTAAATAGAGAAGTTTAGCCCCTGAAGGCCTACGGGTTTTCAGGGGCTTTTTTTGTTTTTCTTTTTTTTGCGGCTAGGGTGTTGCGAGAAAAGTAAATGGAGGTTATAATAGGAAACAGGGACAATTCAGTGTTGCCGGATCAACATTAGACGCGCATAAGGCGCAGAGGCACGAAGGCGCAAAGGAAGAAGAGGGTTTTAAGAAGAGAAGAATAATAAACCACGGAGTTGCACGGAGAGGGAAGAGGGGATTTTTTCTTCTCTTCCCCTTTTTCTTTTCTTTGCGTCTTGGCGGCTTAGCGCCTTTGCGTGAGGAAATGGGGATAAATTCTTTTCGTGTGAACCACGCATAAGGCGCGAAGGGGAAATATGAGAAACAGCGATAAAAAAGTTTTTAAGCAGGCATTTGATGAATTGAGCGAGGAAGGCTACTTTGATGACTTCATAGCACGGGTAAAACGTTCACGGTCAAAAAAACAACAGGTAAAACCAAAGTCCGGTTCTGCGAATTCCGCCGTTCAAAGAGTGTACTATGACAAACGGGTATCGGTAAAAAAATAGCTCGAAATTTTATGCGCAGGGATACGGAGAAAGAGAAGGGGGAAGGAAGCTTCTGAAAAAATAAAAATATTTTCAGAAACCGCCTGACAAAAACTTGAAAATATAGCATAATTAAATCATGCAAGTATTACTGCACAAGGCAGCCGACAAGTACCTTAACCGCTTAAGCGTAACCGACCATGCCCGTATAAACGAGGCTATAGGCAAACTTGAAAAAGAACCGCCGGAGGGGGATATAAGGCCGCTGGTAGGGGAGCCGGGGCGGTTTAGGATAACCGTGAGCAGTTACCGGCTTTTATTTAGGATTAGAGAAGATCACATTTTGGTAACGCACATTGACCCACGGGGGCAAGTGTACAAAAAAAAGAACAAGGGGAACAAACGATGACAGCTACAGCACTAAGAAGGGAATTGCAGGGCTATATTAAAACCATGCCAGAAAGAAAACTTGAAATGCTCAAACCGCTTTTATCCGAGCTTGCCGAACCGCTGTACACGATAGAACCGGCAAGCCCGGAGGAAGTAAAAATGATTGACAGGCGAGTAAGAGAATATGACAAAGACCCATCAAGTTTCGTTCCGTGGAAAAAAAGAACTGCCGGGGCGGCGCCGTAATATGCCTATGAATAAAACAGCATGGGGCGGCAAGCGCGAAGGAGCCGGTCGCCCTGTATCTGAAACCAAACGCAAACGCCGCG
>JGI24698J34947_10000529_pt1 | contig 18038 bp, 17 predicted proteins | sample TergutMp193P3_FD_34947 | JGI IMG/M metagenome (IMG submission 34947) | reverse complement strand
TTCCAGTACCGTGACGCGCTATTCGAGGCGATGCTTCACCGTTTTGCGATAGACCCGACAATGGCGGCGTGGGGCGAAGAAAACCGCGATTGGGGCGGCGCATTCGCAGTTTACCGGGGGCTTACGGAATTCCTTCCTTACAACCGGCTCTTCAACAGCCCAATCTCCGAAGGGGCGATTGTCGGTTCGGGCGTTGGTTACGCGCTATCCGGCGGNCGCGCCGTGGTAGAGTTGATGTACTGCGATTTTATGGGACGNGCCGGGGANGAAATTTTCAATCAGGCTTCAAAGTGGCAGTCCATGTCGGCGGGGCTTTTAAAAATGCCGCTGGTGGTGCGNGTTTCTGTCGGCAACAAATACGGCGCACAGCACAGCCAGGACTGGACGGCGTTGACCGCGCATATCCCCGGACTTAAATCATATTTCCCTGCTACCCCATACGACGCGAAGGGAATGTTAAACCTTGCATTGCGCGGAACCGATCCGGTAATATTTTTTGAAAGCCAGCTCCTGTACGACATGAACGAACAGTTTGAAAAAAACGGCGTTCCCGAAGGTTATTACGAAGTGCCCGAGGGGGAGCCTGTTATCCGCAAACATGGCAAGGACATTACAATCGCGACTTTGGGGGCGACGCTGTATACCGCAATGAAAACAGCGGAAAAACTTGAAAAACAATTCGGCGTTTCGACGGAAGTTATGGACCTGCGTTTTATCAACCCGCTTAATTACGAAAAGATAATCGAGTCGGTCAGGAAAACGGGAAAGCTCCTGCTTGCAAGCGACGCTTGCGAACGCGGCAGTTTCCTTCATAACGTTGCAAGTAACGTTCAGACGCTTGCCTTTGATTACCTTGACGCTCCGGTATCAGTAGTGGGAAGCCGTAACTGGATAACCCCGGCGGCGGAGATGGAACATCTTTACTTCCCGCAGGTTGACTGGATCATTGACACCATTCACGAGCGTATCCTGCCCCTGCCGGGCTACAAACCCGTTACGGTGCAAACGTCAGGCGACATTCTGCGGAAGAACCGGCTGGGAGTGTGAAAGAACGGTAGCCATTACTCGAAGAGCAGGGCAAGAAAAGTTTGCGCGTCAAGATTGCGGAAAAAACGGGAAATGTTGATATCGTTTAACGTATCCTCAAGCTCTTTGTACTGGAAATGACGGTCTTTAAGAATTGCGGCTAATTCGGCGGGGTCGTCGTTTCCAAAAAAATCGCCATAGAAGGCAATGTTGTTAATTATCCCGCCTTTTTCTACATCCAGCAGTATCTCAAACTTGCCGCAGTTTTCGATACGGCGGACTTTGCGTATATTGTGAGGGGGGGAAGCGCCGTAATTCCAGTCCCATTGGGAATAGATACGTTCTCTGAGTTTTTCCACTTCGGCTTCTTCTTCCGCAGAAAGATTATATTCCTTCATGTCAAAGGCGCTAAACATGTATTTTTTTAAGGAGTCCCAAAATTCGTTCATTGACAGATCGGTTTTCATAAAGGGCCGGATATTCGCAACACGGCTCTTTACGGATTTGATTCCCTTGGATTCGATTTTGTCGTCCGTTACGTTCAGGGCTTTGGAAAGCACCTCCATATTTGAATCGTATAACAGGGTGCCGTGGTGCATAACCCTTCCGTTCTTTATGTACTGGGCGTTACCTGAAATTTTTTTTCCTTCTACAGTCATGTCGTTGCGCCCTGAGAATTCAGCCGGAACGCCGAACGAAACGAGCGCCTCTTGAATTGGCAGGCAAAAGGCGGCAAAATCAATTGAGTTTTCCGTACCCGTATCGGTAATAAACGTGAAATTGAGGTTTCCCATGTCGTGATACACAGCACCTCCTCCTGAAAGACGCCTTACAACGCTGATGTTATGCGCATTAACAAAGGCGGCGTTAATTTCGGCGGCGGTGTTCTGGTGTTTACCCACGATTATGGAGTTGTGGTTCTGCCAGAGCATGAAATAACTGTGCCTGCGATCAAGTGAGTCAAAGACAAACTGTTCCAGCGCAAGGTTGCAGGCGGGATCGGTATTACGGCTTTCAATATAGTAATTCATAAGTTTATTTTAATACGGTTTTTACATTTTCTCAATTCCGGTATTGTATGATGGCGGACTTTGTGAGATAATGAAAAGGAATCAAATTGTTTCAGCGGATATGTGGAGGGTAAAAGTATGAGCGTGAGTATTGCGGAAATCGAAGTAATGAAGGGCTACATCCGCCTGTGCGATGACGGGTTTAGGATGGGCTGGCATGAGCGAAACGGCGGTAATTTTACATACCGCATGAAGAGTGATGAAGTAGATGAGTGTCGTCATTTTTTCTATCAGAAGCCCCGCGAATGGACGGCATGCGGCGTTACCGCCGAAAACCTTGCCGGAGAGTATTTTATTTCCACAGGCAGCGGAAAGTTTATGCGTAACATGGCAATCAATATGGAAGACAATCTCTGCATTACTGAGATCAACGGCAAGGGCGACGCTTATCGTGTTGTTTGGGGTCTGTCCCACGGCGGGGTTCCTACAAGCGAGTTTCCCAGCCATTTGCTCAATCATTCCGTGAAGAAAGCAGCCACCAACAACGCTTACAGAATTATCTACCATGCGCATACGCCGAACATTATCGCGTTGACATTTGTTCTTCCGTTGACTTCCCGTGATTTTTCCCGTGTTCTTTGGAAAAGCATGACGGAGTGTCCCATTGTATTTCCTTCCGGCATCGGCGTAGTTCCCTGGATGGTTCCAGGCGGTACGGAAATAGCGCGTGTCTCTTCGAAACTTATGAAGGAATATGACGCGATCATTTGGGCGCATCACGGTACATTCTGTTCAGGCCCTGATTTTGACACCACCTTCGGTTTGATGCACACGATTGAAAAAAGCGCGGAGATTTACATAAAGGCGTTTTCCTGCGGTGGGGGAATACGCCAGACCATTACGGATGATGAACTTCGAAAGGTTGCAAAGGCTTTCGGCGTAACACTGAATGAGAACTTTCTTTTGTAAAAAACAGAATGGAGAATAAAACTATGGATGTATTTGAATGTATACAGAAACGTTGCAGCTACCGCGGCTCATATAAAACCACGCCCGTGCCCCGTGAAGACCTGGAAAAAATAATTAAGGCAGGGTTGGCGGCCCCTTCTGGATGCAACAAACAGACAACATCGCTTGTTGGGTTGGATGACCGGCAAATCCTTAATTCGATAACAGGCTTGATAAAGGGTAAAAGCGTTCCTGCCGGAGTATGCGTATTAACCAGGAAAATACCCGGTTACGCGAATGTATATTTCAATATACAGGACTATGCCGCAGCTATTGAAAATATACTGCTCGCGGTTACAGCCCTTGGCTACGCAAGCTGCTGGATTGAAGGCCAGGTTACCGGAGACGCGGAAACACAAAAGCAGATAACCAAACTTTTGAATTTACCGCCGGAATATACTGTTGTCGCTTTCTTACCGGTTGGGATTCCTGAAAATGAGGGTAAACGCCCTTCGTATAAATCATTTTCCGAAAGAGCGTGGTACAATTCACTTGTATAAGTATCCTGTATAGATATTTTCAACATTTATTCCGTATTCATTGTATAAGCTGTCGGCAATGTGTGTATACTCATGTTCAAGTTCCATGTTGTTTTCTTTTTCCGCGCAAAGGGCGGCTTTCCGATACGCTAACGGGAGGATTTCCATACAATACGAAAGCTCATTCTCAAACAATGCTTGAAAATAGGAAAGCCCCCTTGAATATTGTCCGTTTTCCGCTGCTGAAAAACCAAGCCAAAACAAAGCCCATAGATCCTCTGGAAATAATTCACGCGCTTTTAGCAGGTATTCTTCATTTACTGACGTACTGAATTTGTCAAGAAAATCTTCAATATTGCTGTTAGCCATATAATTGTGGTATAACACAATTGAATCATAAGGATGATTTACTTTTATAAATGCATTCGGATTGCCGTTAAAAGCGTCTTTTTTAAGCTCATCTAATGCAATTAAAAGTTCTTTTGACGATTCAGTTCTCCAAAAAGAATAATCAAATTTATCGCCAAAATATAACTTTAAATAATACAAACCAAGTAAAAACTGTCCTTGCCGATCAAATACAAAATTTGCAGTATCCGTCATTGTATTTTGATTGTATAGCGCGTAATTTTCAACCAGATTAAAAATAAATTCCAGGTTCTCGTTTGTTGGGTTATATTGATAGAAAGTACCGTATTGTTCCCTATTGGGCGGATAGTAAAACGAATAGCTGGAAAAATCAGAGCCGTAATGCTGTTTTAAACGATAACCCAATGGCAGCCAGTCGTATTTATTTGAAAAGACATCGGTATAATCCTTAATAATGATTGTTCCGGCATGTGCCGCGCCGTATATTATGATGGCTTTTTCCTTGTTTTCTGTTTTATCCATTATACTGATTATGTTTTCTGCCGCCGTACTGTCACGGTAATTCATAATTTGATCATTCCTGACATCCTGTAGTTCGGGGAAAATCAGTTTTATTTGCTCGTTAATAGGTACTGAATTATTGATCTCGATAATAGATTTTTGTAATAATAATTCTTCATACCTCCATGCTGTTTGCATCCAGGGATAAAACATTATAAAATTGTAACCAATGCTTCCGGGAAGAGAACGCTCCAATGTAGCAGCGCCTCCTTCGAGAAAAATATATCTGACGCCGGAATCGTATAGTTTTTTTAAATTATTCGCTACAAACAGTTCCTCATTTACCAGAGTATGGTCTTCTCCGATTAATATGACTTTTTTGTCTTTTAATTCTCTCAATAATACGTCAATGCTGTTTTCAGAAATATTTCCTTTTTTCAGTTCAGAGGCAATGTAATTTTCCAGTTTACTATTGTTGGAGCAGCCGCATAGAGAGACAATGGCGAAAATGATTGCAAATATATGCACCAGCCTAGGCTTCCAGCTTTTCTTTGATTATGGAATAGATCCTGTCAGAAAGGACGAGTTTTCGATCCGCCACAGGCAGGCTTGCCGTATCGATGGGTTCACAAAATGTTACTTTTAGGTGGACGCTGTTGACACGCAGGTTTCTTTCAAAAACGTCGTAACTGCCCTCCACGGCTACCGGAACAATGGGCGCTTCCGCCATGGTCGCCAGCTTTAGGGAACCCGGATGAAAGGGGAGGAGCCCCTGACCCTTGGAACGGTGCCCTTCCGGGAAAATGAGCATGCCGCCGCCGGCTTTAATCCTTTCGACTCCCTTGTTGATTGTACGAAGGGCTTTTCGGATATCCTTGCGGTCGATGAAAAGCCCGCCGACCATAAAAATCCAGCAATTCAGGATGGGTACAAAGATCAGTTCTTTTTTCGCGACAAAACCGATTGGCCGTCCGCAATAGGCAAGCATCAGCACAATGTCAAAGTAGCCTGTATGGTTCGCGACAAAACAAACGCCCCCCTTTTTGGGAATATTTTCACTCCCGGTAACCGTTACCTTGCATCCTGTTATTTTTATTACCAAAAGCCCCCAACCCTTGCCAAGCAGGTAAATAAAGTGCTTTGTCTGCTTTCGCAGCCCAAAAAAGTAAAGAATCATCGCTATTATACCCAGGGGGAACACTATTATCATGGAAACAATTACATAGGCGAACGCCAGAATGGTCATAATCATAATGCAATTATTCACTACTTTATTGAAAAAAACAATCTTAAAACCTTCCAAAAATGCGCCGATGATCGTATAAGAATTAATGGAATTTATTAAAAAATTCATTATAATATTGATATTGGGAGGTTTTGAGAATGTCTGACAGCGATGATCTCGATCTTGACGGCGGTGATGCCCCTGAGTCCGGCAGCGCCAAAAAGAAAGGAGGCGGCGGGCTTGGCAGTCTGCTGCCGACTATCCTTAAATTCGTGGCTATAGGCATTGGCGCGTTAATATTTATCGTTACTGTCTCTGTAATTACCTATAACATTATGAACAGGGGCGGTAAATCTCAAACTGTAATAACAGACCCTTCTTCGCCCTATGTGGGCGAGCGTCCGGTATACTCCATGTATACCCAGCTAGGCTCCATTACAACCAGAACAAAGGACCCTATAAGTTCATCGGTTACTGTGGACATGGTTATAGGTTATGACATGGACGATTCCGACGCGGCGACGGAATTAATCAACCGTCAGTATGAGCTGCGCGATTTTGTACGGCGCTATTTTACGGGAAAATACGCCGCGGAACTGGTACCTGAAAGGGAAGAGGAACTGAAAAAAGATATCCGTGAACAGTTGAATACCCGTTTTTTGGACACGGCAAGGGCGCGGATAATCCTGTTTACCAGATTGGACGTTATGGAAATGTATTAATCTTGTCAAGGACGGATTTAAGGTTTACGATTAGAAAAAGGAAACTCCAGGGGTAATTATGACAGAAGTTCTGTCTCAGGATGAGATAGACCAGCTATTAACCGCGATTAATGCCGGAGAAACCGAGCCTGAGGATTTCAGGCCGGCTGCGGATAGCCGGAAGATCAAGATATATGACTTTAAACGCCCCGATAAATTTTCCAAGGAACAGATACGTACGGTCTCAATAATGCACGAGACCTTTGCCCGTCTGACCACGACAAGCCTTTCCGCCCAGCTTCGAAGCATGGTGCATGTTCACGTCGCTTCGGTAGATCAGCTTACATACGAAGAATTTATCCGCTCCATTCCTACGCCTACAACCCTGGCGATTATCAATATGGACCCCCTCAAGGGGAACGCCATTCTGGAAATTGACCCTGCGATTACCTTTTCCATAATTGACCGTCTTTTTGGCGGGACAGGGGAGGGTACAAAATCGCAGCATGAGTTGACCGACATTGAGCAGTCCGTAATGGAAGGAATTATCGTCCGTATTTTGGGAAATATGCGCGAAGCCTGGACTACTGTTATCGACCTGCGTCCCCGCCTCGGGCAGATCGACACCAATCCGCAGTTCGCGCAGATTGTGCCTCCAACGGAAATGGTCGTTCTCGTAACGCTGGAAACCAAGGTAGGCGATGTTGAAGGCATGATGAACTTCTGTATCCCCTACCTTACGATAGAGCCAATCATCGGAAAACTGTCCGCCCAGTTCTGGTACTCTTCTGTCCGCCGTAACGCTACTTCAGAAAATCTCAATGTTCTAAAGGATAAGCTCTCAACAGTCGATGTTAATATAACAGCCGAAATTGGCAAGATAAACGTTCCAGTCCGGGATGTGCTTGCTTTGCAGATTGGGGATGTAATCCGGCTCTACAATACCCGTATTGGCGATCCCTATTCACTTAATATCGGCTCCAGGAAAAAGTTTCTGTGCCGCCCCGGCATTATCGGAAAGAAAATGGCGGTTCAGATAACACAGAAAATTGCCGAGCTTGGACAGGAAGAATTTGAAGAGCTCGTATCTGAAGGAGATGAACTATGAGCGACGGCGCACTTTCGCAGGATGAAATAGACGCATTATTGGCAGGTGTAGATTCATCGGCTCTTGGAGGAGGCAGCCCTTCGGCTGCCACAGCGACCGCATCCCCGGCAGCCTCCGGTCCCGCTTTTGACCGCGGCGCTCTGGAAAGGTTCTTTTCCTCAACCACAGGCGCCCTTTCCAACACTCTTTCTACTCTTACCGGCTCTTCCGTCACAATGGTCGGCCCCGAAGTTGACGCCCAAACGCGGGACAGTTTTCTGTCTGTTCTTCCAAGCATGGCTACTGTTGTAACGGCCAATTATACTTCCGGTTTTCCCGGAGAGCATCTTTTCATTTTCCCCGAAGAATCCGCAAAAGCCATCGCGAGCCTGATGACCAAGGAAGACGACATCAAACTTGACGATATGGCAATGTCTGTAATTGGAGAAATGGTATCCCAGATGGTGGGAGCCCAAATTACCGCTCTTACGGACAAGACAGGAAATAAAACAATAGCCTCCACCTCTCCGACAGCGGCAAACGTACCTAAAGCGGCCGCCGCCTTGCCCGCCGGTGAATTTGCGGTGATGACGTATCAGGTCAACCTGGGCGAGACTTCAATTCAAATGTGGGAAATTCTGGGCGCTTCTCCCGCTGTCGATATTTCTCAGGGCTTGAATGGCGGTTCCAATCAGGCCCAGGCACCAATGGGACAGCCTTCCATGGGTAACATGGGCGGGATGGGCATGAACAATATGGGAATGCAGATGCCGGGAATGCAAATGCCAGGCATGCAAATGCCAGGTATGCAAATGCCAGGCATGGGAATGGGCGGAATGCAGATGCCAGGCATGCAGATGCCAGGTATGGGAATGGGCATGATGGGCGGTATGCCAAATCTTGGCCCCACAAATGTACAGCCTGTACAGTTCCCCAATTTAATGCAGCCGCGTCTCGGCCCGCAGGAATCCGGCAATATCGGCCTAATCATGGACGTATCCATGGAGATGACCGTAGAGCTTGGACGTACCCGCAAACTCATCAAGGAAATCTTAGGTATGGGCGAAGGAACCATCATTGAGCTTGACAAACTTGCCGGCGAGCCTGTTGACATCCTTGTCAACCACAAACTCATAGCCAAGGGCGAAGTTGTGGTAATTGACGAAAACTTCGGCGTCCGCGTAACCGAGATCGTCTCCCCCATGGAACGCCTGAACGACATGGGCTAAACGTCACGATGTCACTGTAGGAGGGGTTTGTAGCCCCTCCTGCTCATTATCAACAATTTTGTACTACGCTATTGATAAAAATCGTTAAATAATGTACAATTAAACAGAATCGGTTTGCACTTGGGAGGGGAAAAACTGAAATCGTCTATATTTGCCTTGCTCTTTTTGGGAGCGGGGCTTCTTGTTCAATTACCAATAATCCACGCTCAGGATGTTTTGTCTCAGGATGAAGGCGCGCTTTCAGAACAGACGCAAGTGTATGATCCTCGGTCTGGGGAAGCCGATATCTATCTTGATGGAAATGCCGGCGCAGCCGTGCCGGGTGTTACCGGCACGGGGACGTCAACATGGACCGTGGTCAGGATGGTTCTGACCCTAGCCCTCGCGGCTGCGGCAGTTTACGGCGTGGTTTTTTTTATCAGGCGTTCTTCAAAAAAAACAGTTTACAATGACCCCTTCCTTAAAATTCTGTCAAGCGCGCCCCTGGGATCAAATCGTTACGTGCATATTGTCTCTGTCGGAAACAGCAAGGCGTGGCTTTTGGGATCGAGCGATGGAGGAGTAAGTCTTATCGGAGAAATAGAGGACAAGGATGTGTTAAACGCGATGCTGCTTGAAGATTCAAGAAAGAGCGAGGAGACTCCCGGACGCTTTCCTGATTTTTTGTCAGTACTGCGCCGCCTTGGGGTGCAATCGGAATCCCGCGTTCCCGGCGCCGATGAGATCCGAAAGCGCCGCGAAAGGCTCAAGGGGCTGTAAATGAAGCGGCGGTTAAAGCTCATTCCGGCTGTGCTGTTTGTATTTTTCGCTTTTTTGCTTCCCTTACCGTTAAGCGCCCAGGCAGAGCCGTTTCCTGACATGTCAGTTCAGGGGACTACGGATATTTTCGCGCCTGCGTCCACGCCTGTGATTCCATTTATCGATCTTACCGTGCGCAACCCTGAAGGCGGGCAGGAAGTGGCTTTTTCATTGCAGCTTTTGTTGCTGCTAACGGTGCTTTCCCTGGCTCCCAGCATTATTATTCTGATGACAAGTTTTTTGCGCGTATCAATAGTTTTGGATTTTATAAAACGCGCGCTTTCATTGCAGCAGGTTCCGCCAAACCAGGTAATTCTGGGGATTTCCCTTTTTCTTACCGTGTTTATCATGTGGCCTACTTTTAGCGCGATTTATACTAACTCCATACAGCCGCTTGCCGCGGGAGAACTTTCCGTGGAGAACGCGTACAGGGAAGCGGAAGCCCCTTTAAGGCTTTTTATGTACAGCCAGATGAGAAACCGCCAGGAGAACATCAGGCTTTTTATGGCGATGCGCAACCTTGATCGTCCCGATACGTTAGCTGACGTTCCTACCTATGTTTTAATTCCGGCGTTTATTCTTAATGAACTTACCGTCGCTTTTAAAATAGGAATAATGCTCTTTATTCCGTTTATCGTAATTGATATGGTGGTGGCGAGCGCCCTCATGTCTATGGGTATGATCATGCTGCCTCCTGTGATGATATCCATGCCGTTTAAACTCATCCTGTTTATTCTTATTGACGGGTGGGGGCTTTTGACGGATCAGGTGGTCCGTTCTTTTATGTAGGGAGAGAATAATCTGTGAGTATTGGTGAAGTAACGCAAATTTTGCAAAGGGGGATATTTGAGATATTTCTTCTCGCGGGTCCGCTGTTGATATCCGCCCTTGTAGTAGGTTTGATTGTGGCAATATTGCAGGCGACAACGTCCATTCAGGAGCAGACGCTCACCTTTGTGCCGAAGATGGTTGTTATTCTTCTTGTACTCGCGATTTTTGGCGGTTTAATGTTCAGCTCACTCGGAGACTATACAATCGAACTTTTCAGGCGGATTCCAGAGATGGCAAGATAGGGAGATAAAAGAGGTTCACAGTGATGGATAACTTGGTATTACAAAACATTCTCACCTTTGGTCCTGTTTTTCTTTTAATTGCCGCCAGGGCTCTGGCTATGATAGAGGTAGCGCCGCTTCTTTCTTCCGAGGCAATTCCGCAGGCAGCCAAACTCGCGCTAGCGGGTCTTGCCGCCTTTGCCGTCCTTCCTACCGCGGAAATTTATATGGCGGCAAATTCTCCATCAGGGCTTGTTACCCTGCCCGGCGGGGCGGTAAACGATCTGCGTTACGAGCCATTCAGCCTGCGCTTTGCCCTGCTCATCATTGGAGAGGGGATTATCGGCCTTATCATCGGATTTTATTTGACGGTAATTTTCGCAGCATTCTCTACGGCGGGACAGTTCTTTTCGCTGCAAATGGGTTTTGGCGCTTCTGAGACTTTTGATCCGTTATCTCAAATTGAAAATCCGCTCATGGGTCAGTACCTCAACCTTGTGTCCATGCTGGTCTTTATAACAATAGGCGGTTTTCATCAACTGTTTCTCGGCGGTTTCTGGCGTTCTGTGCAAACCATAAACATAATTTCCCTGATTGAAGGCAGGGAGCCTGTTATAGGTATGATCGCTTCCGGGCTTTCGCGGCTGTTCATGGATGCCATCGTTATTTCCCTTCCCATCCTTGGCACGCTTTTTTTAACATCGCTGACGACGGGGCTAATTTCCAAGGCGGCTCCGCAGATCAACATCCTTTCGGAAGGTTTTCCAATTTCCATTTCCGTTGCGTTTGTCCTTATTTTAGTTTCGCTCCCCTTCATGATTGAAGCCTTTACCCATGTGCTGGATTCCGGTTTCAGCAACATTGAGACTCTCTATATACAGGTCGGGCGGCGGATTACGGGAGGAAGCGGGTTATGAGATTATTCCCGGTTTTACCTCACGGAGAAACAGAGACACGAAGGATGACGTGTGGTTTGCAGATAACGCCGTACTCCTGTGTCCCTGTGCGGGATTCTTTTAAAGAGATTCCTTTTATTCATCTCCAGTGGTTCGCGGATGATGAGGACGCGCCGGGGAAAACTGAACAGCCTACCGAGCATAAACTCCAGAGGTTAAGGGAAGAAGGTCAGGTTGTAAAAAGCCAGGAGTTGGTTGCAGCGTTGGGGTTATTCCTGCCATCGCTGCTCCTGCTCTTTTTGGCGCCTTCCATGCTGCGTACCTGTGTTGAAATGGTTCGTTTCTTCTTCCTGCGGGTTACAGAGATGGACCCTACAAAGGACGAAGTGATCATGAGGATCTTTTTAAGGTATTTTATACAGCTTTCCTGGCCCATTCTGGCTGTGGCTGTTGTTTCGGCTATTTTTTCCAATTTGGTGCAAATAGGCGGCTGGCTGTTTACCACAAAGCCGCTGGAACCAAATTTTTCACGGGTACTGCCGAAGTTCGCTCAGTATTTCAGGCGGATCTTTTCTGTAGACGGGCTTTACAATTTTTTCAAGTCTATTCTTAAGATGGCGATTATCGGGTTAGTCGCCTATTTCCTGATAATGGCTGATGTTGAAAAATTGCTCAATCTGCAAAAGACAGATCTCTATACTGGTCTTACATTAGTGGCTTCTATCGCGATACGGATGTTGATTCTGGCCGCGCTGTTATTGCTCATTATCGCGATACCGGATTATATTTTCCAGCGCTGGCGTTTTCGGGAACGGAACAAGATGACCAGACAGGAAATAAAAGAGGAATTCAAAATGTACGAGGCGGATCCGCAGATACAGAGCAGGATTCGCAGCCGTTTCCGCGATCTGTTAAGGCAGAATCTGCAGGCGGCGGTTCCTAAAGCGGATGTTGTAATAACAAACCCGACTCATTTGGCTATTGCCATACAGTACGATTCACGTTCCATGGTCGGCCCAATGGTTGTCGCTATTGGAGCCGATGAAATGGCGGCAAGGATTAGGGAAATCGCGAAGGAACACAATGTGCCCCTTGTAGAAAACAAACCGCTTGCCTGGGATTTGTACCGTGATACAAATGTCGGGGACATTATTCCCACAGTGTACTGGAACACAATAGGCTTGATTTTGAGAAAGGTGTGGCTCCTTAACGAAGAGAAACGCAGGAGGATTAGCGCGTAATGAGAGGGTTATGCATGAAACTTTGTTTCATATTCGATTATACTTCGGCTGTTCCAGCCGCATATATTGAGGTTAAAAATGGCTGATATAGCGCAGCCGGGCGCGGCGGTAAATTCACGTAACCCGTTGGGTTTCCTTAAGGACAGTTTTCCCGCGACGGCGTTAATCACAATGGTTGTCGCGATTATCTTTCCCATGCCTACGGTTCTTCTGGACGCTCTTATGGCGGTAAATCTGGTGTTCTCCCTTATGATACTGCTTATAGTAATTTACACCCAAAAGCCGACGGAGTTCAGTCTTTTTCCGACAGTACTGCTTGTATCAACGGTTTTCAGCCTTGCGCTGAACGTCAGTTCTACGCGGCTTATTCTGACCAAGGGCGAGAATTTTGACGGCAGAATGATCCGGGCTTTTTCCAGTTTTGTTGTCGGTTCAAGCGGCAACGAAGGTATTGTAGTTGGAAGCATTATCTTTGTAATTATTATCGCAGTACAGGTAGTTGTTATTACCAAGGGAGCGGGGCGCGTTTCGGAAGTAGCCGCCCGTTTTACACTGGACAGTATGCAGGTAAAGATGATGGCAGTCGAAACCGAGTTCAGTTCCGGTTCCATCACTGAGGAGGAAGCCCAAAAAAGAAAGGCGCAGATACAGAGAGAATCCGATTTTTACGGATCAATGGACGGAGCGAGTAAATTTATTTCAGGTAACGTCAAGATTGGAGTCTTTATTATCGTGGTCGAAGTGCTTGGAGGATTCATTATCGGCTCGGTAATGTACGGCGAACAAAATGTTGTAACTAACTATATCAGCCTTGCCATTGGAGACGGACTTGTTACCCAGCTTCCGGCGCTGCTTGTTTCTACCGCAATGGGTATTGTAGTAACAAGGGCCGCCGCGACGGGCAATCTTTCCGACCAGGTAGTTGAGCAGATATTCTCCCGACAGACAATCGTTTACTGGATCTGCGCGGGAGTGCTTGTTTTCTTTTCCGTACTGCCCGGCTTCCCCTGGTATGTTCTTCTTCCGATTGCGGCTCTTGTGGCGTTTAACGCGTTCAGGCTCGGGCGGCAGCAAAAACGGGCGGACAGTTTCAACGAGATGATGTCAAAAACAAGGGAACGCAAGGGCGATGAAAAGGCAAGCGATTTTTCTCCCGTAGTTCCTCTGGACGCTCTTTCGCTGGAGCTAGGCTACGGACTGGTTCCGTTAGTTGAAAAGGAAAAAGGCGCCGAGCTTCTGGAAAGGATTCAGGGCGTAAGGAGGCAGTCCGCCTACGATCTTGGCCTTGTAATTCCCAAAGTGAGGATCATTGACAATTCCATACTTGAACCTTCTGAATACTGTTTTAAAATAAAGGGCGTGGATTCGGGAAAGGGGAAAATCCGCATCGGCCACTATCTTTGCATAAACCCCGGAACCGTAGTAACAGAGCTTGAAGGCGAAAAAACCGTAGACCCCGCTTTCGGGCTTCCCGCGATCTGGATAGATCAGGAAAGAAGGGACGAAGCCGAACGCGCCGGTTATACATTGGTGGACCCGCCGTCAATTATCGCCACGCATTTAACTGAAATTATCCGCCGCCACGCCGCGGCCATTCTCGGCCTGCAGGATACCCAGACGATCCTTGACACACTGCGCAAGGAATACCCCGCTGTTGTTGACGAAGTGTTAAGGGAGGGCAAGGGCATCAGAATAACTGATATTCAAAAAGTTCTGCACGGGCTTCTGCGCGAAAGAGTGTCTATACGCAACATGGTGTCCATTCTCGAGGCAATCGCCGATTACGCGCCGGTATCAAAAAATATCTGGTTTCTTACGGAAAAGGCACGCCAGGCCCTTGCCAGCCAAATCTGCCACCAGTATGCTGATGATGATCTCAGACTGCGCGTTGTTACAATTGATCCTTCACTTGAGCAGAAAATTATCGACAGCAAGTATGAAACCGCCTCCGGGATTGTGTCAGCGATGGATCCGCCGACCCACAAGGCGTGGATTAGGGCGGTCAGCAAGACTGTGGCGGCTGTCAAGGAAAAGGGCTGGATGCCTGTTATTCTGTGTTCAGAACAGGCGCGTTTCCTTGTAAAAAATTCCACCGACCGTGAACTGCCGGATTTGGCGGTGTTGTCCGTCCCCGAAATCGTACCGGATATAATTCCTGAAGCGGTAGGGATGATACGGATAGAAGATAATTCTGTGGAGCAATGATATGGAAATGTTTTTTTTACAGGGAGAAAATCGCAAGGATTGCGAACTAAAAATAGCCGAGAAATATAAACGTCCCTTCCAAATCTTAAGTGAAAAGGAAATCAGGATAGGCGGTTTTTTGGGGTTTTTTTCCAAACCGGGCATCGAAGTTGGTTTCTACTTTTCTCCGCCTCAGCAAAAAAATTCGTATTACACGGGCACCCCTGTTTCATGGCCGGTTTCCGATGTCTCTTCACAGGGACGGCATTATACCGTGGAGCAATATTCGCGTAACGCGCCTGCTGATCTGGAAGAAGAAAAAAGGAAGCTGATTGCCGCCGCGGGAAAAAGTTATGATCAGGTTACGGCAGGCAGGGAATCGACGCAGAAGATTCTGGAGTCGCTTAAGGAGATAAAGGAAAAAATTGATTCGTCGGGGGGGCGCAGGGAAGAACATCCCGCGTTTGTCCGCGTGGCGGAATTGCTTAAGCTGAATGATTTTTCACAGAGCTACATAAACGGAATGCTTGAAAGGCTGAGGAAGGAACTGCCGCTTGAAACACTGGATGACGAGGACGCTGTTCAGGATCACCTGCTTGAATGGATAGGGGAGAGTATCGTTATTTATAAGGAGGACCCAAGACCGCGCAAGCCCAGGGTCATGGTTCTTGTTGGGCCTACAGGAGTGGGCAAGACGACCACTGTATCAAAACTCGCGGCGATTTACGGCATCGGTACTGAGGGAATTCCGGCTGTAAATGTGCGGATGATAACTATCGACGCTTTTCGTATCGGCGCGCAGTACCAACTGGAAAGAACCGGAAATATAATGCAGATCCCCGTTTCCTGCGTTGATAACAAACAGTCGCTGAGAAAGGAGATTGCCATTTACTCGGAAGAGATCGATCTTTTCCTGGTAGACACAATCGGAAAAAGCCCAAAAGATTCGTCGAAGTTAGGTGAAATGAAGGAAATTCTTGAAGGGTGCGGAAAGCAGGCTGAATATCATCTGGTTGTTTCCGCCGGCACAAAGACAAGCGATATTGAGGAAATAATGCGGCAGTTTGAGCCGTTTAATTACAGATCTGTGGTTATTACAAAAATGGACGAAACAGACCGCATAGGAAACATAGTATCCGCCCTTGCCGAAAAGAAAAAGCCGGTATCTTATATTACCGACGGACAGGATGTGCCGGTAGATATAAGCAAGGCGTCAGTGGTGCGTTTCCTTATCAATCTTGACAGTTTCAGGATTGATCGTGAAAAAATTGAAAACCGCTTCCCACCTGGAGAAGCCGAACAGTTTAAATGGAGATAAAGCATGGAAGATCAAGCGGAAAAATTACGTGAAATAATGAAGCGGAAAAAGGACAGTCCAGCCGCTTCAAAGAATTCCCCTCCCGCAAAACCGGGAGTAAGGACCGGAGACAAGGCCCGCATTATTACAGTCACATCGGGAAAGGGCGGAGTGGGAAAAACCAATCTTTCCGTAAATATGGCGCTTGCTTTTGCCAGGCTTGGCAGGAAGGTTATAGTTATGGACGCCGACCTTGGGCTTGCCAATGTCAATGTTATGCTGAACATGATCCCAAAGTACAACCTGTACCATGTGATAAAGAAACAAAAAACAATCAGGGAAATTCTTGTTGAAACCGAATACGGCATTTCAATTGTGGCGGGAGCTTCCGGTTTTTCCCAGATTGCCAACATGGGCGAGGAAGACAGAAGGGACTTTATTTCCGAACTGGAAACGCTTGGCAATGTGGATATAATCATAATTGATACCAGCGCCGGTGTTTCGAGTAACGTACTGGATTTTATCGCCGCCGCCGATGACGCGGTAATCATTACCACTCCCGAACCTACGGCGATTACAGACGCTTACGGAATTATCAAGATAATCGCCACCGAATACGAATCGGCCAACATGGGGCTGAAACTTGTTGTAAACCGCGCAAAGGGGGCTGCGGAAGCGAAAAGCGTCGCGGACAGGATGATAAATATCGCGGGACAGTTTTTAAATCTCAAGCTGGATTATATGGGATTTATTTACGATGACGTGTCCGTTCAGCACGCAGTCCTGCGCCAGAAGCCCTTTATGGTAGTGGATCCAAAGTGCAAGGCAAGCATCTGCGTTCAGCATATTGTGGAACGCCTGGATCGTAACAAGCCTGGAGAAGCGCGCGGTTTTGGCGCGATGCTGCGAAAAATTTTTAGCGGACCACCGTCTGAGACGGCTTCCAAATCAACTTAAAGAGGCATCTGGTGTCCAATTTAAGATGGGGTGTTATTGCAGCTTCCGCCGCGTTGATTCTCTGTGTGGCGCTTGGAATAATCTCTGATGTCCGCCCGTTTTATATTTTTCTAAGGGCGTTGATCTTTACGGTAATTTTTTTTGGCATTGGATTTGGCATCCGTATGGTTATTCACAGCTACTTTCCGGAACTTTTATATCTGGAAGAGGAGCCGGTTATACATGAAAACAGTCAGCCCGGCGAGCGGGTGAATATCACTGTGGGCAGCACTGAATACGCAGTCCCGGAAATGTACAAGGAATCAGACGATCCTGAGTATTTGGGTAATATCGAAGAGCTGGTTTCGGGCGTTTTTAAGCCTCGTGCCGTAGCGGAATCATCTCCTGATCAGTTTATGAAGCCGGCGGCAAGGGAAGGTATAGACGTAAAAAGGGAAAAAGATTATAATATGGAGGGGAATAGTCAGGACGCGTTTAGTATGGATTTTGAGTTTCCGTCCGCGAAGCCTCCCAAAAGCGCTCCGCCTGTAAAACAGGCTTTTACCCCGAGTTTTGGGGAGGATGGTTTGGGAGGGTTGCCCGATTTGGACGCGATGGCGACGGCTTTTTCGGGGGAATCCCGCGGCATGGCTGCGCCGGTTCAGCCGGCTAACGACGGTTTTATGGAACCGGTTGAAATTGACGCGCAGTTGTTTGACGATACAGCGCCTGTAAGCGAAAGGGCTGTTTCCAAGACCGGTAATAAGCCTCAGCAATTAGAGGGGGATTTTGATCCCAAGGATTTGGCGCAGGGCATAAGGACAATATTGACTAAGGAAAAGTGAGCTTGTTCCAAAACTCCGAACCTTTGGTTCGAGTTAGTTTCGGAACAAGCTCTTGGAAAAAGCGTCTAAAAGCCGCTTTTTCCCTTAAATTAATGTTACTGTTCCAAAAGCTGAAGTTTTGGAACAGTCTCGAATGAGGGTAGGTTTGGGAATG
>JGI24698J34947_10000528_pt1 | contig 18044 bp, 14 predicted proteins | sample TergutMp193P3_FD_34947 | JGI IMG/M metagenome (IMG submission 34947) | reverse complement strand
CCCTCCGACGGGGTCACCCGCAAGCAAATATCCGACAAGGGCGGCCTTTTTATATTCGTTCCCACCTTCTCCAGAAACACCGAAGCGGCCCTCAGATACCTCAACTGGCTTTGCATCTATGAGAACTTCCACTTCCTGCAGGTTGGAACGCTGGGCGTGAACCATGAACTCGTGAACGGGGTTCCGCGTACCCTCTCCATGCCGGCAGGCCACGCCTGGTTCATGAATTCCTCGAATAACATAGACTACACCTTGCCCATGAACGGGGTCGAGCTGGGCAACCAGGAATTGAACGGCAGGGTTCTGGCTTTTGGTTACGGGAATACCCCGCCTGAAGTCATTGCAAACGCCAACAGCATTTCCATCAACAACGGCCGTGCGCCGGTAATTTACACGGCAACTGAAACCCAAATGGGTATCTACAGCCAGGTCCTCAGGGACAAATCCGACGCCCTCATCGCGCAGGCGACCATCGCCAGCCCCGCTGATTTTGACCGCATCTGGGACGCCGGTATTCGGGATTTCCTTTCTTCGGGCGGACAGGCGGTAATTGACGAGAGGTCTCGTCTCTGGCCGGCTTCAAGGTGATAAGATTAAGGGACTAGGGGACTAAGGGAATAGGGTGTTCCTGGTTAGAACGGGCGCTTGTTGACACGCCAACATCGAGCATGTTCTTATGGTAAAGCGGTAACGCGGACCAAAAAAATCCTCCGCTTACAGTACCAGTAAAGCCGAAGGGCCGCGTACCGCTTACTAACCGGGCGCACCCTATTCCCTGTTTCCCGGTCCCCGGTCCCTATGTCAGAATTGGAACATGAAAGAGAAAAATCTGCAAAATTTCTGCCACGACTGGAAATTTCTCCTAGGCAATCCTGGGAGCGCTGGCGATCCCAGGATTGCCAGTGACCCACAGAATGCCGAACGGGAAGATTATTGCGACAGAACCTGGAAGCGCGTCGATCTGCCCCACGACTGGGTAATACACCAGCCATTTGATAAAGGGGAAGACGGCGTTTGGACCAAACAGGCCATGCAGGGTTATTTCTTTTGGGAAAGTACTGGCTGGTACCGGAAAGAATTCACGCTGGAAGATACCGCCGAAAAAGAAACTTACCTTTACTTCGGGTGCGCCTACCGTAACGCGACGATCTACGTGAATGGCAGGAAAGCCGGAACACACGCCTACGGATATACCAGTTTTGAGCTTTGCATCACTTCCCATGTCAGGCCCGGAAAAAACCTTTTGGCAATCAGGCTGGATCACGGCGCTTCGGTTCCGGACCGCTGGTATTCGGGGGCGGGGCTTTTCAGGAACGTGTACCTCAGGCAGGTTCCTCATCTTCACTTCAAGACCTGGGGCCTTGGCGTAAAGGCGCTTCTGAAAGAAGACGGCTCGGCTGAGGTGAGAGTATCAACCGAAATAAAGAACACGGCTTCTACGGAGGCGAACTCTACCTTACACCTAACCATAAAAGACCCGGAGGGCCGGGAGGCGGCAAGTGAAAAGCTCCCTTTCAAATCAAATGCCCAATCAGAAATAAATATAACGCATAACTTTTATATAAAAAATCCCGAACTATGGAGCGACGAAAGCCCGAAGCTCTACCGGCTTGAAGCTTCCATGGGAGAGGGCGAAGACTGCGCCGAAACGAAATTCGGTATACGCAACATCGAGTTAATCGCGCATAGGGGTTTCATCGTAAACGGCAGGAACGTCAAACTGAAGGGCGTCTGCCTCCACCACGACTGCGGCATCCTCGGCGCGGCTTACTATGACGAGGCGTGGCGGCGGCGGCTTCTCATCCTGAAAGGCCTGGGCTGCAATGCCGTAAGGACAAGCCACAATCCCCCGGCGGAAGAATTCCTCGATCTCTGCGACGAACTTGGGTTTTATGTGATCGACGAGTGTTTTGACAAATGGAAATCCCTTTCCTATGCGGAGTTATTTGACGACAACTGGCAGCAGGACTTAAGTGATTTTATTCAGAGGGATCGCAACCACCCTTCGGTATTTTGCTGGAGCGTCGGGAACGAAGTGGCAGAGCAGGGCTCGGCGGAAATGCTAAAAATCGGGAAGATGCTCTGCGATTACGCGCGCACCCTCGACAACCGGCCCGTGACGCTCGCCCTGTCTCCCCATGTGACCGAACACGAGAAGCGGGACCTGGTTGGTGCGCCCCCGGAGAAACACGTTGAAATGACCGCGCGTATAGCGGAATTTGTGGACGTACTCGCTCTTAATTACCATGAGCCGTGGTATCCTTTTTATTCCAAGGCCATCAATAAGCCCATCATCGGCGCTGAATGTTACGAGTACTACTCTGGCACCCTTTACAGTTACGAGGACTTCACCGCGAAAAACCCCTGGCGTTATGTGCTTGAAGACGACAACGTCCTGGGGCAGTTTATCTGGGCGGGCATTGATTACCTGGGTGAAAGCCAATGGCCGGCAAAAGGCTGGACGGGGTCCAGCCTTGACATCTGCGGTTTCTATAAAGACGAGTCCTGGCTTCGCAAGGCCCTTTGGTCAGGCGATCCTGTCGTTCATCTGTGTTTTTATGATAACACACAGGATAACAACTACGCACGGGGCCGCTGGAATTTCCCCTATACCGCTTCACACCTTAACCTTGATCACCTGGAGCGCCGTGTCGTAAGCGCCGCCGTCTATGCCAACTGCGACGAAGTGGAACTCTGGATAAACGGGAAAAGGGTTGGCCGCCGCAAGCCCGCCGATTACGAGAACGGCATAATCCAGTGGCCCTTCGATTACGCGCCGGGAGAATTAAAGGCGATAGGCTTCCGTAACGGGAAAGAAGCCGCCGTACAGGAGATGAAAACCGCGGGCCCCCCGGCGGCGATTGCGCTTAACGCGGACACGGCGCGGTTGCGGCCTTACGGCATTGCCCATATTGAAGTCAGTATCACAGACGAAGCCGGTACAGTATATCCCACAGGAAACCCGCTTTTGGGTTTTTCCCTGGAAGGGGACGGGGAAATAATGGGGGCTTCATCGCCGGATCTGAACAACACTTTGGGCTTCGATCTTCCCCGTGTCTACACTTCCATGGGCAAGGCGCTCGTAATCATCAAGGCGGGAGCTTCTCCCGGCGAACTCCGCTTTTCGGCGTTTGGCGAAAACCTCAGGACGGGGAAGCTTCATTTTATGGTGGAATAGCGGCGCAGCCTCAGTTACTCACAATGTAGAACGAGATATACGACGCGTCAAACCAGCCAGTGCCGCCGCCGGCTTCGACAAGGAACTTTGCCTCATACATATTCGACCCAAGTTTCATGCCTATTTTTTCCCATTCCTTGAAATGCGCTGAAATAGAAACCGTTCCGCATTGGCGGCGGGTCTGGCGCACGCTGAAGAACTGGGGGAAGGAGGCGTTGACGCCCTCTATGTTGCCGGAACCGACTGGACGTGTCGCCTGATAGATAAAGTACACCGCGCCGTCCACGGTGAACTCGCCTTTCTTGAGCGCCCCGCCGCCCATATTGGCAGGGCCCATTATCCCGTTTCCGAACCAGTCCTCAACGATGTACCACTCAATCATCGGATCCCTTGACCAGCCATAAATACCTAAATACGAGTAACCACCGGCGGTGCCGTTTTCCGATCGTGTAAAGTTAAAATCACAGTAGAGATTATTATAGGCTGAATAAGGTTTTCCCTCGTTCCAGAAAAAACCCACACGTCCCAGAAAATCCCTCGGCCTGTTCCACTCGGCCCTGAAAGCCGCGCCGCCTCCCCGATCCGCCCCGTACCAGGTGAGTTGGTTGTCGTTCCCACCCTCGGTCCATATTTCATAGCCGTAGGGAGAACCCGGTAGCGGCTGGTTTCCGCCGCTGTTCCTTGCATACGTTATGCCGCCTTCCAGTTTTTCGTTCTGCGTACACGGATCCACCCTGCCCTCCTTATCCGGTTTATTTGACATGCATGAAAGCAAAAGACAACAGGTAAATACAGCGGCACAAAATTTACGGAGGACATAGAACAATAACCCTGTGTCCCCTGCGCCTCCGTGAGAGGTCTTCTTCTGTGTCCCCATTACCCAAGACTCCTGATGAGGGACAGATCCCCATTGACTGCGGCGCGGATAACCGGCCCCATGTACTCGTTCACTTTGCCGGCGGTGAGGGGTACGGGCATATTCTTGAGCTTCATATCAAGCTGCGGGTCCTTCGCGGCGGCGAGGATCTTGTCCACATAGGGATCGTTCCACCCGGGTAGTTCCGCGAGCGTCGTTGGCGCACGGATGGCTTTGCCGAAGGCGATCATTCCCCTGGCAAAGGCGATGCCGAGATCACGGCCATTGAGGCTGTCAAGATCTTCTGAAATGTAGCCGTATTTTTTGAAGATATTTCCCGCGAGGCGGATCTGCTTCTCGATGGCAGGCGCGAAGAACACCGCGTAATAGGGGTTCATAATGCCGCAGGCGGTTCCGTGGCCGGCAAGGTTCACCAGGGAGAAACTTGTCATGTGGGGGCCGTGAGTTCCGCCTAACATGATGGCATAGCCGCCGAGGTCCGTCGCCATGCCTATCGCCTCACGGGCTTCCATGTCCAATGGATCCTTGATGACCCTCGGGGCGTACTTGACCACTAGTTCAATGGCGGTTCCAGTGACGGCCGCGAGGAGTTCGTATTTTTCCGGTGGCACGTTCGCGGGGAGCCCCGAAAAAACCTCGAAACAATGCGCGATGGCGTCTAACGTGCCGTCAATTGTTACCGGAACCGGCATGGACGCGGTCACGTCATAATCGAAGAGGGCGCAGGGAGGAACGATGGCGTCATCGACAACCAGTTTTTTCTGGCCTGCCGCGGGATCGGTGATATTGGAATATTTCGTGAGATGCGCGCCGGAACTGGCTGAGGTCTCGACCGCGATGAGGGGGAAGAGCTTCTTTCCGGTTTTTTTCAGAGCCTCGGAAACAATGCCCGTCCCAAACCAGTGGTCGATTTCCGGTGTTACCTCCCCGCCGAGGGTCGCCAGGAAATTGGCGGCCTTGCAGGCGTCAATCGTCGAGCCGCCGCCGACTGCGATGATCATATCGGGTTTGTGATGGAGGATATAGGTCTCGATTCTGTAGACATCGGCGCGTGGCGAGTTCGGCCCTGCGCCGGGAACAAGGGTTCCCGCGATGGAAATCCCCGCACCCTTAAGGGAGGCTTCCACCGCGTCCGCCATGCCCCTGGTGCGTGTGGTGTTGCAGACCACCAGTGCGTTCTTTCCGTATTGCGCGGCAAGTTCACCAAGTTGGGGCAGCACTCCCCTTCCGAAAATGTATTTGTCGCCCTTCCAGTCGGAGAGCAATTTTCCTGATTTGTCAAACAGTTCATTCATGGCTTCAGCTCCGGCGTTGAATTATTAAGACCATACTAATCAAAATGGCGGATGTGAGCAATATCGTTACCCATATCGCAATCCGTATTGTCATCGCAGATAATATCGATCACGTAGGGAACCTTTGAAGCGGCGGCGTTTTTCAGAGCCGTCTCCAGTTCGACGTAGGTGAAGACCCGCTCGGCCTTGCACGCAAACCCTTCCGCCACCTTCACGTAATCCACGAGGGTCTTGTTTTCTTTAATTTGCACCTGATACTCGTACTGGTAGGCGTACTTCTGGTTCTGCCTGATAAGCCCAAGGTAAGCGTTGTTGATGATAAGCACCACCACGGGCAGCCTGTAGGCAGCCGCGACCCCAAGCTCCTCCACGAGGAAGGTAAAACCGAAATCCCCCATGAGGCACACGGTCTGCTTTTTGGTTGCGGCTGACGCGCCGATGGCAGCCGGGATGTCAAAGCCCAGGGTCCCCGCCCCTCCCGAAGGCAGGTACTTGCGGGGCCTGTTGATCCTCTGGTACTGGCCGCTCCATATCTGTGTTATGCCGCAGCCGGTTGTGAACTGGGTGTCCTCCCCGAAGGCCTGGTTAATCGCCTCAAAAACTTCCCTTGGGTCCATCACCTTCTTCTTATGGTCAGGATAGCGGATGTACTTTTTCCGCATATCAGCGAAAGACGGATGGTCCCGCTTTCGCCCTTTCCCCGACGCCTTCGCCGCCGCAAGCAGCATCTCCAGCGCGTCCCCCGCGTCAGAGACAATCCCGAGTTCCGTCTTCACGATCTTCCCGATTTCCTTCGGGTCGATATCAATATGGATGAACTTGCGCTCGCCCTGATAGACCGCAGCGTTCCCCGTATGCCGGTCGGTGAAACGGCAACCTATCCCCAGAACCAGGTCGGCGGCGAGAAGCGCTTCGTTGCCGCTGGACACCGCACCCACCTGAATGCCCGCCTGCCCGGCGTTGAGGGGATGATCGACGGGGATTCCCCCCTTCGCCATATAGGTCGTGATTACCGGAAGGCTCATGTACTCGGCGAATTCAAGAAGGGCCTTTTCGGCTCTTGAGAGGATCACGCCGCCGCCCATGATCATCACCGGGTTCTTCGCTGCGTCCAGGAGCGTAATTGCCTTTTCAATAGAGGTCTTGGGCGGCTTGGGGGCCTTAAACGTCGAGGGCTTATAGAGGCCAATGTCGAACTCGATGTCGGCTAACTGCACGTCAAGGGGAAGGTCTATCAGCACAGGCCCCGGCCTGCCGGATCGGGCGGTCTCAAACGCCTCGCGGAAAACCGACGGGATGGAGGCGGCGTTGGTTACGCACCATGATTTCTTGCACACGGTCCTGACAATCTCCGCGATGTCCACGCACTGAAAAGCGCCCTTGCCGAGCTGGGCGGTGACCGCCTGGCCGGTAATGGCAACCAGCGGTATCGAATCCTGCCACGCCGTGTACATTCCGGTCACGAAATTGGTCGCCCCCGGCCCAGAGGTGCAGATCGCCAGAGCCATCTTGCCGGAGGCGCGGTAGTAACCATCCGCCGCGTGAACCGCCGCTTCCTCATGGCGCATGAGGTAATGCTTAATCTTCGCCTTTTCAAGGTACTTGTAAAGGCCGTTTATCCCCGCGCCCGGAATGCCAAAGGCGCTTGCGATACCTTCCTTTTCGAGGATCTTTACGATTGCTTCAGCGGCCTGCATGGTACACCTCCCAAAATGATATCATATAGTAATATATATGATATATTATAACATTATTACAGAATATAATATACTCTTGATCTACAGAATATTCCATATATAATACAAGTGTGGATTAAAAAAATGAGATTAAAATGGTACGGAACCGCAACGATACTGCTTGAGCAAGATGAGACGAAGCTACTTTTCGACCCGTTCCTTTCATTAAACGATGAATGCTTCAAGCCGCCAGTGGACGAGCTTTCCGCCGTGGAAAACATCCTGGTCACACATGGCCATCTTGACCACATCGTCAGTATACCCGCCATCTTGAGACAAGGCGACGGGACCACCACGGTCTACTGCACGGCAAAGCCGCGGGAAGTGCTAATCTCAAAGGGCGTTGACGAAACACGCATACGGCAGATAAAGCCCGGCGACCGTCTTGGGTTCGGGCTGTTTGAAGTCCGCGTACTTAAAGGGAAGCATATCGCATTTAACATGGGCATTGTCTTAAAGACGCTTTTCAGTCCGCGTGTTTTAATTTATCGGAACAACCTGGGATACCTGCGCAAAGAAAACAGGATTTGCGTCGAGGCAGGTGAAACTGTAGCTTACGACATCGGCGCGGCGAACAAGCGAATTCTTTTATTGGGAAGCTTGAACCTGGATGATAATACGGAATACCCCAAAGACGCAGACCTCCTCATACTGCCGTTCCAGGGGCGTTCGGACCTCGCCAAATACGCGATGCCGTTTATAGACCGTCTCAAGCCGAAAAAGGTACTGCTCGATCATTTCGACGACGCCTTCCCGCCCATTTCGTCTAATGTGAGGACAGGCCCTTTTGTCTCGCTTATGCGGAGGAAGCATCCCGGCGTTCCAGTTTTATGCCCAGAGGCAAGCGCGGAGTGGATAGATATGGGATAGCGCGGTTTGTTACCAACATAACTTTTTCCTTTGCTGGAGGTCACATATGCCATTTTTGATATCCTGCTTGATAAATTTAACAACCTCGTAAATATACGCGACACGCTCAAATAGTTTTGCCCCTTCGATTTTGGTATTAGTATAACAATCCAAATAATATTTAGATGCGGAAGCGTCAAAATTAATATTATATTCTCTGCATAATACAACTGTTGATAATTCCGCCACCAATTCCATAAAAGACGATTCCAGCACGCAATCAGAAGAAAACAGATCAATCGCGTGGGCCAATTCATGTATAAAAACCGGCTCATAATCAGTCCCCATAATAATTTTTCCTTCGTTGTAAAAATATTGCCCATATGCATTCAGGGTATATGTTTTTTCAACTTTTTTTTCCAGGTATTTTGCGACTTCAAATAAAGGCAGGCTATTAATATCAAAATTATTGAACCGGTTTATATATTCATTCACATCCACTTTTTCATCCATATTTTTCAACACCGGAACATATTCGTATCCTATGCTGTTATCCTTGTTTATTACCGGCATCATACCGTAAATAACATTGGAAAAAACAATTGCTTCATTGGCTTTAGGTTCAACGGATACTAATTCGCTTGCGATATTTATCACATAATCAACCGTATCTTTTGGGGGATCTATGTCGATAATTGTTTTGTGCTGCTTATGATCCCTATACAGCAATTCATAGAAATCATAACTCATGCGCTTTGTTTTTCAGCCTCATCTATACTGATTTCTCCCACAGATACAACGGTAAATCCATCGGCGATTTCCTCTACAGAAAGGACCGCGAGTTCAGGAAATTCCCGGGATGTGGAATATTTCACAAGAAAGCGGGCCTGTGCGGAACAAAGAATAACCGGCATCCAACCCTTTTCCCTGACCCCGGCCACTGCCTTACCGACCGCCTTGATCCACATCTTTTGAGTGGGCGGATCCAAAATACAGGCGATCCCCGACGAGGTCGCGGCTTTGCTTTCAATGAGTTTCTGTTCAAGAGCTGAATTGAGTGTGAGCACCCGCAGGGAATTGTCTTTGCCGGCATGCTGGCGGCAGATTTGGCTTGACAGGGCCTGACGCGCCCTTTCAGTGAGAAACGGGATATCCCTGGAAACCAGCGCGTAATAGGCAATGGATTCCAGAATCGAAACCATGTTGCGGATGGATACCTGCTCTTTGAGCAAGCCGTGGAGGACTTTTTGTATCTCCATAACCCGTATTTCGGTGCTTTGAACCGCGTCCACAACAGCGGGGTATTCTTTTCGCAGGAAATCGAGGATATCCTGCGTGTTTTGCAAGCCAAGGATGCCGCCGGTATTATGCTTGATGATTTCTGTTAAATGAGTAGCGATGATAACCGGAGGATCGGCTACCGTATACCCCGCCTGTTTCGCCTCGTCCCGCCGGTCCGCGCTGATCCAAAGCGCCGGCTGCCCAAAGGCAGGGTCCACGGTTTTTTCGCCTTCAATCTCAACGGCCACCGTGCCGGGATTAATACAGAGCAAATACCCCATGTGTATTTTTCCCCGGCCCACATCGACCCCTCTCACCTGAATGCAGTATTCGCAAGGATCAAGTTTTAAATTGTCGAGTATTTGCACTTTAGGAATCACAAGGCCAAGATCAAGCGCCAACTGGCGTCTAACGCCCTGGATCCGATCCAGGAGTTCGGCGCCCCGATCCTTGTCAACCAGGGGGATAAGACTGTAACCCAGTTCCAGGGTCAAGTCATCCGGCAGTTGGACAATATAATCCATCGCGGTTTTTCTCCCTATGCCAAACCTTTTCCCCACCAGCCGTAAAGGACATCGCCTTTTTCAACGTTGGTTCCGTCCAATAAATTAAGGGCAAGGTTTGCGGGCGTGTACTGGAGTATGTTTGCGATGAGTGTGGACTTTTTTTCCAGTTCACCTAACGTGAAGTCCATTTTAACCGCTTTGTTGTTGGTTGCGAGTTCTACAAGGATGTTGGCTCTCTTTCTCGTGAGCACCGGTTTTCCCGTTTCCAGAAAGAATTTTTCAACGGCGCTCATCGTCTGGTTGCGGCAGAGGAACTGCACTTCGTTTTTGGGAGTCTTGTCGGCGATTACAAGCGCGGGGAGGAACCATGTTTCGCAGTCGGAACAGAAAACCCTCGCGTCGCCCCTGGCCTGTTCGCCCCGGCTTTTAAATCTGCCGTCGCTTTTGGGGGCGCCGTAGTATGTGGAAAGATCCTTGAAGCTGAAGACCTTGCCGCATTTGGGGCACACGGAATAGTTGATGAGGCGGATGTTGGTGTTCGGGATTACCACGTTGCCCATGCCCTGTTCGGCGTTCTTTCGCTCGATGTCCGCAAGGATGTTCTCGTTGTTTTTTGAGCCTGAGAACCTGCACACTGTGACGTCCTTGTCGAATATGCCGTAGGGTTCTTCCGGCGTCTGGCGGGTCAGGAGAAGTGCCTCAAAGTCGGCGGCGGTTTTTTGCCTCATCACCGTGCCGGGACTTGTAAAGTCGTCAATCGGCATTAAATCAAAGGAATCGTCGACGGCTTCCGATTCAAGAAAAAAATCACCGGTTAAATCAGGTGTGCTCTCGTCTAAACCAGTATCAGACAGTACCTCTGTAGTTTTTATTTCTTTAGCCATAATTTACCTCCATACATTCATATCGAAAATATACATCTTTACCATGTCATAGAGTGATATGGTGAAAAAAAAGTTCACTTTTCCCTGTAAAACGCAATTTTACAGATTTCCGTATACTCCTCCGCAGTGAGCTTACCTACGTCGACGAACTTGAGCGCCCTCCCGTCCTGTTTAACGGCCTCAAAACAGAGTTCTTTTGTTTTATATTTATCACTTACATGTTCCAGGGCCTGGCCGAAGCTTGCGACCGCGAGGCGGCAGAGTTCTTCCGCTGCGGGGTCGGTTAATTTTAACTCTCCCCAGGGCAAGTCTTTGAGCCAGTAGCCATTTTTCGTGAGGGTTGCAGCCCAGAGGTCAAGCGTGCGGAATTGTTCCGGTATGCACATAATCGCGTCGGCGTGGCTGCGGACAGCTTTCAGGCAGAGTTCCTGGTTGAGGTAATTAGAAGGGACGAACTTGATTATCCTGCCGTCTCTCTCAACTGCGGCGTGACAGCGTTCAGTGGTTTTGAGATCGGCCGGGAAAAATTTGAGGGCGAAGGGATCGTTCTTGAGGGCGGCGGCGCAGAGGGCTTCCTTTTCGGGGGCGGATAAATTTATCTGTTCCCATGGGATGAACTCAAGTGCCGCGCCGTTAGTTGCTACGGCGGCGAGGCAGAGTTCGGGGGTGCGGCTTTCTTCGCCGACGTATTTGAGCAATGCGCCGTTACGCTTCGCTGCTTCAATGAAGAACTCTAGCGTTAAGAGGGCGCTCGCGCTTTTTGGGTCTTCGACGAAGTATGGGGCGCGTAAGCGTTCCAGAAACAAGTCACAAAAGGGGTCATTGCAGATGGTGGAGAGGATATTCTCTTTTGTGAGGTATTCCTGCGGGATGTGGCGGAGGGCATTGCCAAAGCTGTCGTTCCTAAGCGCTTCGGCGCAGACTTCGGGAGAACGCATGGCTATCGGCACATATTCAATGGTGCTCCCGTTTCTTCTTACTGCCCGGAGAACGAGTTCTGTGTCAATTAAATGGGGCGGGACGTATTTCAACGCGTAGGCGTTTTGGCGTACCGCTTCATGGCAGAGTTCGCGGGTCTTCAGGTGCTCGCCAAAGCCGGCGAGGTTGGAGCCGTTGAGGCGGACGGCGGCAAGGCAGAACTCAGGCGTCTTTAAAGTGTCGGGAACAAATTCAAGTATGCTGCCATGACCCATCTCATCGCTCAGGAGCGCCTCTACGCATAACTCGAAGGTCTTGTATTTATCGGGAACGGTCTTAAAAGCGTTCGCGTTTTTCCGTACCCCCTGAAGGAAGGCGTCGAAATCAAGTGATTCGGGGAGATCTATTTTATAGAAACTTGGATATATATTTTCGTTTGAAAGAAATTTTTCAAGGAAGAGATCGGTCTTGACGCTTTCGGGGACATGGGCCATTACCCACCTGTCGGAACCTTTTTTAAGCGCGGCAAGGCAGAGTTCCGGTGTCTTCAACTCCTCCGGCACGTGCTCAAGGGACTGGGCGTAATGCTTGACCGCCTCAAGGCAGATTTGCGTCGTGCGCAATTGCCAGGGGACGTATTGAAGTGCACCGCCGTGGTTTTTCACCGCAAGGAGGCAGAGGCGTTCGGTTCTGTCTTTGACACCGAGGTCGTCCAACGCAAAGCCGTTCTTCCTTACCGCAGTTTCGACTAACTCTTCCGTCCGGTACTCAGGCGGCACATATTCAAAGGTGGAATCCTTTTTCCTGACGGCCCTTTCGCACATTTTGAAGTCGATGTATTCCTTCGGGATGTGCTTAAAAACGGCGGCGTTAAGCGCAAATGCTTTCATGTAAAAACCTTTGGTCTTGAGAGCTTCAGGCACAAATTTGACGGCGTTTCCCTGCCAGTTGTTCTTTATCGCGGCGAGGCACACGGCGCGGGTCTTGTACGCATCCGGCACGAACTCAAGGGCGCAGCCATCCTGGGCGATGGCCGCTTCAATGAGTTCGGCGGTCTTGTGGCCTTCCGGCACGTATTTCAGCGCGGGGCCGTGTCGTTTAACGGCGGCAAGGCAGATCTCATAGGACTTTAGTCCATCGGGCACTTTCCGCAAGACCCAGCCGAACTTCATCACCGCCTGGAGGCACAGCTCCGCCGTCATGAACCGCTCGGGCACATACTCCAGCGACTCTGGCTCGTCGTTGACGGCCTCGCGGCAGATTTCAGCGGTAACAAACGCTTCAGGGATGTACGCAAGCGCGGGGTGTGTGTCGTCCCCATAGGCGAAGAGATCGAAATCGGCAGAGGAGGCCACGGCGTAGCGGCAGAGTTCCATTGTCTTGAGGGCTCCCGGCACGTACTTGAGCGCCCTGTGATCTTGCTTCACGGCCTCGGTACACAGCTCAGGGGTCTTGCGTTTGTCCCCAACAAACTTAAGTGCTATGCCGTCCTCCTTTACGGCGGCAAGGCACATCTGGGGCGTTTTGAATCGCTCCGGCACATACTCAAGCGTGGAAGCGGATGCTTTCACCGCGGCGGCGCACATTTCAGCCGTTTTGAGGGCATCAGGCACGAACTGGAGCGCGAAGGGGCTGTTGTTCAGCGCCCGCAGGCAGAGCGCGGTGTCGCGCATTTCAGGCGGGACATACTGAAGCGCCCTCCCATTCCGGCCGGCGGCCAGGGCGCATAGCTCAGGGGTCTTGTAATTGTCCGAGACGAAAAACAGGAGCATGGGGTTTATCTGAACGGCAACTTCCCAGAAGGCGGCGTCCTGTTTAACGGCGGGTGAACCGGACTCGTTTCTTGTGCTTCTCTCATCGATCAGCTTTGCCGCCTGTCTCCCGGCTTCTTCGGGGCTCCCGAAGGAGAGCTTTTTCACATTAGGCGGCATACGGTAGTATTTTTCTTCTTCGGACCCGGCTTTCAGCATTAGCTCGGTCAGGAAAACCTGATACCTGCTGCCCTTTGCGGTAAAACAATCACTGCCTTCGACGCGGATCGTCCAGAAGGTAGAGTCTTCGTATTCAAGGTACAAACTCGTCTGTATAGCTTTCATGGTTTTTCCTTATTGATATATGGTATCGTCTTCCTCGTATAAAAAGACTGGTTCCTCCAGCCATGGCACATCGCCCTCAAATTTGCTGAACCATTTTGAACCCTTTGAGAAGATAAAAAACGCGTAAGTCTCCTCCGGTTGTCCAATGGATAAATGCAGCCATTTTCCTTCCCCTTTAAAGCCCAATGATTTGTAAATATCTACTGCGTAATCGGACGCGACAACACAGTATCCGGCAACTGTAATTCCGTTTGCTTCAAAAAAGTCCAATGAATATTTCAACAGCATTTTACCAATGCCCTTATTCTGAAACTCTTTTTTGACAAAGAACGATTGTATGTGGTCCTTGTTTTCAACTTCCAGCGCCCCGATAATTTTTCCGTCATGCTTCGCGGCGAATTGGACCGTGTCCAGGCTCCCGTCGTCAAACCCATATCTCCTCCTGTGGGTTATTCCTTCGATGCCCGCAAACCAGAGCTGAAACCCGTCGATTTCATCTTTGTTGAATTCTTCCATAACTTCATTGACAAGTTCGGAATACTCTTTGATGTCGCTTTCGGCTAAAACTTCGATAGTGATATTGTCCATACATTTTCCTCTCTTTTCATGCTGACTTTCCACAAATATAGCATCTCCACAGTGTCATATAATGACACTGTGAAAAAAAAATTATAAAGCGGATATTCTAGCTTATGAGGCAGATACTATACATTTGTATAGCAAAATGAAGAGAAAAATTAATTATTCGGGATTTCGATTCCCTGTTTTACCAGGTTTTCCTGCAGCTTACGGACGCTCAGCTTTTCAGGGACGCAGTTGTCGTGAATCGACAGGACGGCGGCGGTTCCCGCTGCCTGTCCGGTCAGCATACAGGCATAGACGGCCCGGACGCTCGACTGCGCAACATGGGTGGAAGATATGCAGCGGCCGGAAATCAGGAGGTTGTCGATCTTCACGGGAACAAGCGAGCGGTAGGGAATGTTGTAAGAGCGGGTACTGCCAGGCTCAAGCACAACAAAGATATGCCCCTTGTAGCCTTTCCCCTCAAGGCTGCCGTCGCCTGCCATGTTCCCGTCAGGCGCAAGCATGTCGTACACGCGAGGGAAAACGCAGACGGTATCGTCAAACGATTTATTACTCTCAATGTCTTCTTCCGTCAGGGTGTACTTTCCCTCAATACGTCTTGAGTCCCTGAAGCCGATTTCAGGCGCAATGGACACCAGCTCAAGCCCCTGAAAGCCGCCCAGGTTCACCCGCATCCACTGCAGAATCTGTTTGACGTACCGGCGGCATTCCATCTCGCCTTTGGTGAGATCGACGAAGCTGGTAGGATCGATCATGTATGAGCACGGGTAGTTGAGACTGCCGACAACCCCGCCGTTGGTCAACCGCCCCATGATGAGTTCCCTCCGCTTGCAGTCAAGGCGGATTTTTCCCGCGTCATAATCAGACTGGAATTTTTTATCAATCACCTTTAACTTGTCCTTTTCGACTGGCCCCTCGGCGAAAAACTTCGCATCAATGCCGGCAAGCCGCAAGTTCAGTGTGCCTGGCTGGCAGTAGCCGTCTCCGTCGCGGCCCTGCATGAAGGGCACACCCGCCGCGTACGCCACGTCCCCGTCGCCCGTGGCGTCAACAACCACCGACGCGTTCACCGCAACGGGGCCGTTCTTGGTCTGGATGATGACCGCCTTGATGTGGTTATTTTCGATAACAACGTCATTCACAAAGGAATAAAAAAGCACCTTGACCTTCTCCATCGCCATTAAATCATCCAGGAGGATCTTGAGGTATTCCCCGTTGAACCGGAAAGGCGCGTGATCCCGAATCTCGTGGCTGCGGCCGTATTCAGCCTTGTACCTGTCCTCTATCTCCCTGTAAAGGCCGTAGGCGGAAAACATCGTGTTATTCAAAAACCAGTTGCAGCTCTCCACATAGGCGGAAGTGATATTCCCCCCAAGGAAGGCCCTCTTTTCCAGCAGCAGCACCTTGCCGCCGGTCCTCGCCGCCGAAACCGCCGCGCCTATCCCGGCCGGCCCCCCACCGACAACCAGAACGTCAACCTGTTCCCGAACTTCTACTTCTTTTGCCGGAATAACTACTTTCATGATTGCTCCCTTTAGGGTAGCATAGCAGAAAGAGGAGGAATGGGGAAGATTAACCACGAACGGCACGAACAGAAAAAGACCTCGCACAGAGGCACAGGTTGGTTTTTATTCCATATCCAAATATGCTACCTCCGGCCTCTTTCTCTCCTGTTTGCCCAGGTCAATAGTTATCCATAGTATTCATTTCTACAATGCGGTTTTCATAATCAGTTATCAATTTTTGGGATTTTTCATTGGTTATAGCCAGTTGCTTTCCAAATTCGTCAACATCAATTAAAAGGCTTCCAATATTTTTTTCAATATCAGGCAAGCCGTTTCCCTTTACGCATATCATCAGGTGACAGCCGTTTCTTTTTTTCAAAGAGTTCTTTATATTTTATACAGTCAAACTGCCATGCCTCCTGTATATTGAATTCTCGGTCATATAAAATCCAGATTAATAAATCCCAATTATAGTTCTTTGCTGCTCCAACCAGAGTTACGAAACTTCCCGGTTTTCCACTTGGCCTATTGGCCTTAATTTGATAACGCTTTTTATTGTAAACAAAATCGCTGCCTTTTGTTACAGCGGTTCTGCCAATCATTATATGTGAATATTGATCTTCAGTACAACCAACCAACATTGCTGCGTCATATTCTGATATGGCGGATGTAATTTGCGGAATGACTGAAAATCTTGCTTCCCATTCCAACGCTGTTTTTATAAGCTCTGCCCTTATGTTTTCCATATTTGCCTCGCGTACACTGCCCATGCGGCTGTAGTAATGTTATTGTAGTAGGGGTTATAATAGTCACCCCATACTCTCTTTGGGTCATAGTCAAACTGCGGTCCTTGCGGTTCCACATATACCCATTTATTACCGACCCAGACAGCAACAAACATGTGATGCATGCCCGAACTCGGGTTACGATTCACTATGATGTTGCACTCGCCTGGGAAGTACTTGTAGAACAGGACTGAGTAGTCAATACAGTTGACAAGGTTGTCGCCGTTCATATCACATACATTGGCAAGCACGTACCCAATAGTGACGGGTATATCTGCAAGCGTAGCGGCCCTTACTGTCTTTGTAACCGTATCAGCAGGCTTGTCTTTCGGCTCTGTGCATGATTTTATTGACGACGCAAACCAAATTATACCGACAAGGGCAAGTATGGCCAGGATTGCTTCCTTCCACGCCTCTTCCTGCTGGTACTGCCGCACTTTGCCGTAGTCAAGGGCGGCATTGGTCTTGATAAGAACCGCCTCACGCTGGTCGGCAAGGTATAACGACACGTTGAGCGGACAGTTACCACAATAGTTCTCCGGCTTACATCTGCCCGTAGACCGGTTCTCCGCACACTGATACGCTATCCGGTACAGTTGAGAACTCTTTTGTTCGTTGGTCATGTTGGTTACCTCAGATAATGAAGCCACCCTTCAGTGACTATAGCGTTATAGTATGGGTTGTATTTGTCACCCCACACCTTCTTCATATCATAATCAAACTGCGGTCCTTGCGGTTCAATATCTATCCACTTTCCGCCAATCCACGCTTGTATGAACATGTGATGCATGCCAGTGCCGGAGTTGCGGTTGACGATGATGCGGCACTCACCTGGAAATAACTTGTAGAATTGCAACGAGTAGTCAATACAATTGATCAGATTGTCGCCGTTAATATCACGTACTGTGTTCGAAACACGCGCAATGGTTGTTGGTACGTCACCGAAGGTTGCTTGCCTGGTTACGGTGTCGCGTGGTCGCTCACGGGGTGCCGTACACGACTCAACAGAAGATGATAACCACATTATACCGGCAATAATCAGTGCGATTATTGTGAGCCACTTGACTACCTCGGACTGGCGTTCTGCACGAACCTTTCCGTAGTCCAGGGCAGCATTGGTCTTGATAAGAACCGCCTCACGCTGGTCGGCAAGGTATAACGACACGTTGAGCGGACAGTTACCACAATAGTTCTCCGGCTTACATCTGCCCGTAGACCGGTTCTCGGCGCACTGATACGCTACCCGGTACAGTTGAGAACTTTTCTGTTCATTTGTCATGTTGGTTACCTCCCAAGCCTTTAAATATAAGAACCTTCACGCAAGAACGAGCTACAATGCGCGGGAAGTATACACCCAAAATTCGCAATACCCATCAGTGTCTACGCACGATTTTGGGGAAAACTGAAAAAAATGGAGAAACCCGTGCGTTGACGCACGAGTTTAAAGTTTCAACAAATCAAGGCGGTTTTCGGTTCCTGTTTTGAAATAAATATTGCTGATGTGGTTCTCCACTGTCCGTATGCTTATTGCCATGTCTTTCGCTATTTC
>JGI24698J34947_10000527_pt1 | contig 18048 bp, 10 predicted proteins | sample TergutMp193P3_FD_34947 | JGI IMG/M metagenome (IMG submission 34947) | reverse complement strand
AACATTACTGTTTATCAAGCAGTGATTGGAAGTCATGCGTGAACTATACAAACAGATCTTACAACGAAAAAGTTGATAAGAGACTGCGCCCAAACCCTGATTTATAACTTAAGTTTGCTCAGAGCTAACCGTAAAAATCGTCATGATTTTTACCGGGAGCGGAAGAATAACAGATAAAGGTATATAAGGAGGTCAAGCCAATGGCAACTGTTAATTCGGACAACAACAAACGCGGCGACTCGTCAAACAATGAACCGGCCGGGCAGGAAGCCGCCAGTGATGTGAAAAAAACGGAAGCAGAAACGACAGCGGATGTTGTAAATACAGGTGAGAGCAAGACCAATACGGATAATTCTCCGGAAGGATATACAGAAGATACGCCGGCTGCAGATGAAAACGATACCCTCAGGCAAATCAAATTGAGTTTGGATCATTTGACAAGTTGTGTCACCGGCATTGCGGATTCGTCAGCTAAGACAACCGGAGAAATCCGTGAAATACACAAACTCTATCACAATGAATTCGCAAACCGGCTGCAATCCATGCAGGAAGAATTGGAACGCTACCGTGAGGTTGAAAGGGGCCGTATTTTTGACGGCATTTTGACTGAACTTGCAAGATTATACAGCAACAACTCCGCAATGCCCGATGATGTTACAGACGAAAAATTAAAGAAACGGCTGCAGTTTATGTTTCAGGATATGCTTCAAATTTTGGAAAATAACGGTGTAAGCATGCAAAAAAGCAGCCCCGGCGACAAAAGAAATACACGGCACTGCCAGGTGGTTAATCGTCTTCCCACCGATAATCCTGAATTGCATGATACCGTTGTTTCGAGCAAAAGCACCGGTTTTTATGTTGAAAACCGTTCTCTTATTAAAGAGATGGTCGATATTTATCTTTACTCAGAAAAAGCGGCCGCGCAGCAATAGGCGTCCGTTGAACTGAAAAATTCCAAGGAGGAAAACTAAAATGGCAAAGGTGTATGGTATTGACCTGGGAACAACGTATTCGGTTATCGCTACGTTGGATGACAAGGGACTTCCGGAGGTAATTGATAATACCGATGACGCTTCTCAATTACTTGCCTCTGCGGTGTATTTTCCGGAAGGCGGTGGAGTGCCCGTTGTCGGGGCATCGGCTAAAAATCAGGCTGAGGTCGAACCCGGCAGGGTAGTCCAGTATGTAAAACGCGAAATAGGGAAATCAGACGCCCAGGTCAGGGAATTTGACGGCGTTAAATATGACCCCATAACTATTTCATCACTGATACTCAAACGTATGAAAGAATACGCGGACGCGCAGGGACATGATGTGCATGATGTTGTTATTACCTGCCCGGCGTATTTCGGAACAGAAGAACGTAATGCAACCAAACAGGCCGGTATTATAGCGGGCCTCAATGTTCTGAATATTGTAAACGAACCCACCGCCGCAGCCTTAAACTATTGCTGCCGTGAGTTTCGGGAAAGCCGAAAGATCATGGTATACGACCTGGGCGGCGGAACTTTTGACATAACACTTTTTGATTTCAGTGTGGACGATGCCGGTAAAGCATCCATTGACGTAATAAGAACAGGCGGCGATGATCGTCTTGGCGGTATCGACTGGGATGCCAAGTTATTTGATTATATTTCCAAACAATATGCGGATGAAGAAGGTGTAGCCCAAAATGAAATGGATGCTGAACTTCGCCAGAGGATTCGGGCGGAGGTTGAAAACGCCAAAAAGACGCTTACCAGTGCGCCGAAAAAGAGCTTTACCATTAACTATGCGGGAACCCCGACGCGCCTTGAAGTTGAGCGCGAAAAGTTTGAAGAAATTACGCGGGATTTAATTGAACGTACAATGGATTTTGTACGGCGATTATTGTCTGATGCAAAAATTTCTGCTGATGATGTTGATGTTGTTTTGCTGGTTGGCGGCTCAACAAAAATGCCTATGGTAAAAGCCGCGGTGGAAAAACTGTTTCCCGGCAAAGTTCGCGTAGAACAGCCCGATCTGGCCGTAGCCAAGGGTGCGGCGCTTGCGGCGGCGGTCGAATTTAATGAGCGTTTGCTCGATCAATTAAAGGCCGAGCCGGAGGCCGGTGGTGACGCGGCTGACGCAGGACCCCGTATGTCGAAAGATGAGGTTATGGGGTTAATGATAAATGTTCCGCAGGTTTTCTCCGGCGAGAGCATTGTGAGCGACAAACTCTCACGGTCATCCGGTCCGGCTATATTTAATCAAGATAGAAAATACGTTGTTGACAATCTGTTGTTTGTAGGTGATGAATGTCCTTCTGAGGCTTCTCAAACCTATTATACGATGGTCGATAATCAATCGGCCGTTGAACTTTATGTTTTTGAAAATGTGTCGGAAGATCGTACGAATACATTCTTAACCCCCAGCATAAACGAACGTGGAGAAGAACAATACACCGATCCTGCGCTTAAAGTTAAAAACATCGGAAAAGTTGTTTTAGAGCTGCCGCCAAATACTCCCAAAAATTCGCCGATTGAGGTTACATTTCGTTTCAGCACAGACGGTTTGAAAGTAATAGCAAGGAATCCGACCACCAATCAGTCTGTCGAAGTGCTCATTACATCGGAAAATACCAAATCAAAGGAAGAAATGGCCGAAGAGACCAAACGCTTTGCGTCTATTCGTACCAGCGGTCAAATATAGAAGGTAAGAACGGTAATGGCGATCTCGGTAGGGATTGATTTAGGAACAACTTTCTCGGCAGTAGCGGTTATCGACCCGCAGACAAACCTGCCGAAGATCGTGCCAAACCGAGAAGGCGGCAAAATAACGCCGTCCGTAATCCAGTTTGTTAACGGGAAGCCTGTTTTCGGGACAGAGGCGGAGAGCGCCTTTGTTGCCGGGGAACCCGGCTGCGCGGCGACGTTCAAGCGGAACATGGGAAAGGACGAGCCATACTGTTACATAGACGGGCAGGCATATACCGCGGAGCAGTTATCATCGCTATTGCTGCGCCACCTGAAAGAAGACGCTGAAGCGGAGCTTGGCGAATCAATTAAAGACGCGGTTATAACGGTACCGGCATACTTCTATTCACCTGAACGTGAGGCGACAATACGCGCGGCAACGGCTGCGGGCCTGAAGGTGAAAAAGATCATAGACGAGCCAAACGCCGCCGCAATGGCGTACGGACTGAATAATTGGAGAGAGAACGCAAACATTCTCGTGTATGACCTAGGCGGCGGCACCTTCGATGTGACATTAACGCGGATGGGACGGGACGGCGATCTGGAGACAATAACCACCCGCGGGGACCACATACTCGGCGGGCGCGATTGGGACGACCGCATTGAAACGCTGCTGCTTGATAAGTTTGCCGATGAAACGGGACTTGATACGAAAAATGATGCAGAGATAAAGACGATGATTCGCGGGCTGACAGAGGGAGTAAAGAAACAGTTATCGGCAATGGAAACAGCGAAAGTAACCGCGACGTTTTCAGGTTTTGGCAAGGCAACGGTTAACATCAGCCGGAAAGAATTTGAGGAAAATACGGCGGATCTGATTGAACGTACGGGAGCGTTATGCCGGGCGGTATTAGAGGAAGCGGGATTGGCGGAGCGTGAAGTGACGGACGTGCTGCTTGTGGGCGGTTCCACGCGAATGCCGCAAGTATCGGGATACTTAAGCAATTTATTCGGTAAGAAGCCGATAACGAGCGTTAATCCTGATGAGGCGGTAGCGTTAGGCGCGGCAATACAATCCACAAAGGCGGAAGAGACGTATTCAAGCCTGTCCGTACAAGTGAAAGATGGGAAGAAAGTGACGGACAGGGCGGCGTTAGGATTAAGCGCCAAAGCGGCTGTACAGCCAGCGAAGAAGCTGTCCGGCATTGGGGCGCTGACCTTGCGGGAAACGACGGCGCACGCGATGGGGATCATAGCGATAAGCCCTGACGGGACACGATATATCAACGACATAATAATACCTGCCAACCATCCGCGCCCTGTTCGGGTCGCCAAGGCATTTACCTTTCATACTTCGTCGAAGGAAGCCAACGAGATGGATGTGTATGTCTTGCAGGGCGACAAGGAAAATCCGCTTGATTGTCTCATTCCCTACAGGTACGTTGTTTCCGGTATTCGCCACATAAAAGAACAGCGCGGAAAAACTACCATAAAGGTTCAATATAGCTATGATAATAATGGCGTCATTCATGTAGATGCAAGGCAGGAAGATGACAAGGTTAATTTGCTTATACGTAAAGAACATATTCCGGAAGATATGTCGAAATACGGTTTGCCTATTGATCCGGATGAATTGTTTAAGCAGGAATCTTTATCGCTTGTTTTGGCAGTTGACGTTTCCGGAAGTATGAGCGGAGCGCCGCTGGAGGAAGCGAAAAAAGCGATGTGTAATTTTGTGAGGCAAATGGACTTTTCATTCACGAAAGTAGGAGTGGTTGCGGTATCAGATCGCTGCGAAATTGTATGTGATCTTGCTGACAACGAACATACCTGCATCTCGGCCATCAACTCAATTTCATGCGGTCAAACAGGATATGGAAACTTAACGCATCCTTTTAAAACGATAAATTCCATGCTGGAAAACGAAGATGGCAGGCGTTTTGCCATTGTTTTGGCCGATGGGGTGTGGAGCAATCAACCAACAGCGGTTTCCGCCGCAAAACGCTGCAATCACGCAGAGATCGAAACCGCCGCAATAGGTTTTGGCGACGCCGACCGTGACTTTTTGCGGGATATATCATCAGAGGATGCCAACGCGCTGATGGTCTCACAGTCTGAATTGACCCGCGCTTTCGGAACGATAGCTCAGAGTCTTGGAGGCTCAGGCGCGAAGAGCGGGAGTGAAGGAATAGCTGCCGATGCACAGACATGGGAAGATTAGGGAGTGAAATAATGGCTGAGTACGACCTTTTTGAATTAGCAAATCTATCGTTTGACCCGCCGGAGAAGGCTGCGAAAAAAGTAAAAGATGCCATTGAAAAGGCTAAAAAAGATCTGGGCGCCGCTCTTGGCAGTGCCACTCAGCAGATGGATAGAGATGAGATAAATGAGAAACTCGCCTTTCTGCGCGATAAAGAGGACAAGATATTTTCTGACGGGAAGCTGAATGAGGCTTATGAGGAACTGGCCAAAAAGCGCGTGGAAAATGAGATCGAAAAACTAAAGGCAGCGGTAAATCTTTTGAAACTCTCGGGAAAACGTGCTGTTACCAACGGAACAATAAAAACACAGAGGCAAAAAACAAAACTTTCAAAAGAGAATGTCGAGGCCGTCTATACAGGCGCGGGCTTTACCATTACCGTGATAGATCCGCTTGCCGCCATGCCGAAATTTCCTACAAATGCGGAGGAAATATACGAGGAACTTGCGGCTCTGAGAAAATCAAAAGATCCTAACCCGAACGGAGCGGATTTGACTTTAGCGGTTGATATGTACGCGTTCGTGGCATACTTACAGGGTGAACCGGAAAATGCAATCGAATACCGCAGCAAGACCAGCAGCGAACTGGCTAAAATTCTCGAAGGTTATACCAAACAATTTTCAACACGTAATGACAACCTGGGAAAACTATTGGGGTCTTTGGCTACCAAAGGAAAAACATATATTTTCAATACTGACGACAACCGCCGCCTCTACGAATTACATTTAAAGTATAAAGGTCCGGCTTTATCTGAATTATTTGCTACATTAAAGCTTTCTACAAAATCAGACTTGCAGGATGCCAAATTTGCCGATGTTTGCATCAGGAAAATTATGGATGTCTTCGGCAACGGTGACATTGCATTGGCAATTTACAATAATGAAGCAGGCTTAAAGGATGACCCGTATATTCCCGAGAAAGCGGTTTTCCCTGTAAAGTGCGCTCATTGCCAAAACATAAGTGAGTTTGAAGATGTACAAGACGCGCAAAAAATCAACAAGTGTTCCAAATGCGGCAAGGCGCTGTATCAGCAATGTACACGCTGTAAAAAACCTGTTCTTGCTTCCGCCGACAAATGCCCTGAGTGCGGCTTTGTTTTTGCCAGCATTGCGATGTTCAGTAAATATATCAATCTTGCGGAAGAAGCCTTACGCCGCAACAATCTTGAAGAAGCGCGGCAGCATTTGGCAAGCGCACAATCTGCCGATCCGGGGGAGAAAACACGTACCGCTGAATTATCAAGGCGCATTGCAGCCGACGAGGCATTATATGAAAAGCCCATCAATGAATTGCGCCAGCTAATCGCCAACAAGAAATTTCAGGCGGCGTCGGAAGCGTTGGCGCGTATTATCAGCAGTTTTCCGAAACTGAATGTTTCTACTCAGGAAACACAAATAAAATCCGCCCTGTCAAAAGCCCAGGCCCGCCTTGACGAAGCAAAGAAAAAAACGGCCTCTGCCTGCGCGGATACTTGTATTGAGATATTGGGCGATTGCGAGGACTTTAAGCCTGCCATTGAGTTTTTGCGCGCCACAGCGCCCAATGCGTGTAAAGACCTTTTACTTAAGGTTGACACTGAATTGTGCGGTGTAACAATAAGCTGGACACGATCCAGCGAGCGCGGGGTTTCATACCGTGTTGTCCGTAAGACCGGTGAAACCGCTGCGAAGAACGAAACAGATGGAACCGCCATTGCGGACAATATTACAGAAAATCATTATAAAGATGAAAGATTAACGCCGGGTACCCGGTACAGTTATTCTATTTTTGCCAGGCGCATGGGTGTTTATTCACCTGCGGTCAGCGGGTATATACTTCTTCTGGCTGATGTTACGGATGTGCGATGGGAACAAAAGGAAACAAATCTGTATATTACATGGAATACGCCGGTGAACAATTCCGGCGTTAAAATATCGCGCACCCATGCCGGAAAGGAAGTAATTCTTGCGGAAAACGCCCGCGGCAGCTTTGAGGACAAAAATCTCGGATACAATGAAACTTATTCATATACGCTTAAAGTGAACTATTCCGGCCTGCCGTCAAGCAACGGTGTGCAATTTAAAATTACGCCGGTTGAAAAAATCGATCAGTTTCAGGTAACAGCGTCGCAAATAAAAGATGATAAATATAAAATTTCATGGGATATTAAGCGTAAAGACATTGATATTCACATTTTTGTGAATGAAAATATTATACGAAAGCTGAAATCTGATAATAACAGCTGTGAAATCGAATTGCCATCCGGAGGATTCCATGCGGTTAAGGTATCCGCTTATTCGGGAGGAAGCTGTCTTGTAAGCCAAAATATTCAGGTTAATACCTATAGCTCGTGCGAAATTGATAAAGCCAAATCACAGATAACGGAAAAACCTGTTCGAAGCGGTGATAATTCAAGATATAGCATAGAATTATCAATAATAATTGCCGGAACTATCCCGGGTAATGTAACAGCGTTTTGGTATTTTATTCGCACGAAGTCTCCGGTAAACAAGCAGGCTCCATGGGCGGATGCAAATGAAATAGCGACAGCACATGATATATATAAAATATCAATTGATACATATAAAAAAAGTAATGAAATTCTTTTTACGGGAGCTGCCAGGGACGAGGATGCCTTATACGTTACCATGTTCACCGTATATAATGTAAAGGGCAAAGAGATTGTTTCTTCACCGCATAAGAGGCGTTTTGATCGACCGCTAACGGCTGATATTTTATGGAAAGTTTCAAAACCGATTATTGGAAACAGACGGCTCTCTATTGAAGTAAAGCCCAACAGACCGCTTACACGGCTGCCAAAACTCATACTATGCGCCAGCCTTCAAGGTCAATATCTTTCTGATTATACGGATGCAAATGCGGAAATATTGATGGAAATTCAGGAACAGGAATTTGATTCCCCTCAAACAGTTTTCAAGAAAGATTATGATGTGAACTCGCCGGTGTCTTCCCGGCTTACAAAAAACAGTAAACTATTTCTGTTTGATATAAAATCAGTTCAAAATGAAAGTTATTCATTGCGATGGGCTGATGGATTTACAGGAAAGGTATAGGAGGTAAATATGTTGATGGCAAAATTTGTCTGTCCTTATTGCATGCAGACTTACAGTTTAGGGAAGGTTCTGTATGTCTGTCCGGATTGCGGAACGACGGCTGACGTCGGTCCATTTGACAAGGAACCGATAAAATGCAAAAAACCCGGTTGTGGTGGATTGGCAACACAGAGGAAATGTCCTTTTTGTGATCAAGAAATCCCAAGAATAGCGTTACAAACGCCAAATATGCCTTTTAGTATAGTCGGCGTATCCAACTCGGGAAAAACAAATTATATAACAGTTATGCTGCATGAGTTAGGTAAGTCATCCGGGCTTCGTCTGGCGCTTGGGCATCAAAATAGAGCTACACTCGACCATCAGAACGAAAACTATAAACGAATATATGAAGATCATACGCCCCCGGAGAGTACAACCGGAGGCGAGAGGATGCCCCAAATATGGTACATCAGAAACCTTCTCAAAAAACATGGCAACAATGTTCCTACCTATACATTTACGATTTTTGACGGCGCAGGCGAAGATCACGAAAGAAATTTAGACCCTAATTCTGCTGTTTGCCGGTATATACAGGTATCCAAAGCTATTATCATTGCTTTGGACCCGTTGATACTGTCAAGTATCAGAAAAGGCGGCATTGTAGATGAGAAGGTTATGCGTAATTCTCTGGCCGGGAGCGAAGGCGAATATAAAAATGCGGTAGATATTGTAAACAGCCTTGCGAATTATATTAAGACTGCCCGCGGAATAGACACGAGAAAAATCCTGAACATTCCCATTGCCGTTGTTTTGACAAAATTTGATACGATTATTTCACATAAGTCTTTTGGCCCGAATGCGCTTATTAAAAGCGCCAGCCTGAATGTGAGCGGGGGCAAAGTCAATATGGGTGAAATTCAGCAGGTAGACGAGGAAATACGCAACTGGCTGTATGAAATAGGTGAAGGAGCTTTTATTGATGCGCTAACGTCAAATTTCAAGGAGTTTTATTTCTTTGGGGTATCCAGTTACGGAGAACCGCCCAAGGATGCCGATAAATTAACCGAAAAAATACGGCCTCACCGTGTATTAGATCCAATTCTATGGCTTTTTAAGAAAGCCAAGTTTATTGATTGATGGAAAGGAGAATGAAATGTTCTACGAACTGATATACACTCGCTGCAGGCAGGGGATAGATATTACCAGAAAAGGACAACCGGTTTCCGGTGACGGTTATAAGGTGTATTCCTGTACTCCTGCGATTACGGATGAAGGCGTTGTTGATTTGCAACTGCTTGCGAATGTAGCGCAGACCAAACAGTCATATACCGACCCAAGTTTTATGGATGATGCCTATCTCTATTATGTTCCCGATACCGGAGAAAGTTTTTTTATCAACTTTTATCCGGTTCCCTTTGATGCAAAAGCGCAAGGAGATTACTCGCATCGCCCAGGGAACTTTGTAAATCATGCGCTCATCGGTAAATTTTCACGGTTTTATCCTTATGAATTGTTCCGGGATGATAGTATATGGAATGCAAGGACAAAAGGCGAGGCATTTTATTATGAAAATCCTCCTAAAGATATGGACGCACGCAGCGACATAACAGATCTGCCGGGACATTATGGCTTTGATGAAATAGGCGCGTTTATTGCCGATGGGCGGAAAGAAGCGCTGGAAAAAGCCGTTTCATTTCTTGTCGCGCAGTATACAGAAGAACCGGAAAAGAGAAAATATCTTGTCATACGGGATGATTCATCGAAAAACATTGAACTCTGGATAGCGGCAATTGAATGCGCCTTTTCACCTAAAATCGCGTCTTCCATCCCTTTTGCAACCCGTATGGACAAGTTTGTAAGTATTAACAGATACACTATAAAAAACGGATTATACCAGACACAGATGAATCTTCAGGACCCCAATCATAAACAAAGATATCGCGCCATGATTGTTGGAGTTGATGAGCGGGATAAAACGAATGTAAGCGCCGCGCGTCCGCTTGCAAATTCTCCGTTCGTCCTGCTTGACGGCAAGCAGAAACAGGCTATGTTTGACAGCGACATATCAAATAGCTATTACCAAATCATTACCAAATTTGATAATGAGCATAAAAGGTTTTGCAGGGAGTTCCTGCAGACTTTTGATATTTTAAAACCGGATACAGACATTTACGGCTTGTATGATATATTTACCGTGTTGTTAAATAAGCCGTCTATGCCAAATGCCCGCACATTGGCGGATAAATTGGATAAGCTTAACAAATATAAGGCGGCAAAAACGGGCATATATATAGAGATATACAACCGCGTTAACAAGGATATGTCACGTTTTTTGCAGGAAGATTTCTCATGCGCGCTGAATATAATCAACTGGTTACTAAATGCTTCAAAAATTACAGGCGATACCGGTGCAAGTCAGCGCCTGACAAAAATTATTTGTGATGTCTTTACGGACCTTGTTTTCCATAAAACCGATAATACCGCAAAAAGTTCTTATTGGGCGCAAATACGACGCACCGAATTTGCAAAGAGCGTTGCCGGCGTTATAACCAACATGGAAATAATTAAAAATAACATATCCAATCTCAAGTCTCCGGCAGATATCGTTACATTCGTGTTGATATATCTGGAATCCGCTTCATTAATTGGTAATATTGAACAACAGGAGGTGACCCGTGTAGTAAAGTATGGGATTGAAATATGTTATAACAATGACGATAAAAAGTCCTTACACGAAATCGTCTCAGCGCTTTCACAATACAAAGGAATTAAAAGCCGGGAGTTTTTGTTTGCGTTGGTGAAAGCCAAAAGCGATGATAAGAAGAAATATAGCGAGTTCATTATTGAGTACATAATCAGTTATGATGCCGCGATAATTGCGTCAGATAATTCTGTGCTTGAGTTTTGTAAAAAACTCTCCGATGAAGGTCTTGAACATCTGATAATTTCAGTGCTTAAAAAGCGCGTCAATATGTTAAATAGCCTTTCCGACATGGAACTTTTCGTAAAAACAATAAAAAATGCGGCCTTCATCGGTGATGAAGTAATGGCGAAGGTTTTTGAATTAATTGACAGCAAGGTTAGTATTGGTATATCGGCAGATAGCGCATCCCCGCTTGCTGAATTGCTGCAGACTCAAAAGCCAAAAGGCGCGGTATGCAAAAATTCCGCGCACCTTTTCGCTTTAAAAATTATTTCCGACAATCGCAGAGCGCAGAGCCTGATAGATACGTTTAAGGATTTGACCAGTCAGGGTTTCCCCAGGATCACAGATATTAATTATATTATCAATCTGATCGAACACTTGTTAAAAGCAAAGTTAAGTATGGAAGAACAGCAATACATTCTTGATGTTCTGTTTCGTGCGCCTAAAGAATATTTTACAACATATGTGAAAAAATTACTCCCCTTTGCTGCCAAACAGCAGGACAAGTGGAATGCGCTGTTTTCCTATATTTCTGACAGTAAAAATGAACAGGTATACAACGCCGCTTCCGAAGATATTGTTCAGGCTCTTGTGGATTCCAAACAAAGTGAAAAGTCATTAACAGCTTTGGGCAGCTTGCTTAAAGACGAAAGTACCCAAAAGTATTTTGATGATGCCCGTGGCAAGGCATTGGAGATTATATCGTCTCAGAAGCCAAAATCAGGAATCGGAAAATTCTTCGGGAGTTTCTTAAGCTCAGGTGATGATAAAACAAGTACCGACAAGAAGGAAAAAAAATAATGCGCTCACAAAAGTACTGTGTTGAAGGCGGAGACTGCTGATGGGTTACATAATAGCTGCAGTAATAATAATCTATCTTCTTTATTTGCTGATACGCTATGTCGTAGCGCCAATATCCGGATTTCTCGCTGTTGCCTCGCTTGCTATCGGTGTCGGATACGCATTTATCGTATCAATCTATTGTTTCGGGAAATCTTTGGCAGAACATATTAATCCATATACAACTTTTATAGATAAAAATACGGATATTCCTTCAGGTGTGCGGCGAAGTTATTTTTTTGGACCTGGCTTCCATCAAATAGGTATTACAGTAAGAGACGCCTTTGCCGCGTTAATAGAGCAGTCAAAAAAATTAACATCTTTCAGGGTAAGACATACAGGCCACAGATGGTATGTAAATATATGGGTTTGGATTTTCTATCTTGCCGCTTTCGCCGCTATTTTTATATTCGGATTTGTCTGGATGTCCCTGTTTTCAATAATTTTAGCAACAGTTGTATTAACCGGTATGTGTATATTTTATGTTATGTTTATGATATTATGGGGAGTAGACAGATTTGTACTTGCTGTTAAATCCATTCAAAGCCGGTGTGCAAATTGCAAGCGAATATCTGTTGTTCCCGTTTTCATTTGTCTTGACTGTGGAGCAGAACATAGAAAACTAACGCCCGGACCGTACGGAGTATTCACCAGAAGATGTACATGTGGAAAAAATTTACCAACCACATTTATTAACGGAAGGTCAAAATTAAAAGCAACATGTCCTTATTGCTCTACAGAAATGGCAGCTAGTAATGCCCGTCAATATGGTTTACAGCTTATTGGCGGTGTAAGCGCCGGCAAAACAACTTTTCTTGCGGCATTTTGGCATATGTACCTTGAGCGGCTTAAAAAATTGCATTATTTATCAAGTGAAGAGTATCCCGCCGACGCATTCAATGAATTAGAGCATTGGTATCAGAAAGGGTTGAGTTCTTCGACCACCGAAACAAACGCTAACATGTATAGCGTTATCCATAAGCGTGAGAATGAAACTCCCTATCAGTTGACGATTTATGACATCGCCGGCGAGGCGTTTACTAATTTGCAGAGTAGTACTCAGCAGCAGCAATTTCAGTATTGTGAGGGACTTATTTTTGTTATTGACCCGACTGCGAACCCCAAAGGTGTCAATGAGACATTTGCGAGCTTTATTCATGAGTTCAAAGGACTTAAAGGCAAACATTCAGCGAAAATGTCCGATATTCCTGTGGCTGTTATCATTTCAAAAGCAGATTTATATAAAAAAGAAATAGGTTTACCGAAGATAAATTCCCGACATAAATCAAACCCAGGTGAGTTTTCCAGTGTCAATTCCATAAATAGTTTAGACTGTACAAGAAACGGCGTAAGCAGGGAATTCCTGTTAAGCCACGGGTATGAGAATGTATTGAACCTGTTGGAAGGCGAGTTTTCCAATGTGCAATACTATCCTGTCAGCGCAATGGGGCATACGGCAGCCGCAGGACAGCCTTATGAGCCTTGGGGGGTAATGGAGCCGGTTATGTGGTTATTAAGTTATACTGACGCTTCTCTTAATGCGGTAGTTACACATTTACAGCAGGTTGTATTATGAAAAACTTAATGTGAGTGTTTTTTTAGGAATAACGATGCATAGGAGGAGGATCAATCAATGAGAAAGAGTATTCTTTATTTTGCGCTGCCCATTACTTTACTGCTTATGATGGCTGCAAATCAGATTGCTTTTGCGGAAGCGGATGAGGACGACAATACTGTTGAGATAGATATCGAGGCAATGGAGTACTCGGAATTAAATGCCTTAATTGACGAAGTTATTTTTCAGAAATTGAGCGGGTTTGTACAATTTTTAAGGAAAGGTCTGTTAACAGCATGGGCTTTTTTTCTCTCATGGCCGGCTTTGATAAAGAACACATTATTGGTCTCGATGTTTTCCGCATCTATCGGCATAATCACAAGCCATGTGCTTGGAATATATGGAAATAGAAATGAATGGTATAAACATCCCGATCATAATCTTATGTATAGTTATTTTATAAAATCAGGAGCTTTACAAAGAAAGAAAAGCTATATTGATGCACACACTTTATTGCGCGATCGAAGATGGTTATGGGTCAGTTTTGCCGGATTGGCTTTTAGGTTGGGCAACTACGATAATAAATCAATTATGCTGATGTTTGTGATGTCATTTGTCTATATCCCGTTGTCAGTCCTGGGGTTTGTTGAAATGGTACTGAGAATATTTTTTGGCACTATCTGGTTGGTTGTTTTCAACTTGATCCATCGTTTTTTGCTTTCAGTAACAAAATTAATTTCATTCCTGATGATACCGGTTTCGACTATCATAGATAAAATTTTGAGGAATACGCAGTATTGTCCGCATTGTTATGAAACATTTATGCTGCCGGAGTTTATTTGTCCTTCTTGCGGCAAGGTACATAAGCAATTGATTCCCGGAAATTGCGGCGTTTTGTTTGTCAGATGTTCGTGTAATAAGGTTTTCTTACCATGTACGGCTTTTACAGGGCGCTCACGCCTTGTTTCAAGATGTCCTGCTTGTACCGGCGAACTTGTTGCTGCAAACGCAAAACATTTTTCACTTGCTTTAATAGGCGGTCACTATGCCGGGAAAACGGCATTTATTGCGGCATTATCAAATTTATATTCAATTCATATTAAAAAAAGAGGCACTTTAACCATTGAAGGGAAACCTGGCAGTTATTTTGACGAACTGCGTAATATGTTCCGTTCAGGAAAAACGGAATTTGAAAATGAGCCTCGTACTTACAGTATAGTTCACAAACATGGAAAAAGAGAGAAAGACAATTTGGTTCTTTATGATACCCTTGCCGAAAACATTGTATCTAATTCATTTCCCCGCAGCCCAAAGTACTTTGGATTTTGTGACGGTATAATCTTAATAATTGACCCGTTAAGCGTTCAGTATGTGCGGGATGTACTTGCAAAGGATAAAGACGGCAAAAAAATAAAAGACTATTCTGTTGAGGATACTGACAAGTTTGTGGTTCAATTTATTCATCTGTATACTACTATTCGCGGCTCCTCAACCGGAAAAATGAGCGATGTACCTTTCGCTGTTCTCATAAATAAGACTGATATTAAAGTTGTACAACAGGAAATTGGTCTGAATGAGATAAAAGCATTGTATGACAAAAATCCATCTGATTACGGTGATGATGAACATGTTGCAAGAGATAAAATTTGCAGGGCATATTTATCGAAAATAGGTTTATCCAATATGTTAAACCATATTGAAGCTACATTTACAAATGTGAGTTTTTTTCCCGTTAGCGCAATTGGGCATTTGGCGGAAGAAGGTACAGCGTATGCTCCAACCGGCGTTATAGAACCGGTAGTGTGGATTGCCAAAGAAAAACGTTTTAGGAAGATCGCAGGTTTATTTAATGAAATGAAATTATAAAGGAGCGCTATTATGACAGTACGTGAAACAGCAAAAACAACATTGTCCGTGGTAATCTTGTCTATCGGTTTTTATTTTCTTCGATCATATTACATTGAGCTGGTGTCAAAGCTTGCAGGTTTTGTGTTTAGACATGAATGGTATTTACCTGTTATCGTCGGCAAATTATTTCCCGATAACTATATTGGCGCTTACTTTCCTGCGTTATTTTATTTTGGAGTAATAGTAATAATAGCTATACGTATGCTTGATGTAATTTTCGATCACAAAGTTGCGCTGCAGTTGATTTCCTGTTTTGTCCGGCCATTATTACTTGCTGTTGTTGCAACAATAGCTTTATGTATTGAGCAGATAAATTTGCTTCAATTATGGGCTATATTTTATGTTTGCATGATAATATGCCTGCATTCGACATTCAAGAAAATAGCACCGCATGCAGAATCAATCGGGCGTTATGCGGATCTGAAATTAATAAAGGGATTCTTCCTGACAATAAAAAATACTATATTAAAAGTGATTTCTGCCGGTATAAGAGGTTTCAGAAATCCAATAGATGAAATAATCAGTCTATCGGCCTCAGCCCTGGTTTTGTTATTGGAAGTTGTTGCGTTAATTTCATTTATTATTTACTTGTTAATACATTGGAGATTGATATTTCTGTCACACCTGATAAGTTAATTCTAGGTTAGTTTCAATAAATAAAACGCATTCAAGAGAAATAAGTTGACTAATGTTACTTCCTATGCCAATAATATCAATATGACCATACGAATGGATTCCATTATAAAAGCTATTGCCACGGCTCTGGATTCCGTGGAACATGAGCTTTTGGGGGCCAGTACCAATCACGGCAGAAGAATTGCGGTTCTCTGCTCAAAAATGGGAGAGATACTGGGAAAGAGTCAGGATGAAATTACCGTTTTGGCGCTCTGCGCGCTTCTCCATGACAACGCGCTTACGGAGTATCTTCTCGCGCAAAGAACAAGCGGGCATAATGATCCGACCATGAAAAAACACTGCGAATACGGGCAGAGGAATGTTGACGCTCTTTGTTTTAAAACCAACGTGAAGGATTTTATTCTCTACCATCATGAACGCGCAGACGGTAAGGGACCCTTCGGGATACATTCGGGAGAAGGCCCGCTTGAGGCGGAGTTGATCGCCATTGCCGATTCAATCGACGTAGCTTATCATCTTCAAACGCTGGAAGAGAATCATCTTCCTTCTCTCAGACAAAACATCGCAGGCGAATCGGAAAAACGTTTCAGCAAAACATCCGCCGACGCTCTTCTGGAAGTTCTTGACTGGCCCGCGATTTTATCGCTTAAAGACGACGCGATTCGTGATACCGCGGAAACGGCCTTTTCTCCATGGATTGTCGATATGGAAACGGATTCTATTTTTGGCCTTGCCGGTTTTATGGCAAGGATCATTGATTACAAATCTGTTTTTACTCAGCGACATTCAACACAGATTGCAAATAAGGCCTGGTTTATGGGCGGGTATTACAAGTACGATCAGGTAACAAGGACGGAGCTGTATCTGGCGGCGGCTCTTCACGACATAGGAAAGCTGGATATTCCCGTGTCAATTCTGGAAAAACCGGATAAACTTACCGATGAGGAATTTTTGACAATAAAAGAACATGTCCGCCGGACATGGGAACTTTTCAAGGATATTGACGGGTTTCAGACTATCAGTATGTGGGCCTCCAATCATCATGAAAAACTGGACGGCACAGGTTATCCGTTCGGGAAGAGGGCCGATGAACTGGACTTTAATTCCCGATTGTTAACCTGCCTTGATATTTATCAGGCGGTCAGTGAAGAGCGGCCCTACCATCCCGGACGGAACCACAGCGAGTCGATGCAGATACTGCGCAAATTTGCAGATAACGGCGAGGTGGACGCAAACATCGTAAAGGATATAAACATCGCACTGGCTCCCTTTAACGGCAAGGACGTGCCGGGCCCGGAACATCTGGCTTTACATTACCGGTAGAATGTGACGCCTGATATTCCGCGTGAAGTCTTCCCGAATAAATTTAGCGTTCCAGTTTTCTATACACATAACGGTGCGGGCTGTCCGCGGCAGAGCCGAGTTTTTCACGTCTCCATTCGGCGTACTCTGACCAGTTGCCGTCGTACCATACAATTTCGCCGTCCTCAAAAGCCAGAATGTGCGTAACGATACGGTCAAGAAACCAGCGGTCATGGCTGATTACAAGGCTCACTCCCGCGAAAGCGTCAAGCGCGTCTTCAAGGGCGCGCAGGGTGTTTACATCAAGGTCGTTTGTGGGCTCGTCGAGTAACAGCACGTTTGCCCCCTCTTTGAGCATCATCGCGAGGTTGAGGCGGTTGCGCTCTCCGCCTGAGAGGACGCCCACTTTTTTCTGCTGGTCGGCGCCTGAAAAATTGTACCATGCGCAATAGGCGCGGGAGTTCACCTCACGCGCGCCCTGACCCGAACCAAGTTTAATAAGGTCTTGTCCGTCTGAAAGCTGCTCCCAAACGCTTTTTTCGCCGTCAAGGCTGGCGCGCATCTGATCGGCATAGCCAAGTTTGACGCTGTCGCCCAGTTTTAAAGTACCGGAGTCGGGCTTTTCACTGCCGGTTATCAATTTAAAGAGCGTTGTCTTTCCCGCGCCGTTCGGCCCTATGATACCGACGCATGCTCCGGGCGGTACCGTAAAACTCAAATTTTCAAATAACAGCCGCTCCCCGAAAGATTTTGACAAACCTTCCGCCTCAATTACAAGTTTACCCAGGTGAGGGCCTGATGGAATCGTGATCCTGTTGCTTTGCGCGCCTCCCCGCGAACGCTCCCTCTCGTCATCCTGAAAGAGTTTTTCGTATTGGGTGATACGCGCCTTGCTTTTCGCGTGACGGCCCTTGGGACTCATGCGTACCCACTCA
>JGI24698J34947_10000526_pt1 | contig 18097 bp, 14 predicted proteins | sample TergutMp193P3_FD_34947 | JGI IMG/M metagenome (IMG submission 34947) | reverse complement strand
GATTGGGAACGGATAGACGCCATTAAGGATGAGGATATCGATTGTTCCGACATCCCAGAAATGAAAGACCTTTCCGGTCTCCGGCCCCGGCAGGTTCGGGATCCGAAAACGCCGGAAAAAGTCCCGGTAACCTGCAACCTGGACGCCGATATCGTGGAGTGGCTCAAACAGGACGGGGACAGCTATCAGGCTCGCCTAAATTCTATCCTGCGCCAGGCAATGAACCATACACAATGAAAGAACGGTCGCAGCCGCCCTCGCGCCGTTGGCTTTAGCGGCTGGATGGGGGGCTAGCGTGATGTGGCTCCTTGTGCACGGAGCTTTTGTCGAGGTAGGGGAAATGGGTGATTATATCTTCCCGTGAGAATAACTGGGTAAGCTCGATTCTGCGTCCTTCAACTATAATGGCAAGAAGACGATCACTGTCGAATGAATCAAGTCGCTTTAGACCTTCGTTTTCAAACACGACTTGACGACCTTCTCTGAGGTATCTGGATAGAGTTGAGCGCATATTACTGATTTGCTCATACTTGTTCCGCAAATAAACGGTTATTTACATATCTTCGACGAAATCGTCGTCCATATCTAAGATATACCAGTAATAAGAGCCTCTATGACTGTAGCCGTCCGTTATAGGTTCAAACAGAATCGTCGCCACGGCTTCCTCGGCTGCGGCTGTCGTCACGGCGCTGGCAAGGAGGGCCAATGTCAGGGCTGCCAGCAAAGTTGGCTTTGCGATTTGCTTTTCATGGTAATGCTCCTTTTTCGGGGTGTGTTGGGGTTAGGGACCTTAGGGGTGAGTGTCACTTTGTACGTTACCGTGCCTATCCTGTCTATTATCTGCCATACCATTCCCTGTGTACATCGTCTATTGCTTGATATTGCACATTCCCATTTATATCCCTAAAATTAGAACGGTATCTGGTCTTTATCTCTTCTATCATAATAAAATAAAATTTTTTGAATGCTTCTTTATCAATTTTATTTTCTATTCCATTGAACGCAGCGCGTTGGATCCGGAAGGTTCGGTCAGCATTACCGATTCCATACCCAGCCCTTTTCGCACAAAAAGATTATACCCTATTACGATATCGTTTGAATAAACCGGTTCAAAACGTGTATCTGACGGATACAGCGCTAATTCAGAAAACTGGCCGAAAGCGGTTCCTGTTACTAAAATAATGAAAACAAAGCAAAAAAGAAATTTTATGGTTTTAGGGATCATTCTTTCCTTTTCCATAGTTTCTTCTCCCATTGAATGGACTGATTACATTCGCTGAAAACAGTGCCCGCACGTTCATAGTGTAATTTTATTATTTTTGGCGGATTTTTCAAGCTTTTCCGTGTCCTCTGTGTGTGGTCTTATTACCGTAAGATGTATTGTTGACAAAAGCAACTGCCACCTATAGCCAACATTAGTTCGTGGTAAATTTCTTATATTCTTCCCTTGACGTCCTCAGCGAGCTTCGTGCCTCTGCATGAAAAATTGCAATGGTGTGTGACGTTTTCCACCACTACTCCATCTTCAGTGACTCCAGCCTTTCCAATGCCCAGAAAGTGTATTTGCGAATCCGGTTATCCGGGTCCTTTTTAAGCTGTTCCAGCATTTCCTGGCTTTGGGAACTTTTCAGTCTTTCCAGGGCTTTTACCACCGCCACCCGCACCTCCTGATCGGGGTCCTTTGCCGCCAGGACAAGGCCGCGGAATGCGGGCAGGGTATCCAGAAGCGAGAGCGTTTGGGCGGCTTCCCTTCTGACTTCCGCGTTCCTGTCTGAAAGCCGCCTCTTTACCCTGTCAACATACCCTGTCTCTTCCAGAATTTTTACGAGGTAGGGCTTGAGGGACGCGACCTCGTCTTTCAAGATTTCCAGAATATGCGGCTCGGCTTCTTTTCCCTGGGCCTTGAAAACAGGAATTAGCTTTTCCCTGAGCTGCGGTTCGGCGTCCTTGAATATCTCGATTAACCTGGTGATGTCGCGTTTTGCAGTCCTGTTTGCGAGGGCTTTCACCGCGTATTCGCGGAACTCGTCCGAGGAGTCCAGCACGTTGACAAGAATCGGGATGCCTTCCGCGCTTGTTGACTGTCCCAGCCCCGCAATAACGCTGATTTTGACGGTATCGGTTTCGTTCTCGTCGACCGTGGTTTTCTTCAGTATTTCCATGGCGGCAGTATTGCCGTGCTTCGCGATTACTTCCGCGGTGGCAACGCGTACCCTTTCCACCGGATCGTGAAGCATGGACGTTTCCTGATTAAGGAGGCGGATTTCACCGAAACCCAAAAGCGCCTTGATTGCCGCAACCCTTACGTCAGGGTCAACGTCTTTGAGGGAAGCCTTGATCTCTTTCAGGAAACTATCGTTTTTAATAACAGGAAGAATGGTAATTAAGGAGGCGCGTATTTTTGCATCCGGAGAGGCAAGCAGCATCCCGGCTTTTTCCTCAAACATATCTTTGGGATGGTCTGCGATAAGGGCGGAAAAAACTTCGGCTTCGTCCGGGATGAAGGTCGGAAGGCTTTCCAGTATCCTCTGGAGGCAGAACGGCAGTTTCAGGTGTCCCATGATCTTTAGAGCTGAGACGCGCACTATGTGCGGGTAGTCGGCGCGGCTGCCGTCAAGGATGCGGAATACTTCCGGTAAGACAATGTCCGGGCTGAAGCTTCCAAGGAGCTGCACAAGGCGTTCCCGGTCGGGAAAAGCGGTGTTTCCAAGAAACCGCAAAAGAATTGGGGAAAATAATGACTCGGCTTTTTTTGGAATTACCGGAAGAAGGTATTCAAGAAAGTCAGGATCCGTTTCCCTTGTGGACAATTCTTCCGCCAAAAGCTCAAGGGCTTTCACGTTTCCGTTTGAGACAACAGCTTCAAGTGTTTTTTTATAGATTTCAACGGTAGACGGATCCGGTTTCCTATCGCGAAAAAACGCGAATGCTTTCTCTTCCAGATAGCAGATATCTTCCGGCGTGCCTCTTGAGTCGGATAAAAGACGGGCGGCTGTCAACAGGGGGGCCCCGTCGCCGGTCTCGTAGTTTCTTAGAAAGCCCGATACGTTTACCTCCAACGCTTTTTGCAAGAGGTTTACGCTTTGTTCTATGGTGCTTGGATCGTCAAGGGTGTTTTTCGCAAGGTATGAGGAAAGGAGCCCGTATTTGTCCAGAAACGCGGCCGCATGGTATCGCAGTTCCTTGTCATCGTTTTCCAGCGCGGTCATTGCGAATGTCCTGTCTTCCTGGCTAACGGGATCATGCTGTTCCAATATCCGGGCAGTTTCTTCCGCGTTCAGATTTTTGTCATTCAAACTGTAGGTATCGGCAAATTCTTTGGCGATGCGTTTGCGCGCCGTTTCGCGCACCTCATATACGGGATCATGGATGAGTTTGTCCCACAGCAGGTTCCAGGTTTTTTCTTTGTCGGAAGTGAAACTATTCGCGAGGATTTTTCTTATAAGGGGGTGAGGATCCATCAATCCTTCTTCAAGAACTTTTTGCGTTAATTCATCTTTGTCAAGAAGCAGCATCTTGTATGCGAAATAGCGTGTGTACCACTCAGACTCGCTTGTCAATTCACGGAGGAGCGGCCCCTGTGTTTCCAGGAGACTTGCTGAAACAGCCGCTTCAGTTGCGCAGAACGCCGGATCAAATTCCTCGCCCCTGCAAGTTTCACCCAGGAGGCGTATTACTTTTTCCTCGCCCTTTTCCTTCACCCACTTGAAAAAGAAATCGCGTAGGCGCGGATGCAAGGAGGCGGCAATGAAGGCCTTAAAGACGTTTGTCTCCGGGCAGTACAAAAGGACACGCCGTAAGTCGGCTTGAGACGGCAATGCCGAACCTGTCAGTTTTTCTACCCACTTGTCGGCGAGGCCCGTGTCGCGGACCACCTGCGGCCCCATCTGCCGCGAGTACCTCTCCATGCGGCGGGAATAACGTACAAGCTTTTCGGCAGGGTATTTCTGTTCAAAATCCTTCAGCGACTCTTCGGCATGGTCGGCTTCCTGTGTCTGGACGATCTTTTTCAGGCGGGACTTGAAAATCCTTGTTTGTACAAACCACACCAAAAAAATCACAAGAATAATTAACGCTGCGGCTACGGCGGCGTAAGCCCAGACAGGAATGTCTATTCCAAACAATGAATTCAGATAGTTTATCATGGTTCCCTTCTTTTTATTTTATCAGATTTTCTTTTCACTTTTCACTCTTCCCTTAACTAAACCCTACCACATTGTATATCTCAATGGGCTTTACCTTGCCCTTGACCATGACCGGTTTTCTTTCCTCAAGACAGAAAATGTTCCCAAGCTGTTTTCGTGTTTCGCCTGAGATGATGACTTCATCGGCGCCAGCGACGCTCTCAAGCCGCGCCGCCAGGTTGACGGTGTCGCCTATGACCGAGTAGTCCATCCGTTGCACGCTTCCGAGGTTTCCCGCTACCAGCGGTCCCGTGTTGACCCCTATACCGATCCGAAGCCGCGAAGCCTCTTTCTTAAAGAACTTCCTCTTCTTTGAGGACACCATTTTCTGTATCTCGAGGGCGCAGGAAACGGCGTTAATCGCGTCTTCCTTCTCCGGCAGCATGGGGACACCCCATACCGCCATGATGCAGTCGCCGATAAACTTGTCGATGTAACCTTTGTATTTCATAACGTGTTCAACTGCCTCGCTGAAATATTCGTTCAGGATTTCCACGATTTGTTCCGGCTCGCGTTTTTCGGAAAAACTCGTNTACCCGCGTATNTCCGCGAAGAACACCGTCGCGTCCCTNTTGTCCCCCCCAAGTTTTATCGCGTCGGGGGATTCCATCATGCTTGCGAGGACTTCCTGCGACATATAGCGGCAGAACATGTCCTTGATCATGCGCTTTTCCTCGGTCACGACATTGACGGTCTGCTTCAGTTCATTTTCCAGGGTCTGGTTTGTAAAAAGAAGGGTCAGTCCTTCTTTCTTGCCTCGGGGCGTTTTCAGGGATGTCACGTTGAGGGAGTAATCCAGTTCCTTTTCTCCCGAGCGGTATATTCCTTCCAGGCCCAGGACTTGGGTTCCGTCTTCCAGGCACCTCATTACTGTCTTTAGCGCTTTTGAAGACAGCGACTTACGGAACGTGTTTTCCAGGCTGCGGCCCAGATCGTCTTCGACAAGCCCCATAGCCTCTGCTGCGGCTTCGTTGAAATAATATATGTACCCTAACGCGTCGGTAGTGACGACCATGTTGGTCATGGAGTTAAAAACATTGTCCTGATAGCGCTCAAGGGAGTCGATTTTTTTTGTAGATTCCCGAGTCTCGCCGAAGAGCCGCGAAGTCTGCATTGCGCCGCCCGCGAGTTTAGTGTAGGAATCCAGGAAGTGAAAGCGGCTGCGGTTAAAGAAACAGGGCTTCTGCGAGCCGACAAACAAGATGCCTATTTCGCGGGGCGGGCTTACAATCGGAAGCGCCATCCCGCTTTTCATCGCGGGATGGATAAGGGTTTCGGTTAAGAAGCGCGGAACCTCCCGAAGCCGCCCGGCGGGTTCGTTTACTGCGTCTTTTTCCAAAGCCTGTTGATTGTTAAAAATCAGGGCCTCCTGGCATTCACGCACAAAACGGATAAGTTCGCTGTCGCCTGGAATTGCCTCGGGAACGGAATACCTGCCCCTTTTGTAAAACAGTTTCAGATCGCTCTTGCGGTCATCGGGATCTTTCAAAACATAAAACGCCGTCATATCTACGCGGGAGATATCCTGGGCCTGTTCCACAAAGACGCTGACAAGGTCCCTAAAATTCCTCTCATTTGCCAACAGTGCCCCGGCTCTTACCAGATCCTGATCCGTCGGCAATGTCTGATCCTCCACCTTTACTGGAGCGGGAAAGTTGTTTTTCATAATGATACTATTATAACATGTTTACCGATAATCTCTAGTCCCCAGTCCCCAGTCCCTATATACTTTCCCCATGCCCATAAGCCTCACTGCCGCCGCCGATGACGACGGCCGCAGACTGGACCGCATTCTCAGGAAGGCACTGCCGGACATGCCGCTTTCCGCCATCCACCGGCTGTTGCGAAAAGGCGGCGTCCTCGTGGACGGGGAAAAAGCCGCCATTGATTATCGCGTGAAAACTGGACAGACAATCACGCTAAGCTCCCTAGTCCCTAGTCCCCAGTCCCTGGTCCCTATTATCCAGTCCCCAGTCCCCAGTCCCCAGTCCCTATTCCCTGACATCATTCTCTTTGAAGGCGCGGGGCTGCTGGTTCTCAACAAGCCCGCGGGGCTTCCGGTTCACGGCAGGGAGAGCCTTGAAGGCATAGTACGATCCTACCTTGTGCCAAAGCTCTCCCCTTCTCTCTCCTTTAAGCCCGGTCCCCTGCACAGGCTTGACAGGCCAAGCTCCGGGGTCATCGCCTTTTCCACGAGCCTTGAAGGCGCGAGGTTTTTCAGCGCCATGATGCGAAACCGGATGATAAAAAAACAATACCTCGCCCTGGTTAATGGCGTCATAGAAAAAGACGAAGTCTGGGAGGATGAACTGGTTCGGGATGAGCGGCAAAAAAAGACTTTCCGGTTGGGCATTGTGCCTGGCGTCTTACGACCCGGTGAAGCCAAAACCGCGTTGACCAGGGTAAGCCCATTGGCGGGAGACGGGGGGCACACGCTTATCCTGGCGGAGATTGAAACGGGAAGAACCCATCAGATACGGGTACAGGCCGCAAGCCGCGGGCATCCCCTTCTGGGAGACAGGAAATACGGAGGCACCATTTATGGTGACGTGAATGGTGACAATATTCGTGGCGGTTTTTTGCTCCACGCATGGCGTATGGAATTTACGGTAAAAACCGATGAGAAAACCGATAATGATATATATGGAGGTATACCACGGGGTTTACCGGGGGGGTTACCCCCATATATTGAAGCTCCACTTCCGGAGAATTTTCTTGACAAAATTCGGAATTTCTTTGGAGGGGGGATTATCAATAAACGGTTATCTCATCTATAATTTACCTATGTTTCTGGAATTATTTTTCCCTTTTGCCAAAATTAAAGTCTTCGCGCTCATTGGGGAAAGCGGCACGGGCAAAAGCTTCAGGGCCCAGCTTGTCGCCCAGAGATACGAGATTGATTACATAATAGACGACGGCCTTTTGATCCGTGATAACCGCATACTCGCCGGCCATTCCGCGAAAAAAGAAAAGACCTTCATGGCGGCGGTGAAAACCGCCCTCTTTGACGAGAAGGCCCACAGGGACGAGGTGGCGAAAAAGCTTCAGGGAGAAAAAACCAGGAAGATACTGATCCTTGGTACTTCGGAAAAAATGGTGAACAAGATCGCCTCGCGGTTGCAGCTTCCCCTGCCGTCGAAGCTGGTCAAGATCGAGGACATCTCTTCACAGGAAGAAATTGAGAGGGCAATACGCACCAGGAGAATCGAGGGCAAGCATGTGATTCCGGTTCCGTCCATTGAAATCAAGCGGACCTATCCCAATATCTTTTACAATGCAGTTAAAATCCTGAGGCGGAAGAAAGGGCCGGCGGGCATCAGCGCGCCTCCCAGCGTCCTTGAAAAATCGGTCGTGCGGCCTGAGTATTCAAAAAAGGGGAAGGTGATCATTTCTGAAGCGGCCCTGAGCCAAATGGTGATCCACTGCGTTGACGAATACAATCAGGACATCAAGATAAAAAAAATAATGGTCAAAGACGACGAGCTGGGGTACAGGCTGGTAATTACAATAGACGTTCCGTTCGGCATTCAGCTCGGGGGAAACATACACGCGCTTCAGCGCTACATAATCGACAATATCGAACGCTATACCGGGATTCTGATTGAGGAAGTGAACATAATCATCGATAAAATCAGCGAGTAAAAGGGTCTAGTCGGACCGGTCGGTAGAGACGGTTCTTGGCGGGCGCCGTCGCGATTTCCCGCCGTGAAAGCGCGGCTTTTTAACGGATAAACCGTGCTCTGCGAATAACAGTTTCAGCGCCAGATCCAGTTCCACTTTGGGAGGATTCATGGGAAGCACGAATTTCCTCGCCGCGCTAAAGGCGTTTTTATAGAGTTCGGCTGAAGGCAGTTTCCCTTCGCGGCTTCCGTCCCAATCGACAACGTCCTCAAGGTAATCCCGAATGAGCGCCGAGACTGCCTGACCCGGAAGGTTTTTAAAATCTTCAGTGCCGAGCGCTTCCATTGCCTTAAAGTACCTTGCCTTGAAACCGGGTACGGTTCTGAAGAATTCCACCGCACCGGGCTGGATATAGCGGTAGATATTCATGGCGTCGAGGCTCTTGACGATTTCATGGGCGTAAGGCGAATGGATGATTTTGAATATTTCTTCGGTAAGCCGGGATGGTGAAATGCCGGCGAGAAGATCCGAATGCTTTTTAATTCTCCACTTGAGGGAAACCGGCAGTTTAAAACCCGTAGCGGCAGCGTATTTTACCGCCCGGATCATGCGTACCGGATCATCCGCGAAGATCTGCTCATGAGCGATAATTGCCCTGATTATCCGTTTTCGGATATCCTTAATGCCGCCTACATAGTCAACCACGATCTGCGTTATGGGATCGTAAAAGAGGGCGTTAAGCGTAAAATCACGTCGCCTGACGTCTTCTTCTATCGTGCCGAAGGTGTTGCTGGTGGGGCCGTCCTTCATTGAGCGAAACGTGGAAATTTCAAAAATTTTGGGGCCGAAGTAGACATGGACAAGCCGGAACCTGCGGCCTATTATTCTGGCGTTGCGGAATATTTTCTTTATCCTGGCGGGATTCGCGGCGGTAACAACATCAAAATCCTTGGGTTTTCTTTTCAGTATTAAATCCCTGACCGCGCCCCCCACAATATAGGTTTCAAAGCCGTTGGCCTGGAGCCGCTCCGTGATATACACCGCCTGGCTGTCTACATCCGAAAAATTGATTCCGTGTTCATCCTGGGTATAAACGGCTGCCTTTTTTACAAGTTTGCCGTTTTCCACCGCTGAGTACCTAAATCGCAAAAAACCTCCACATTATATATGACGCCGTAGCCAGGAAACAAGGCTCGCCTGTACTTCGTCCCGGTTGGTCTCATTCAGGGTTTCATGGCGCGCGTCGGGGTAAAGAACAGTTTCCAGGTTCTCGATACCAAGATGCCTGTAGGCGACAACCAAAGCTGCGGGGCTTGCCCCCATATCCCCAACGGGATCGGCGCTTCCCGAGAACACATAGACCGGAAGCCCTTTCCGGATTTTCGCCATTTCCGCCGGCAGGTGAATATGTTTCAGGGCTAGAGCCATGTCGCGGTAAAAGCCCGTTGAGCAGAGGAAGCCGCAGAACGGGTCGGCGGCGTAGGCGTCAACCACCTTTTCATCACGGGAGAGCCAGTCAAATTCGGTGCGGTTCGGCCTGAACGCCTTGCTGTACGGGCCGTCCGCCGCGGCTTTCGCTAAACGCGAGCCGTTCCTTTCGCCAAAGACAAAGGCAAGGAAAGACATTGCCGTCGCCCCAATAGCGATCTTTAACCCATCAGGTCCCCGCGAACCGGAAAGTATGCAGCCGGCGAGGGTGATCTGATCCTCACCGCCCTCGAAATTTTCAATGTAATTCTGCGCGATGAAAGACCCCCATGAATGCCCCATCAGGAAAAGCGGGGTATCGGGATACTCCTTTCTTATCGCCTTGTTCACAGTGTCGATATCGAGGGTCACCCTCGTAAAACCGTCCCCGTCGGCGCAATGGCCAAAGAGGCCGCCCAAGCCGACTTTGTTTTGCTCGTTGCAGGCAGTTTCCCCATGGCCCCTCTGATCCGCCGCCCAGACTTCGATGCCTTCCTCCGCGAGTAATTCCGCGAGGCCGGTGTAGCGCTTCGAGTGCTCCGCCATCCCGTGGATAATGTGCAGTACCGCTTTGGGAGCGGCCTTAGTCTTCCAGCGCCGGAGAAACAAGCAAGTCCCATCGTCCATCGAAATCCACGCTCCGGAATCGTCCTCATCGTATGTCTTATCGGAAACCATACCCTATTGTAACCCCTATTTTACAGTTCTTGCAATAATGCTAAAGTGAATGTCAATGGCAAGGGGAGAAATCTTTACGGCACGCGTGGAAGGGCTCGCCGCAGGGGGCGCGGGAATAGCCCGCGTCGAAGGCAAGGGCGTCTTCATCGATCTGACCGCGCCCGGCGACCTCGTCAGGGGCAGGATAACGAAGGAGCACAGGTCATGGGCGGAAGCAGAACTTCTGGAGACCACTGAACCCTCCCCCTTGCGGGTAATTCCGCCGTGTCCGCTCTTCGGGCGCTGCGGTGGCTGTTTGCTGCAGCACCTGGGCTATGACGCCCAGATCGAGGTGAAAAGGGCGATTCTGCTTGACTCGTGTAAACGGATAGGGGGATTTGTTCCGCCTGAGATAAGGGTGCGGCGTTCGGAGCCCTTCGGATACCGGAACCGCGTGCAGTTCCACATGGATTCCGATAATAATCCCTGCTTCAAAGAGAGGAAAAGCTCCCGTCTCGTGCCGGTTAATGATTGCCCGGTTGCCGATGAGGGGATACGGAAGGCCCTGCGGGAGGGAAAAACCAATCTATCTTCGGTTAGAAAAAGGTTTAATATGTATACTTTTAGATACACATTTCTCATGGAGGGAGTTTGTGAGCGTGGAACTGTTTCCATTTTGGGTAGGCAATTGTTTATGGATGTGAAGGTCTTTTTCCAAAGCAACGCTGCGATGCTGGAACTTCTTATAAACGATCTCCTTGCGGTTTCCGCAACTGTGGACAAGAACCTTCCCCTGGCGGATATATACTGTGGGGTGGGGACTTTCGCGGCATTCCTCGCCGAGGGCGGGGGCTTTCCTGAAATCGATCTTGTGGAGGAGAATAAAACCGCACTGGCTTTGGCTAGAAACAACTTGAACATGTATAAAAAAGTAGACTATTTTGCCTTAAAAGACACCGACTGGATAAAAATGCAGGGGAAAAGAAAATGGGGCTTCATGGTTCTTGACCCGCCACGGGAGGGCCTTTCCGCCGCCTTCAGGGAATGGCTGCCAATAAACGGGCCAGAAACCGTGGCATATATTTCCTGCGATGCCGCTACCCTCGCCAGGGACAGCGCCGCATTGCGCAAGGGGGGATACAGGATTAGAGAGCTCACCTTTTACGACTTTTACCCCCAGACCGCCCATATCGAAAGCCTCGCGGTTTTCGACCGGAGATAAGGCAATGCAACCCGGACGCGCTGTAATTCGTGGCAATAGTTTTCCACCACACTTCTTCACTTTCCTCCTTTCTCTTTCCTCTTTCCTCCTTCCTTTATCGCCCCTTCTTGCCCAAACTTCCCCGGAACTGCTAACCGCCGATCAGTCATCCTGGAGACAGGCGCTGGCGGGGACCGTGATCGGGCGGCCGGTTACCCAGGTAGAATCTGTGGTTGCCGCCACCGATGGCGGGAGCCTAAAATCCTATTCATCGCATGGGGTGCCCCTCTGGGATTATTACGCCCGGGGCAGGCTGAGTCCCCACATCAGCAGGTCCAGGGAAGGAACAACCTATATATGCAGGACCAACGGCCGCCTCATCGCGATAAACCGCGCCGGCAGGGAACTGTGGTTCCTGGAACTCGGTTCCCCGCTCGTCTACCCGGTTTTGATAGGCTGGGACGGCAGGCTTTTCGCTTTCACGGAGGGAAAAATTACCTGCATGACGGCGGCAGGCTATATTCTCTGGACAAGGACGCTGGGGAAGAAAATCGTAATTGCCCCGTTCATGGATGTCTCAGGCGGGTTTGTCTTTATTCAGGAAGACGGGGAAATCCTCAGAATCGATCCCTTTGGCAACGGTTTTTTCTACCGTTCCTCCGCCGCAGCCCTGCCGGTCGCCGCCGTTTCCGTGGAACTGAATGAACCGGTCATACTATTATTGCATGAAGACCGCCATATTGAACTGGTTCGCATTTTCGAGACCGATGAATACGAATCGACGGTCTCTCTGAGGGGCGGCCTTGAACTCCCCTCCCCTCCCCTTGCCGCCGCGGCGGTAAACGCCTCCGGTATCCGGGTACTCGGCAGGAAGGACGAGGTCGCGGTGCTGCTTCGCGATGGAAGGGTTGTGCTTCTCTCCCTGGAAAAACAGGAGATACTCTGGACGGCGGAAAGCCACATTCGCCCCGGGGAGTTTGGGATCGGGACAGGGTCGCCGGAACTGGACCTTTTTTACGATGAACGCGGCGTGTACATTCTGACAAAAACAGGGGCGACATGCTTTACACCCGATGGCATGAAGCTGTGGAGCGTGCGCCTCACAGACGCCACGGCAGTACCTTCCTTTGGCGACGACGGGGTCCTCTATTCAGGCGGCACGGACTGGATACTCTACGCCTACCGCCTGGAGAACCGCGCCAAAACGAAACAGTCGCTGTTATATGGGGAAGCGCCCGACGGCAGTTACGGCACCGGTACTCCCGATCCGTTGTATAGCTCGCGCTATTATTTTAGCGAAAGGGCGGCGGAAGAACGTCTTGCCGAGATACGCAGGGCCATCAGAAACGGCAATGTCGGGACAAGGGAAAAGGAATATGCCACCTGGCTCATGGAAACCGCCGGAAGCCTCATGGCGAATCCCGGATCGCTGATCCTTCAGCCTGTTTTTGCCCCCCAACGGATGGAGGCGGCAAGGCTCCTCGCTTATATCGGTTCCAGGGAAACCATTCCCTTTCTGACGGAGCTTTTCAACAGGGACCCGGAAGTGCTTGTAAAGGCTGCCGCCGCCGAAGCGATTGGAAGGATAGGCATAGACCCCGAAGGAATCGCCCTGCGCTCCTTCGAAAGGGTATTTTCCCCCCCCTTCCCCCACAACAACGAGCTTCTCCTGACTGCGGTCGCGGCGGCAACAGGCGCCCTGTGCCGCTTTTCCGGCCCCCCCCTAAGTGCCGCCGGAATCAGGCTGTTGGCGATGCTCTCGACGGACGACAAGCCCTCCGCTGTCCGGCGGCAAGCGCAGAGTGAGATCAGGAGCCTCTAATGGTGATTGACAAAAAAACGCGGGTTTTGTAGGATAGGGTTCCATGCCACCTTAGCTCAGTTGGTAGAGCAGCAGACTGAAAATCTGCGTGTCTGGAGTTCAATTCTCCGAGGTGGCAAAAGCTAAGTCCTTGTAATACAAGGAATTAAAAAATCTGAAAGTTGATGAAAGTTTCATACACCCCTAAGGGTTATGGTAAGGGAAGTTAATGCCGGGGACGTGGTCGATATGGTATACAGCTTGAACGGAACATTTACCACAGCGTTGAAACTCCCCAGTTGGTTATCAAGGGTTTAGGTAAGAAAGCATCCTAATCTGCCTTCAACACTTTCATACATTAAAGCTCAAACTTTGAACCAACACGAAACAGAATCATATCAATTTCGCTTAATATATATTGGCGCAAGCGTATCATCGCCGGAAAATTGTATTAGAAAATCAGCCTGATCAAAACCTCCAGAAAAATAGTTATATGCTTTATTGTTATAAACAAAAGATAATATGCCCTTACTTTCAGTGTATGCAATATCTTGTAGGTTTGTCACTTGATTATCACTTTGTATTGCTATTCTCATCAACCGTTGATCAATGATGGCAATAAAAGGATAATTTTTTGTTGTTGAAATACTAACCATCCCGTGCGTATATAAGGCATTTGTTTTATTACTTGGAGTCAGCCACCTACCTTCATTTATTGCCATATTATTAAGACTCGGCATAGTCGCAGCACCGGCATTATTAACCCACAAATATACCTGATTATCTGTAATTGGCCTTTGACTAGCACAAATGTAAACTCCATTTCTTGATGTCCAATAATTTGTTTGAAAAAAGCTAAAACCTTGAAAACTTTCCATATAGTATGATGTAATAGTATTATCGTCATTAAATATATCTAGACGTGTAATCTCAGGATTATAGGGTACTTCCCACAGGTACACACGTGTTTCAAGGCTTTGTTGTATTTCATGATCATTTTCGCTTGCTGTGCTAAGTGGTTGGTTACGGGGCAATGCTCCTTCTCCAAGATAGGTCACACTATTTGGAATAGTAACATTGGCAATAGGATTTTCTGCAAACGCCCGATCTCCAATATAAGTCACACTATCAGGTATAACAACACTGGTAAGTTGATTAGCGGCAAAAGCAGAATCGCCTATAATGGTCACACTATTTGGAATTGTAACACTGGTGAGTTGATTATTACCAAAGGCAAGGCGTCCAATAGTAGTCACACTATTTGGAATTATGACATTACTGAGTTGATTTTCACCAAAAGCAAGTCCGCCAATAGTAGTCACACTATTAGGAATTGTGACACTAGTAAGATGATTATATGCAAAAGCCGCTTCGCCAATAGTAATTACATTATTAGGAATTGTGACACTGGTAAGACGATTACCGGCAAAAGATGCTTCTCCAATAGTAGTCACATTATTAGGAATTTTAACACTAGTAAGATGGTTATAAAGAAAGACACCACCTTCAATATAAGTAACGTTATCAGATATAACAACACTGGTGAGTTGATTCTCGGAAAAGGCAAAAATTCCAATAGTGATCACACTATTGGGAATTGTAACACTGGTGAGTTGATTCTCGGAAAAGGCATAGTCTCCAATAGTAATCACACTATTGGGAATTGTAACACTGGTAAGCCCGTTTTGATAAAACGCTTCTTCTCCAATATCCGTTACAGGTATCTTATCAATTTTAGCAGGTATACGAACATCTTTTGATGCTCCAGTATAGCCGGTAATAGTGATAGTTTTGGTATTACCTGTATCATTAATTTGAGTTGTAAAATCACTTGCGTCATTTGCATTATCTTGTGAACAGCCCGCCAATACATAAAAAATCGAAAGAAACAACCCAGCAATCAGTCTTTTGTGGAACATCTTTTTCTCCTTTACAAGAACTAATATAAACGCCTAAAAACCTATTCTGTAAACGAAGTATTGCGCGAAGCCCTACCTAATATCGCGCCAAATACAATGTATTACAGAGGCTCTATTTGTATTAGTATCACCAATATAAGCGGCTTCAATGAAAACCTGTGTAGAAAGAACTGCTTCTTGTGAAAACACAGGCATCATTCCGAAAAATGGAAAAACCAAAAAACATAGAACTTTTTTCATACTTTTCTCCTTAAAAAGTGTACCAATTCACGAGGCTCCTTTGGTTATGAATTATGGTCGAGTACCAACCACTACGTATGTTGACCAATCAACCGCCGCACCTATAGCTTGGCCAGGTATATAAATTGTTCTTTCAGGAAATTCCCATATATACCATGTCCATGTGATATCCCGGCCTCTTATGTTTGTGGGTTGTGTTTCCATTAAAGTCCGAGATGACGCTCCATATCTTCCTTGAGACTTATACAAAAAAAGTTCAGGGTAATCTGAAAACAAAATTTTAACCGCCAACAAGTTACCTTTATTGAAATAGAAAGATGCGTTAGATTGAACACCATATACATAAAAATATTGGGGTAAACGGGAAAGAACATTCAATTCCAATTCCATTGTAGGAAATTGGCTATTCAAAGACGCTCTGTTACCCGAATCATTAAATACAACAAAATTAACATTTCTGCGTTCACCAAAATTGTCTGTTTCAAATACTGTTTTTGCTCTGGCAATTACCTGGTCTTTGTTCATTTCAGTGGTGAAGCCATTCCACAGTTCCACCGCTCCTGCAGCCTTACGACGGTCCGAACTTCCGGCAATATTGCCGACCACTGCTACTAACAACACCAACGCGAGACCACAGGCGATGTAATTAGTAAGAGGAATCAACTTATCCAATACCGGGAATTTAACGCGAGTTTCAGCTGGGACTTTTTTCTCAAGCATATTCCTGAAGGCCAAGCCCTTGATTTTCTCGTTTACCTTGTCCTTCCCAGCGGTAAGCTTTTCTTTCACATTTTTATTATCCATACATTACTCCTTGAAATCGCAAAGAAAGTGCAGATGAAAAATGTTTCATTGCAATTTACCAGTTTTCCAATTCCCGATATATAACCGGCAGTTTGTTAATATCAATATCGTAAAGTTCAGCTGTTTTTGGCAAGTTACAATCGCCAATGTTTTTACTGCCTTCACCGGAATCCCAATAAACAGCAACGTTTTCTTGAACTTTTACACCGCCAAGGGTATCACATAATAAATTCTTGATCTTCTGTCCAAGACCTCCAAATCCATCATTCGGTACGCCAATAGCTTTGCTATTTTTTCGTAGCCAAAGTATTAATTCATCCGCCCCGATTCTCATTCTTCCTCCAATGCTAACCCTCAGATATATCAATTAGAACGTCTACACATCCTACGCTTGACATCAATATTCCTCATATCCGATTTGAAAGCTGCCCGTATTGGGCATATAACTGGACGGATTCGGATATACCATTACCAGTACAGTGCCGTTTCTGTCTGCCGTAAAACTGCGCCGGTTATAGGAACCTCCCGCAGCAGTAAATATGGACGGCCCGCCCTGGTAACTCGCGTCAACCATTATGCCCAACTGGCTGAATCCAGAGAAAAAATCGCTCCACCGGATTGTGTAGGCCTGCCCGCTGTTTACGTTGAACGAATACCAGATGGTACTGTCAGGTGTGGTTGAAGTAATACTGCCTTGAATCATGGTAGATAGTGAAAGCGGGATGGGGTCTGACTGTGTGCCCGGTAGGGTGGTTATAGATGCATAACCAATTTCGAAGCGGCCTATACGGAGACCGCTATTGGACGGATATGAATATACCCTTACCAGTACAGTGCCGTTTCTGTCTGCCATAAAACTGCGCTCGTTGTTGGAATCCGCCCTATTGAATATGGACGGCCCGCCCTGGTAACTCGCGTCAATCATTATTCTAAGCGTATCGAAGTTTGAGCTGGCATCATTCCACCGGATCGAGTAGGCCTGCCCGCTGTTTACACTGAACGAATACCAGATTTCGAGATCTGGGATTGATGAAGTAATATTTCCGGCAGTCAAGGTGTTTATGGTCAGCGGGATAGGGTTTGACTCCATGCCTAAGGTCTGCGGGATGATGTAAGTGATATAAAAGCGATCACTACTACCAGTGCGCGTATTTATCCTTACAAGCACAGTGCCGTTTCTGTTGGCCGTAAAAACATTCTGAAATTGTTTATTCCCTCTCGTGGTTATGGACGGCCCGTCTTGATATCCCAAGAGAAGTCTTTCGTTCCAAATCCTGTTGTTAAGAGGGTTGTTGTCTTCTTCACACACAACGAGATAGGTATTTCCACTTCTTACGCTAAACGAATACCATTGCTCGTGATTAGGGGTTGATGATGTTAAATTGCCGGCAGTTCTAGTGTTAATCGTAAGCGGGATGGGGTTTGAAAATTGGCCTAGTTCCGAGGAAACTTGTGCGTATCCGATTCTATACAGTTGCCGACCTTGAGAAATTACGCTATTGTACGGATATACCCTTACCAGTACAGTGCCGTTTCTGTCGGCCGTAAAACTACGCTCGTTGTTGGAATCCGCTCCGGTGAATATGGACGGCCCGCCCTGGTAACTCGCGTCAACCACTATGTCTATCCAGCCCATATTTGTGTTTGTATCGGAATCTTCCCATACGATCCTGTAAGTCCGTCCACTACTTACACTGAACGAATACCAGTGTGCGCCAACTCGATTGTTTAGCTCAAATAAATTTTCCATCCTATTGTTTTCACTCAGTTGGAAAGGGTTTGACTGTGTTCCTGTTCCTCTGTTTTGCGAAAAGGCAAATACACCGAAAAAGAAAAAAACCAAACTAAAAGATATAACTTTCTTCATTTTCTCTCCTTAACAAGAATCAAAATAAACAGCTAGCAGAACCTATCTTATGACCCGGAAGTGTCATTTCCCGGCACTCCTGAAACCGGTATTTCTGAAAAAACTACCTTGCTTTGTAGTATATAGCCAATTAGTAATGACTGTCAATGCTAAAAAGTTATTGTTTGTTTCTGCCACCATTGATGACAATTTTATGTCCCTAATGGAGGCTTTGCTGTGGTTGACTGCCGGAGATTTTTGGCTAAAAATATGAAAAAATACCGCCAAATTCTGGGCATTTCCCAGATGGCCCTTGCGGAGAAAATCGGCTGTTCGACCACTTTGATTGGAAATATC
>JGI24698J34947_10000525_pt1 | contig 18124 bp, 11 predicted proteins | sample TergutMp193P3_FD_34947 | JGI IMG/M metagenome (IMG submission 34947) | reverse complement strand
ACCGTTGCAAAAAACACTTGTTAAGAATGGCGCTTATATGCGGGATCATAAACTTTGAAAATCCAAGGGTTTAATATGGTTGTCGAACAAGTCTAATATATGTTATTATAATAAAATGTAAAAAACGGTGGTTACTGCACAACAACGGGATTGTAACTGCTTCGCCGCCATTCGGTGCTGGCAACATCATATGTAACCAATATGCATTGCGATTCAAATCTGTTTAAGCTAATATTTGAAAATCTGCTGAGTGAAGCGCAATCAACGGAAAGCAAACACGAATTCAGGTTCAAAAACTCGCTTTACAACATTGATTGCACGATTATGGATTTGTTCTTGACATTATTTCCTTGAGCGGATTTCCGCAAAGGGAAAGAAGGAAAGATACCCTGTTTCGCGGCTGTGTCAAACGCCCGTAAGCATAAAAGATTTGCATTGTCATTTATGAATTTTATTTCTGTAATTAAGCCGATGTTTTTTCAACGGAATTCGCTTTTTGAATTCCTATGCGGCAGAAGTCCACCACCAAAACAAAAGTTAGTATTGCAATACTAGTTTATTTTGGACACTAATGATAAATGATATTTTTTTCCAAGTCAAAACTCACTTTTATTAACTCGGAAGTAATACCATAGGCCGAACAACAAATCCTCTCCCCATTCCCTTACTCCGTAAGCAATCCCATCAAGTTTACGATATTGTGCCAGACCGTTTACCCACCCGCGAATCAGAATAATGAAAGCTGATCGCTTTTTTTCGCAGGTCTGTTTACTTTAGCCAGGGGAATTATTTCTCCCAGTTGATTCAGGAAGGGACTCATCTGACTCTCGATGATTCTCCCCCTGAAGCTCCGCCGGCGCGCCCATGAAAGCGCCAGCCCGACACGCGCTCTGGTCATGGCGACATAGAGAAGCCGACGCTCTTCATCAATTAAGTCCGGGCGGTCTTCGCCAAACAGCGTAAAGGGCAAAATACGATCTTCGCAGGCGGGTACAAAAACATGATCGAACTCAAGCCCCTTTGCGGCGTGTATGGTCATTATATGCACGCCCTCGCGGTTGTATTCGGGGATGCCGCCCGAATCGCTGACAGCTAACGCATCCAGCAGGGGACTAATGCCGCCCGCCATTCCCGCAAGCTCGACAAGGCGCGCAAGTCGCGTGTCATTTTTTTTCTCTTGGAATACTTCTTCCGGGGCGCTGCTTGCCCTGATTATATCCAGGAATGATTTGAACGGCTCTTCTTCCCACCAGGGTTGTTCGCCGCAGAAATTGTACGGTATGCCGTGATCCGTTAATGCCTTGATGACGGGTTCGGCAAGAGGGGCGGCGCGTATCAGAATGGCGCAGTCGCCCGGCGCGGCTGTGTCCTCATAGCCTGAATATGTATTGTTTTGTTCGGCTGCCGCGCTATCTTGGCCAGTATAACTGTCTTTGGCAAAAAAGCTGGTTCCTCCAATAAGGCGCGATATGGCGCGGGCAATGCCCTCTGCCTCGGATTTATCGCTGGGGTACTCCGCACGGCAAAGGTCTACGGGACGGGCTGTTCCGCTCAGGCCCGCGCCGGTAAGCCGCGAAGCCGCGCTGATGATGGACTGGGCGCAGCGGAAACTCCTGACAAGCTCAAAACGCCCGGCATCCGGATAATCAAGCATGAAACGGTCAATGAAGCGTTTGTCCGAACCCCTGAAACCGTAAATTGCCTGATTGGGATCGCCGATGACCCACAGGGAAGGATTCGCGTTAGCTGAAAATTCTCCGTTATCCGCAAATAGCCGCAATAAAATGTACTGGCTTACGTTGATGTCCTGATACTCATCGACAAAAATGCGCGAAAAGCGCAGGCGGTACTTGTCGCGGATTTCCTGCCGGGCAGACAGAAGACGGGCTGTTCCGGCAATCAGATCATCATAATCCAGCAGGCCCTGTTCATTCAGCCTGACGCGGTACTGCCCGTACAGTGCATCCAATTCGGGGATACGCGCCGGAATGGGCAGGATTGCCGCCGGTGAATCAAAGAGCGCGGCAATAGCCGGGTCATGCCCTGCGGCAATGAGCGCGGGTCTGTCCTCGCTGGGGAGCAGCAAAAAACGTTTTCGCTCCTCTATATAACGTCCCAGCGCAGCGGGGCCGATTTTCTTTTCCGATGACGCGCACAGTTCCGCAAGCAGCTCGCTGCGCCGCGCTTCGCCGATAATTTCAAAATCAGCGGGGATGCCGGCGGCCTGTGCCTGTTCACGGAGCACAGAGCAACAGAATGAATGAAAAGTGGCGCATAACACATCGCCGCGCTGTGTGCCCGAATCCCGCGCCGCGCCCGCAAGGGATTTAATCCGCTCGCGCAATTCAGCGGCTGCCTTGACGGTAAAGCTCAGGGCAAGTATCGCGCCGGGCTGTACGCCTGAGTCAATGAGTTTCGCNATACGCGCCGCAAGCACCGCNGTNTTTCCGGTTCCCGGCCCCGCGATAATGAGCGCCCTGCTTCCCTCATGGTCGATGATTCCCCGCTGAACAGAATCAAATTCAAAACCGGATGACTGCGCGGGCGGTGCTTGCGGCGTACTTTCCTTTTTGCCGCTTTTTCCGGCTCTTGTTTTTTTTCCGCTGTGTGCGCTATCGCGTACCGGAGTTTTTTTGACGGCAACGCTGTCTGCGGCGAAAAGTCCATCGCCTGCCGCGCCGGGGTTTTCGCCCGGCGGGAAAACCCGTATAACGCCGTATTCGCCGTCATATCCGGCGGTGATTGACACCTGCCCGCGCCGCATACGGCCAATCGCTTCGGCAAGGAGTTCTGCTGAAATGCCGTGCGTGTTGAGCTTCCCGATGCGGTCAATGCTCATTTCCATCAGTAGCGATAATTCGCTTGCCTGTTCGATAAGGCCGGAATACGCGGCGTTCACTTTCTTTGAGGCAGGCCCGGTTCCCAGCAGTTCGCCGAGTATCTCCTTCAACGGTATGAGCGAGTAATACGGGCGGCGGTTGCCCTGCATAGCAGGCGCGTGTTCCGCGTTGCCAAGCGGTCGGTCGGCAAGTTCCATCACTCTGCCCATAACGCCGCGTGTCAGGGCTTTGCCGCACACGGGGCACATTATGTCGCCTGAGCTTATGCGCCCGGCATCATCCGGCATCAGGCACACGCCGCATTTGCGGTGGCCGTCGTAGTGGTACTTTCCCTCTTCGGGAAAAAATTCAACCGTGGCGATGATGCCGGATTTCTCATCACGAAGAAATATCGCGTCACGCAGGCCGTTGTAAGACAATTCCATGTCAAAAATTGTCGCCTCACGCCCGAGTTTATCCGGCGAGTGCGCGTCCGAGTTGGAAATGATCGCATAACGGTCAAGGGAGGAAAGCGCCCAGTTCATGGGCGGGTCTGATGAAAGCCCGGTTTCTATTGCCGGAATACGCGAGGCCAGATCGCCGTAACATTCTTCGATGGAATCAAAGCCCGATTTCGCGCCCAGCGCGGAAAACCACGGCGTCCAGATATGCGCCGGAATCAGCAGGGAGCGTTCATCCGCTTCCAGCAGCAGGGAAAACAGATCACGGGAATCTATGCCCAGTATGGGCCTGCCGTCTGATCGGATGTTTCCTATGCGCTCAAGTTTAGTGTTGAATAACGCGGCGGCCCTGAAATCGGGAAGCAATACAACGTGATGTATCTTGCGGGTTTTTCCGTCACGGCTATAAATTGTGCTGATCTCCCCGCTGAGCACAAAACGAACCGCAGTATCGCCACCGGGCGGCTGCGGCAATTCTTCGCTCAGGGCAGGCCCCGAATCAAAAGCCGACCGCGGGCTGCTTTTTAATGTGAAGAATCCTGGCTCCGCATCTTCTAGATTTTCACGCAAATCGGAAAGCCAGCGGGGATGAGTGCAGTCGCCTGCGCCCACAAGCCCTATGCCCTTGATCCGCGCCCAGCGGTCAAGGTACGGAACGCTTAAGCGCGAACTCGTGGCGCGTGAATACGGGGAATGGATGTGGAGATCAGTAACAAGGCGCAAATTTATTTCTTCCGAATTTATTTTAGCGGTGCCGGTTCATGCCAGTGCCGCTGATTAACTCATGGTACAGGGTTCTGGCAGAAAAAACAACAGCCGCTGCCTCTTTCCCTGCGCCTGCGATGGCTGAAGGTTAAGGTGCCGCCTCGGTCAAAGGATCGGCAACCGGCGCTTTCTCAAAGATTGCAAGGGGATCAATATCAATACATTTATACGGGTCGCGGTTTCCGCCCATGTCCCATGCGATAGTATGATTAATGACGGCTAACTTATCTTTAAATGTCTGTATGTCCATGAGCGATTCGAAAACCGTATTTTTTTTCAGAAGCGGCTTTACATCATACAGCCTTACCGACCCGTCATTGAGATAGGCATACACTTCAAAATTATCGGTCGGCAGTACCTGTAGTACCTGCGGCATGAAATGTCTGAAATCTATCTTTTCCATATTTATATTTTTTTAATTGTATAACACGCGATCTTATTTTTCAAGTGATAGCAAAATCGGCATCCATGCTGTAGGGCAGTTAGGTTTTTGCTGCCCGTATGGGACGCAAATCAGTTTCTTTTACTTTTTTTGGATCGTTGATGCCGATGGGCAGTTCGCGGCCTTCTTCCGGTTCAACATCTTCTTCGCTAAAGCCTTCATCGCCGTCCCACAGGCCGTGCTGGGGAGGTTCTTCGGCTGGCCTGACGAGTTCCTCGTGTTCGATACGTACGGCGATGAGTTTGGTTACGCCGGATTCCTCCATGGTAATGCCCAGCAGGGTTCCCGCGCCGGTAACGGTTTTTTTGTTATGCGTAATGACAATGAACTGGCTGGTACTGCCGAATTCGCGGAGAAGCTGCACAAAGCGGTTTACATTTGCCTCGTCCAGCGCCGCATCAATTTCGTCTAACAGGCAGAAGGGGCTGGGTTTTACCATGTACGTGGCAAAAAGCAAGGCGACCGCCGTCATGGAACGCTCGCCGCCAGACAGCAGGCTGATGTGCTCAAGTTTTTTTCCAGGCGGCTGGGCATAAATCTCTATGCCCGATTCCAGCACATGGTTGGCATCGGACAACTGCAATTCCGCCCGGCCGCCGCCGAAAAGCCGCCGGAACATATTGTGAAAATTCTTTTTTATCCGGTTGTAGGTAGCCAGAAACAGCTCCGATGACTCGGTGCGTATTTCGGCGGTAAGGTCTTCCAAGTGTTTGCGCGCCTTTTCCAGATCGGCCATTTGGTTGCTGAGGAATTCGTAGCGTTCTTTTGCTTCGGAAAATTCTTCGGGGGCCATAAGGTTCACCGAACCGAGGTCGCGCATTTTTGCGCGTGATGCCGCGAGTTTTTCCCGCAATTCCGATGAAGCGGTCGTAATCGTAAATATGCGTTCTTCAAATTCCATTAAATCGCGGGAGTGGGTCTCGCGAAAATTTTCCTGTATGTTTCTGATTTCCGTTTCGGCCTGCACGAGTTCCATCTGCGTTTTTTCCAGCGCTTCCTGCACTTTGGAAAGTTCCGCAGTGCGCTTCTTAATTGCCGCCTGCCTGCCCGCAACATCGCCGTTTCGCTTTTGTATGTCCTTCTCAAGTTTTTCCAGTTCTGCGGTGCGTTTTTTGGCTTCCAGTCCCATCTCTACTATTTTCGATTTGGTATTTGTTATGCGCTCATCAATTTCATTCAAGCGCCTGCGGTACAGTTCCAGTTCATCCCTGATATTTTTTAACAGCCCTTCCTGGCCTGTCAGCTCGCGCCGGATAAGCCGACCCTGTTCTTCGGCTGACTGCGCCTGAACAAGCATCTGCGCCCTGTTTACCCGCAAGTCTTCCAGCGTTGTCCGGTACTCGTTGATTTTTATTCCCAGTTCAGTGTTTTCGCCCCGCAGTGTTTTGATTCGCGTACGCCTTTCTTCTATGCCGTCTTTTCCGTTTCTGATCGTTGCATCAAGAGTTCTTTTTTTGGTGATGATACCTTCCGGCGCAAGAAATTCATCAATAAAAACGGGGGAGTGTTCCCGATAGCTTTTGAAAAGTGCAATGGCCCTGTCCGCGTCTGCGGCTGCTTCCGTCAAACCGATTGCAAGCCCCTGGGCTATGCGTTTTATTTCCGCCGGGGATAGCCCCTCGCTGCCCTGAAGAGAAGCCGCATCAGCCGCCGCAGTTAAATCGCGTAACAGCGCCTCCCTGCCGCTTAACACTGTACGCAGACGGCCCAGTGCCTCGTTGAGGGCAGACTCGGCGTTTCGCCGCTCCGCTGCGGAGTACCCGGCTTTTTTCAATCCCGCATCGAGTTCCGCGACAATGTCATCGGTAATTTTTCCCAAGTCTTTCTCAAGCGAGGACTGATCTCTTTCCAGCCGGTGAATTTCATCATCTGCATGGATGACAGCCGCTTCATTGTCCCCGATGCGGGCCGCCGCAAGTTGTATATTATTTTCAAATGCGCGGATATTTTCTTCGATGCCCGCGACTTTTTTTTGCAGTTCTTCAACTACCGTGTCCTGCTCCGCAGCGTCTGCGGAAAGTTCCTCAATTTTGCGGACTATCTGTTTTTCCCTGACTTCATTTTGATCGATCTTGAGCGCGTTTTCATTGCGTTGTTCATCAAGCAGGTGCACTTCTTTTTCCAGCGCGTTTTTTTCCAGGGCAAGGCCGTAAATATTTTTTTGCAATTCAACCAGCCGGGCTTCCATTGAGTTGACTGCGTCCATGTTTGCTTCCAGCGCCCTGTTTTCAGCTTCCATTTCATCGCGTATGCGATCCCTGTCAAGCGTGCGCCGATTCATCGCTTCTTTCCGCTCATCGCGCTCGTATTTAAACTGCTTGAGCCGTAACAATTGAATATCGAGTTCGTAATTGAAAATCTCATCACGCAGGGCGCGGAACAGCAGGGTCTTTTCCGATTGCGTTTTCAGCGTGTCGTAAGAGCGCTTTACTTCATTCAGGATTAACGCGACTTGCCGCATATTTTCTTCTGTTTTGGCGAGGTTGCGCTCGGCCTCCGCGCCCCGGATTTTGTAGCGGGTAATGCCCGCCGCTTCCTCAAACAAGTAACGCCGTTCATCAGGCTTTGATGAAAGGATTTGATCGATTTTTCCCTGCTCCATGACCGAGTAGGCCGTCTTGCCAACGCCGGTATCCCAGAACAATTCCCGCACCTGCTTGAGTTTTACCGGCGCGGAATTGATAAAGTATTCGCTTTCGCCGGAACGGTACAGCCGCCGCTTGATTTCCACTTCGGGCATATCGAGGGGCAGCAGGCGCTCGTCATTGGCCAGCATCAGAGTTACCTCTGCCACATTCAAGGGCTTGCGGGCCTCTGTCCCGTTGAAGATCACGTCTTCCATTTTTTCGGCGCGCAGTGATTTGGATGCCTGCTCCCCCAGCACCCATTTGATCGCGTCCACCACATTTGATTTTCCGCAGCCGTTGGGCCCCAAAAGCGCGGTAATGCCATCGCAGAATTCGATCTCCGTGCGGTCAGCGAATGATTTAAAGCCGTATATCGACAAGTGTTTTAGAAACAACGAATACTCCGGATTTTACTGTACCATTATGGCGGCGGGCATGGCAAGCTGCTTAAAATCAGCCTCCGTGCTGATTTTAAGCATGGGTGTTTCGCTACGCAAAACCCCAGCTCAAGCAATTGGAAACAGCGGCATCCATGCCGCGGGGCAGGGGCGGCTTTCTCCCGCTCCCTACCCGCTATCATTCTTTTGGCGTGATGATTTTGATGTCCTTTAAAAAATACTGCCTGCCTGCGGGCGTGCCGTTGGCAAAGGTCATATCCTGAAAATATTCCGTGCCCTCAACCGTAACAATCTGCTGCTGAAGCTGCCAGAGCTTTTGCTGATCCGCCTGATCAACGTGCCATTCCCTGTCTTCGGTGGTGATAACAAGGCTGGTCAGGGGGCCGCTCCCTATCAGGCGAACCCGTCCGCTTATGCGTACTGTATCTGTTTTATTCTCACGGCTGCCCAGCGCGTTTGCAAGGGCAGCGGAAAAAACAAGTATCGCAATGATCATAAAAAATTTGTTACTCCACATCTGCGATAACCTTGCTTTCAACGGGAGCGGTTTTTTCCTGCAATGGCTCATTGTTTCTCCGCATCAAATCCCGCGCATCTATTCTGACGGGAGCGAATGAAGTTGCCACAGACCGGCTGGCAGTAGACTCGGCAACTGCGGCAATCTCGCCAACCGTAGCAGCGATTCCGGCAGACGCTCCGGTGAGGTAGCCGTTTTCCAATACGGTTCCCGTTGTGTTTTTGTTAAATGTAAGCAGGACAGTGCCGGTATATGGCGGCCCGGAAGTATTAACGCTGGATGAGCTTTTCTGTAGTCCGGCATAGCGGATATTTGTTCCTGAGCCGGCTGAGGGTGTAAATGATGATGAGTTAATAGTGCTGTACACTCCTTCGCCGGGGAATAATGGTGTTCTATTATTCGAGGTTCGGTATGTTCGTACAGTTAAATTTCTAAAAGCCGAGTCTCCTTTGTACCCGTATTGATTCGCCGAATTATTCATGTAATTCGCCGCCATCCATGTTCGCAACAAGGTCTCCCAATCGCCCCCGCCGCTTATTATTGACGCTGCTTTTCCCGTAACCGCCCGGTAATCGTAATTAGTGGAGGAGGCTATTCCTCTTAACAGGGCAGGGCCGTCCCCCGCCTGCAAATACAGCCATTGGAAAAACAGGTAGACTGTCGCGTACTCATCCAATATCGCGTTGGAGTAATTCTCGTAATTATTCCATACATAGAAGTTGTTACCCGCTCTAATGGTTCCCACCGAATCTCTATTAAACCAATTAATGCGATCCGTAAGCGGCGACTCCTTATACAGGCGCTCTGCCATGGCGGAGAGTCCTTCATCTATCCATGTGTCCATTTGATGCGGATACGGACTCTGCCCGTTGGGTCGTAAACGAATGGAATTGGCAAAATTAACAAGGTGTTGGAGTTCATGGGCAAATGTGGAAAACATTTCTTCCGGCTGCGTCATGCTGGGATTTGTATCCACATAAATCATGCTTTTGTAATTGGAATTATTGTCATTATAAAAATTGGTGGGGTCAAAATACCCGGCAACATAGCTCCCTCCGGGTTTATAGCCGTCTTTAATATCCAGCAAAAGGACAACGAGTTTGTTTTGATCCTGAACCAGGCTATAGGAATATTCCAGCGTGTCTGCATATGCCGTTTGCCCAACAACAAAATTTTTATCGCAAAAATGCTCCACCATTAAGTCGTAGATTTTATCATCGTATTCATGGGCAAACTGCTCGGCTTTGGCCGCGCTTACCGCGTTGCCGTTTTCCACGTATATAACGCATTTTTCCCCTTCGTAGAGCAGCTTTGCGTTTACCTGATAAAGGTATCCCGCCTGCCCGGAATTTTTGCTGAGATCTTTGGCCCACATTTTTACATCACCGGGCAATTCGCCGCCCGAGGGGGGAGTGGGATTTTGTCCGCCGGACCCTTGTCCGCCAGGCTCTTGGCCGCCGGGTAACTCATCATCCGGTATTGGCAGCAGCAGAAAGCAGCTTCCCATGAATAAGGCAAGAACTGCCCCCAGTAAAAATCTCAATTTTCTCATCGTTTTTCTCATCAAATTTTTCATCATAGGCCCCCTATAATACAATTTTTTCATTTTGCAATTGCCTTGCCATTTACCGGACTGCCCATTATCTGCGGCGACTCGTTGTTTCTCCGCATTAGATCACGGGCATCTATTCTGATGGGATAAGAAAAATTTTCCACAGACCGGCTGGCGGCAACTGCGCCAAAAGGTATGGCAGACACTCCGGTAACGTATCCTTTTTCTCTCTGCATGATTTCTTTTGAGTTTGTTGTGTTTATGTTAAAGGTAAGCAGGTAAGCGCCGGTATATGAGGGCCCGGAAGCGTTCACATTGACCGCTGAGCCTTTCTGCAGCCCGGCATAGCGGACATTTGCTCCTGAGCCGACTGAGGGTGTAAATGATGACGCGATAGCGCTGTACACCCCTTCGCCGGGGAATAACTCTATCGTATTACCTGTGTTCGGGTATGCATTTATATTTATGGTAGCGAATGCAGATTTTCCCTTGTACCCGTATACACCCGTTGAATTGTTGATGTAATTCGCCGCCATCCATGTTCGCAACAAGGTCTCCCAATCGCCGCCGTTGGGTATTACTGACGCTGTATTCTCGGTAAGCGCGTGGTAATCGTGTTTGTCGGAGGTGGCTATCCCCTTGAGCAGGGCAGGGTTTTCATCCGCCTGCAAATAGAGCCATTGGAAAAACAGGTAGGCTGTCGCGTATTCATCCAATACCGCGTTGGGGTAATTCTCGTAATTATCCCATACATAGAAGTTGTTCCCCCTGGCAATGGTTCCGGCGCGGTCCTCATTGAACCAGGCTATGCGGGATTCAAGATGCCCCTGATACAAGCGCTCCGCCATGAGGGAAAGCCCTTCATCTATCCATGTGTCCATTTGATATGGATACGGATTCTGCCCGTTGGGACGTATACGAATGGAAGTAACATAATTAATAAGGTGCTGGAGTTCATGGGTAAATGTGGAAAACATTTCCTCTTTATTCCTCATGCCGGGATTTGTATCCACATAAATCATGCTTTTATAATTTGAATTATTGCCATAATAAAAATTGGTGGGGTCAAAATACCCGGCAACATAACCATCCCCTGGCCTTCCTTTATACCCATCTTTAATATCCAGCAGAAGTATAATGAGTTTATCCTGATCTCCTACCAAATTATAGGCATATTCCAGCGTCTCGGCATAGGTAATTTGATCTACCTCAAATTCCCTTTCGCTAAAATATTCGAGCATTAAACCGTGAATTGTTCCATCATACTCGCTGGCAAATTCTCTGGCATCAGCTTCGCTTACCGCGCTGCCGCTTTCTACATATATAAGGCACTTTTCCCCTACGTAGAGCAAGTTTGAGCTTACTTGATAAAAATATCCCTGCTGCTTGCTGGTTTTGGTGAAATCCACAGCCCACCATTTATCTCCGCCTAGGTCAATAATATCCAACGGCGGCTGGCAGGCCCCCGCAGCCAAAACAGCGGCAACGCACAGCAAAAATATGCATTTTTTCAAAAAATCTCTCCATATTTAGCGCATTTGCCCGCTGGCCTATACCCAAAGGCGTATGATTCTATTATACCATATATTTATAGTATTTTCAATGTACCTGTAAAGTTAAGCGGCGGTATTTAAGAACGAGCGGATTTCATTTCAATTCAATTTGGCAAGCCCCGCGAACCTAAGGTTGGGCGCTTCCTAAGCCCGCCCTCGTTGACTTAAAAAAACGGAATCCGTATCATTGACTTTTAAGAACTGCGGGAATACGGTATTTGTATATGGCAAAAACGCAAAATCCAGCCTGGCTGACAGCGCGGCGGCTGACGCTAATCACGGTGGGGGCCGCGCTGATGGCCTTCAATATCAACACTTTTGTTAAGGCCGGGGAACTGATCCCCGGCGGCTTTACCGGAATTACCGTGCTGATCCAGAAAATATTTTCTCATTTTCTGAACATCGACATCCCCTTCAGCCCGGTTTTTTATATACTGAACGGCATACCCGCAATTATCTGCTTTCGTTTTGTTGGCAAAAAATTTACCCTGTACTCGATACTGATGGTCTTCCTATGCGGCTTGATGACCGATTTTATGCCGAATATGTTTATCGCTTCTATTCAACTGCACGACACTTTGCTTTCAGCGGTATTTGGCGGCATACTGAATGCGGTTTCGATAATCCTGTGCCTGCTTGCCGGGGCAACCAGCGGCGGCACTGATTTTATCGCCATCTATTTTTCCGAAAAGTACCGCAAGGACACATGGAATTACATCTTTGCGGGAAACTGCGTAATTCTCGCCATTACCGCATTCCTTTTTGATCTGGACAAGGCTTTGTATTCGATTATTTTTCAGTTTGCCCAGACAATGGTTCTCAACTCGCTGTACGCCGCCTATCATCAGAAAACCCTGCTCATTATTACCAACTGCCCCGATGAAGTCTATAAAATTATCCGTGAGAGAACCCACCACGGGGCAACCGCCATTAGCGGAAAAGGGCTGTTCAACGCGCAGGACAGAACCATCCTGTATTCGGTGGTTTATTCCGGTGAAGTAAGCCCGCTGATTAAAGCGATTCACGCCATTGACGGCGATGCGTTTATCAATGTCATAAAGACCGAGCACATAAACGGCAGGTTCTATAAAAAACCTATGGATTAGGGCGGCCTATGCAAGAGCGTGAACTTTCGTATCATTCGGTGATAAATATTTTTTAAGCTTCTTTCTCGCCGGGACCGATATAGGTCTGCATTAACTGGACAAAACAGTAGACTTTTTTGTATGCATCGCCAATTCGCTGGGCTAAAGGAACTTCTGAAACGCTTTCCAGCTCTTTCCAGTTTATTACCAGGGGGTGGGACGTTTTCTGAAAATCATCTGAAAGTATTTTCAGGCTTTTCGCGATAGCGATAAGCGACAAGGCGCTTGCTTTAATCATTTCCATAGCCTGTTCATTAACAGTTTGCAGTATTAGCGTAACATACCGGGCCTGGCTTTTGTCCCTATCGGCCTTAACTATTGATGATTTAAGGCGGCCGCCGTTTTCGCCCGTATCCCCCAGAGATTCGTCAAAGGCAATTAGTTTGTCCGAGGCATCCATGAGTTTATGAAAATAATCCGATGTATGGTTGGCCAGTTCCTTGTCGGCCCACTGTCCCCGGACAAGGACGAGATCAAACAGCTCGCGCAAATCCTTTTTCAAATAATCCAGTAAAAAAGCCTTTAGGTAATTAATCGCGCTTGAATACAGAAAGCCGTCAAAATTTTTCTTGATATAGATTTCACTGTTTTTTTCCGTGTAGTATTTTACCCGGTTTATTTCGGTGCTGCCAAACACAGCCCTAGCAAGGGCATCGGCCTGAGCGGTTTTTCTGGCTTTTAACACTTTATCAACTGCGGCTTTAATTTCTGCCCGTTTATTTTCAAGGTAGCCTTCGGTAATGTGTTCGTCAATGAGCTTTGACTTGAAAAACCAATCGGGTTTTTGCTCAATATGCCTGATCATAAGCTCTATTATTTCGGACTTTTTGATGTCTCGCAGCAGCAGCAGGAGTTTGTTCCACTGATCCGCCTTTACAACATCAATATCATTTTTGTATGTTCTGATTGCAGCTAACGCTTTTTTCCAGTCCTGATCCGGGTCAACGCCGAATGAAGCCTCAAGAAAATCCTTGAGTTCATTCTTGAGATATTCGCCCCGTACAGGCGCGAATATCGGCTGGTACGTGAAATTCCGGTCGGTAATTTTTGAATCAAACTTTTTCAAAAAGAAGAAAAAGTCAAATGAAACAAACTGAATCATGGCGAGTATATTGTTATAACAGCGGTCGATGGATGCAATCATGCCGGAATCGAGCGCGGAACTAAGCACGGTAAGATCTGACCCCAGGGATTTACCAAGTTCTTTTATATTTACATTGCCGCTTTGTATTTTTTCTTCAACAGCTTCCGGCGTCAGGCGGTCCCGAACCTCTTGAAGCTCGTTGTCAAAAAATGTTTCTACAACGATTTGCTTTAACTGGGCTGATTTTGCCGCGTTTTGCAGAAACGACTTGGCAGGGGAAACGACTTTGTACATATCGTAAAAAATTTTCCCCATTGAGCCGTCAATTTCACCTGATTTTACCCGGTAAAATTTTGAGTATTTGTTGCGCGACAGCTCTTTGGCAAGCTGCTTTATGTGGCGTTTTTTTGCTGCTTCCGGCTCATTTGAATTTCCAAATAGCGAAAGCAGCTTTTCAAGAAAACCGGAGGCCATTTATTTTTTCCGCGAAGAGCTTATTATCGCGTCAGACAATTGCCGGTTTATATCGCTTAATCCGGCACGGGCGCTGCGGCCTTTTTCCAGCGCCTGCTGATATTGGCTGTCCGACAGGGCGGTTTCCGCCTCTTCCGCGTTGAGCTTGACTTCGCCAAATTCACTGTTTAATGCCGGCAAATCCACGTCCAAGCCCTTGGTCCGGGCGCTGCCCAACTCGTGTTCGGTTTCCGCTATAGCCGGCTTGAGTTCCGTGATAAGCTCTGCCGCTTCATCGCGGGCGCGGAGCGCGCCGGACTGCCCGTCCGCAATAGCCTTTTCCGCCGCCGCTACCGCTTCCGCGGCGTAGGTCTTTGCCGCGTCGTAGCGCTTGGAATCCGCTTCCCTCTGCATGCGGTCTAATGCATCACGCGCCCGCGCCACTGAATTGGGCGCGTACAACACCGCGTTGGTGTCATTTTCCGCCCTGGCAACCGCTTCTGTGGCATTGTTCATTTCTACTGTGGGCGGTTTTGCACACGCTGCTAAAAGCAGGACACACGCAAGAGCGGTACAGATAATACGCATCGTTTTCATAAAGGCTCCTCTTTATCAGTGTTGTAACTGCATAGCCCCTGCAAAACTAAACCGCAAGAGGCTGATAACCATGCAATTACTTTAATTATTATCTTTTTTTAGTATCGGATCAACCTGTTATTATCAACGATTGGGCGCTGATTTATCTTCAATTATTACCTAAATTTCGCCGATAATTAATAACAAATAATGGCAGCATTCATCAGTAAAAAACAATCCTTGCTTATTCTACTCATTGGGTTTTCCGTTGCTACGGGCGTGATACTGCTATTATGCAATTTTTCCATGGAAACCCGAATGGGCTTTTTTTATGATTTTCTCTTAAAATACCGTCAAGAACCGCCTATCTCCAATGAAATTGTGCTGATACAGACTGCCGAAGTTGCGGAAGGCGGGGATGTATTTGATGTCTTGATGAGTTTGAGCGAATTTAACGCTTCCGCCCTTGTTATTACTGCCCCGATATTGGGCGTTTCATCTGACAGGACATTAACCGACGAGGAAATCCGCCAGCGGCTTGATGATGAATACTCCCTGCTGGCAAGGAACATCCGCAATTTGTTTGATGCCATCAGAATGGGAACGGTGCAGCCTGCCGAAGCCGGGTTTTATGTTGATAATTTGATAGGGCTGGCAGACAGGGGCAAGGACAGGCTTGCCGCCTTTTTTTTACGGAATGTTGAACCCGGTTCCATTCTGGCAACGCGGGACAGGGGCGTGTTTGAAAATGTGCTGGAAGCCGCCGATCTTCAGTCAAATCCGCCGGAAGGCCGCCTGTGGTATTCCCGCCCCCGGCTTGACGGCGATGGGAAAGTCAGGCGCGTTGCCCCCTTGCTCCCCCTTGCCCGTACGCGCAATAGCGATGAAAATGAGGATGAGGCCGAGGCCGATGAAACAGGCGACAGCCCGGCGTTTGTGGAACATATCGTATACCGTGCGCTGAAACCTCGGTGGGAATACACCGGCATTGAAGATGTCGATTTCCGGCAGGCATTGATTGCCGGGGATTTCAGCTTCCCGCTGGATCACAGCGGCAGTATCCTCGTTGAGAAACCCCATGGCGGCGATGCGTTCCGTGTTATCGGCATTGAACAGTTTCGCGCATACACGGAAGCGGACTTGAGTTTCAGGCGGCAGTTGAAATACGCCGAGTCCCTGGGCGCTTATTCCAGACTGCGGCCTGAGCGGATACCCTTGTACCTGTACGATCATGCAGTGAGCCTTCAGGATGATTTATTGAAGAAGCCTTCGCCGGAAAAACACCGTGAATGGCTTAATACCCGCCGCGAATACTGGCTCTGCCTGGATGAATTTCTCAACGGCGATTCCGAAACAAAACTGCTGGAATCTTATGATGAGCTGATTGCGGCGGAGCGGAATAGGCCGGAGAGCGCTGCGCGGATGCGGAAACTCCGCGATGATTTAATTCTGTTGTTTAGCCGGATGAGGGAGTCGCAGCGGGAATTGACCGATATGCGCGATGAACTGGCAACGGCCTTGAATGCTTCTTTCTGCATTATGGGGCCGCCGTACGCGGAATCCCCGGTTGTAGAGGCTTCGGCCCTGCTTGCCAATACATTGCTTACCGGCAGGTGTATAAGCGCCGCCCAGAAACAGTTTGTCGTGTATTGTTCTTTTGGCGCGGTGTTTATTTTGCTTTTGATAATTCACGCAATGCGGCCTTTTGTGATATTGATAAGCGGGACAAGCGCAAGCCTTCTGTGCATTGCGGGATTTGGCATGACTTTTATTTATACGGACTACTGGATGTATCCGCAGATTCCCGCGCTTGCGTGTATGGCCGGAACCGTGGCAATGTTTATCACTGCCTTTTTGATGAAGCTCCTTGCGGTTCAGCGTTTCCGCATTGCGTTCAGGGGCGTGATAAACAAAAAATGCCTGAAACAACTTATCAGGGCCGGGCAGCCTTCCCTGCGGGAGATTGATACGGCGGCGGCGGCGGTTGTTGCGGTAAAATACTCCGGCTTGCTCAGCACCGAAGACAAGGGCAACCCTGTCCGCGCGGCGCAGGCAGCGGCGGAATTTCGCGGGGCTGTTACGCAGGCTTTTTTGAAAGCCGGGGCCGCGCTGATTGGCTGTGAGGGCGATACGGTATTAGTGTGCTTCGGCTCTCCCCCTGAGCGGATTTATCAGAAAAGGACAAAGGCTGAAACCAGATACGGCGATGAGACCGGCGCCTACGGCAACAACAATCCGGCAACAAAGGCCGAAGGTTTTATTACCGGGCAGTTGATCGGCAATGCCCCTGCCTCATGGTGTTTTGGCATGGATTACGGGGAATGCGCGTTCAGTTGGTCAAAAGAAACCGGGTACATTGCCAACGGGCGGCCGGTTGTCCGTGCGCGGATTCTCGCATCGCTGGCCCCCAAGTATAAGGCGCGTATCCTTATCACCGACACGGTACGGGGAAAGGTAGACCGCCCTGCCCGCAAGCTCCAGTACCTCAGCGGAAGCTACGGCAGCGAGAAGGATCTTTTCTACGAACTGTCTGTAAAGCCGTGAACAGGGAGCAATGCGCGAAGCAAGGAAGCAGTTACCGTTAGCACGTCCGTGTAATTTTTTTTATTATTTATGTTTTCCCTATTTCCAATATAAGTATTTTATCATAAACACATTTTTTTCTAAATAACATTGGAGTTCCATTATCCCAAACATCTATTTCAAAAATATATTTATTATCATTATTTTTTATAAATTTACTATTTTTTAAAATATCTTCATCGTGTAATGTGAATATTAAAATAACTAAATTATTTTCACAAAAATATTCTTGAGTTATTTTATTTAGAAAATCCATCTCAAAATATTTTTTTATTGTATTTTCATATTCAATAAAACTTGATGCTATAAAACAATTATATTTCTCAAGTTCTATCTCATTAAAAAATATTTCCGTAAATTTAAAATTTGTTTTTTTACAACCAGGTTTTGTTTCAAATAAAATTGAAGCCCTATTATTATCATCATTAAATTCTAAATCTATATTGAATTTTATCGTTTCTGTAAAACTTTGACAAGAATTCAATAAACCAATTATCATAATAATGACGACAAAAATCCTTATTTGCTTTATCCACATAATATCCTCCAACATTTAATATTATACACAGTTATTATTCCTTGTCAATGTTAATTTTATATGTATATTTTTATTTAATTTTATGACGTATTTCGCATAACATTATATACAATTATTTTTACACTATTTTATTAAGGAATAATTGCCGACTTAATTCATAGTAATTCCCCCTAAAGTAAAAGTTTTTATCCGATATGTCTATATTGGCATACAAGCCGAATAAGTAATGATCCGATTCCAGCGGACTATAGTCCGTGCCTTGCGGGGAAATACCAATTAGGAATGGGGAATGACAAAAAAGAGGCGAATTTGGCGAATTTTGGCTTGTTTTGGGCAAATTTGCCTGCATTGAAGGTCTGGCAATGCGGGTTTGCCTAAACCCTGTGCATTTCTTTGTCGCCGTGAACGCCGACCAGTTCTCGGCTGAAGCCTTCGGCTTCAGCTTGGGGGTTTATCGTCAAGTCCATGTGTTCAAGTGGGAGGGCTCCGAGCAGTGCATCGGGAGCGTCCGGCATTACCAGCGCCTCACCGATCATGCGGCGGTTTTTCCACCTGATTTCCAGCGGGCCTGCCATTGGGTAATACGCTTTTTGCCCGTCCGCGAGGTTTGC
>JGI24698J34947_10000523_pt1 | contig 18134 bp, 18 predicted proteins | sample TergutMp193P3_FD_34947 | JGI IMG/M metagenome (IMG submission 34947) | reverse complement strand
CGCCTGCCGGTATGGTTACATTTGCCGCGTTTCCATTGTACTTAACCAGCGTTGTCCCGTTCATTTCAAAGTCCTGGCTTTGGCTAAAAAGCGAAAGCGGGGCAACCAGTGTTGCGCATAATAACGCCGCTGTAACGATTGTTTTTCTTTTCATTTTCAAACTCCTCAATATGAAAATAACAACCCATACGGGAAGTTTTTCTCTTCTCTTTTCATTCTTCACTCTTCATTCCCCTAATCGCTGTAAGTAATCCTCGCCCTAGCGGGAAAAGCGCCTTCGCCTATTGTTGTCCTTCTGGATATAGTTATGCTGGTAAGTCTGGTGCAGTATACAAACGCGTAATTCCCAATAGAGGTAACGCTTGAAGGGATGGTTACGCTGGTAAGGCTGTAGCAATAGGCAAATGCTCGACTCCCGATAGAGGTAACGCTTGATGGTATAGTTATGCTGGTAAGGCTTTCGCACCAGTCAAATGCACCTTCCCCGATAGAGGTAACGCTTGAAGGTATGATAATGCTTGTTAGGCTTCTACATTCGTAAAACGCGCTATTCCCGATAGAGGTAACGCTTGAAGGTATGGTTATGCTTGCAAGGCGGCTAGAGGCAAATGCGCCCCCAGCGATTGCGACAGTATCATTTCGTATATTGTTTATTACGGTGTTAGCGAGCATTGTTCCTTTATAGCTGTATAAAACTTTACCTGCATATACTAATCCGTCTGGCTGGTTGTTAAGCCATGCAGTATTGTAAAATGCCCTACTCCCAATAGAGGTAACGCTTGAAGGTATGGTTATGTTGGTAAGGCTGGTACAATCTAAAAATGCTTCACCCCCGATAGAAGTAACGCTTGAAGGTATGGTTATGTTAGTAAGGTTTTCACACCCGCCAAATGTCCCATCCCCAATAGAGGTAATGCTTGAAGGTATGGTTACGCTGTCAAGATTTCTACACCTGACAAACGCCCCATCCCCAATAGAGGTAACGCTTGAAGGTATGATTACGCTTGTAAGTTTTTCACATCCGGCAAATGCCCTTTCCCCGATAAAGGTAACGCTTGAAGGTATGGTATAGGTACTTCCCAGTTTACCTGCCGGATATGCAACAAGAATATTCCTATTTTTATTAAACAGAACTCTATCTACGCTTGAAGAATATACAGGATTCTGACTGTCTACGGTTATGCTGGCAAGTAACCTGCAATCGCCAAATGCTGATTTTCCTATAGAGGTAACGTTTGAAGGTATGGTTACGCTTCTAAGGTTTTCACATCCTTCAAATGCCCATTCCCCGATGGTGGTAACGCTTGAAGGTATTGTCACGCTTCTAATCATGCGCAGGATAAACGCACTATCCCCGATAGCCGTAACGCCTTCCGGTATAATTACATCCACCGCGTTTCCATTGTATTTAACCAGCACTGTCCCATTCATTTCAAAGTCCTGACTCTGGCTAAAGAGCGAAAGCGGGGCAAACAGCGTTACGCATAATAATGTCGCTATAAAGATAAGTTTTCTTTTCATTTTAAGCTCCTTATTCTTATGGCACACTTGACACCTTAATCGCTGTAAGTAATTTGCGCTGTAGCGGGGAAAGCGTCAGTGCCTAAAGTTGTCCTTCTTGATATTGTTACGCTGGTAAGTCTTCTGCAACCTTGAAATGCATAACCCCTGATAGAAGTAACACTTGAAGGTATAGTTATGCTGGTAAGGCTGCTGCACATGTAAAATGCATTATTCCCGATAGAGGTAACGCTTGAAGGTATGTTTATGCTTGTTAGGCTGATGCAATTGGCAAATGTGCTAGCCTCGATAGAGGTAACGCTTGCAGGTATGGTTACGCTTGCAAGTATGAAACAACCGAAAAATGCCGCACCTCCGATAGAGGTAACGCTAGAAGGTATGGTTATGCTTGTTAGGCTGCTGCAACTGAAAAATGCGCTTTCCCCGATAGAGGTAACGCTTTCCGGTATAGTTACGCTTGTAAGGCTGTAACAATTGGCGAATGCCCCATCCCCGATAGAGGTAAGGCCTGAAGGTATGGTTACGCTGGTGAGGCTGCTATTATCAAATGCGCTTTTCCCAATAGCTGTAACACCTGCCGGTATTGATACATTCGCTGCGCTTCCCCGGTATCGTACCAGCACTGTTCCGTTCATTTCAAAGTCCTGGCTTTGACTAAAGAGCGAAAGCGGGACTAACAGCGTTACGCATAATAACATCGCTGTTAAGATAAGTTTTCTTTTCATTTTTACCCTCCTTAGGTATTATTCGCGTACAATGCCCGCCGGCAAGCTGTCCCTACGGGACAGCAATAAACAAACCCACAAGGGTGTTTTTACTTAAAAATGTGTCTATATTACGGACAGAGTTTATATAGAGAGATTTGAATTGAAAGACAGTTAGATTGTTTGTTAAACTTTTACTTTCACGCCGCTTTTGTGATAAATTAGTAAGTTTTGGTTTTTTTTCACTATTTTGAGTACTATTTATTGTTAGGCGGCTGCCACGGCTGCCGCTCGGGCTAAAGCCCTCGCGCTGTTTCTCGCATACAGCGGGATTTGCTGAGCCTACAACGTGCTGACTTAGTTGATCCACACCGCTACGCGGTGCAGTTACTTGTTGCAAGCTAAAGCCCTCGCGCTTTTGAACGCATACAGCGGACTTTATTGAGCCTATGTAACAGCACACGCAGTTTGGCAAAAATTATCATATAGTTTGGCAAAAACACCAAATTTTGGCGTGTTTTATGGTGTGAACGCGTGTGTTATCGTGCAGAAATTTTTTAATTTACAAAACATCTAAACGCATCAAAACTGTGTTTTATCCTTCACTTTGAGAATTATTTATGCCGTCCTTTTCCACATATAACAGGTAATATAAGGCTGCATATGATTTATAATCACACATGAACCAATAATAATAATCAAAAATGAACAAAACAGAAATGACTATTTTAGCTCACTCCGGCCACACAACCTCAAGCGGCCAGCCTGGCTGTTTCTTTACCGCAAGTAAAGCAGCTAACCTAGCTCTCCTCTCTGTGGCATACCCTTCATCCAGTTCCGCCTGCGCAAGGGCTTCCGGCGTTTGCAGTTCAGCTAGGCGGCGCTGAAGTCCCGCGGCGTTTTTATCGGCCAAGTGTTGGTTATATTCGCCTTGGGTAATTTGTCCTGCCTCTAATTGCTCCAATAAGGTCATGGGAACAATTTCCCCATTTTCGATCTTATAGCCTGATTCCAGTTCGTCTAAACCGGCGTCTGTCCGCTCCAATAAGGTCATGGGAACAATTTCCCTATTTTCGATCTTATAGCCCGGTGGCGGCTCGTCAAGCCCAGCGAGGATGCGCTCTTCCGGCGTCATGCGGCGTAGTTCATCGCCTTCCCTCACATAACCTTCCGGCATGGAGAGCAGGCCTTCCCCAATAAGCTGCAAAACAGGCTTCCTCTTCCAGTCTTCGTCGTAAAATTCCACTTTGTCAAATTCGCGCACGCTTACGTTTGGTGGAATGACAATTCGTTCATGCCCATAATACGGTGTGCTAAAAAAATCAGCATCAATGTCTCCGCAGTGCTGTCCGCTAATAACTCCGTTTAACGTTGTGATGAAATGCGTTACCATTTTATCCTCCTTAAAATATTTTTATGCCGTCCTCTTCCACATATAACAGGTTATGTAGGGTTGAAGGTTGTTGTGACTATTGCCGCCGCCTATAACATTATGCGCAGCGTTAAAATTAAAACCCTTTGGGTGAATTTCGTTGTACGAACTGGTAAAACCCCGCCTGGATACTGAGCCCTGTAAAGAAAAAACACCGGTGGTAAAACCAGTTGCCATTGCACTAAAAGACTCATTCCCTATACCAAAACTCCCGGCATGGGCGTTATGAGTATGCGCTGGCGCTTCATCGAGGGTCAATTCGTGAGTCTTGGCGCCGCCTGTTTTTTCCTCCGTGTTAAACTCGGCCTGTGTGGCATCAACGCCGACAGGCACTCTGCCGCTGCCCCATACAGTCCATGTTCCTCCTATAAATGTTGCAGGGCTGACGTTCTCAACGGACAGATAAATTGAGCCGACAGGATGGGCAGCAAGGAAAGACGATGCCGCCATTATTTGTTCCCACCCTATAACTTTTCCTTTGCCTCCAGGCATGGCCTGGACAAATCCGGCACCGTCCGTATTCGGGTCAGCGCCTACAATGTAACCGCCCGAGTCTTGCGCAAATGAGCTAAGTCTTGCCGGACCCTGGTCTGACCACTCTAAAATGGGAGGGTCGGTATCCTGCGTGTTCGTAAGCGCCCATAAATGCCCGTCATGTAAATTTTCTATTTTTGTGCCGTTCCAAATTTGCGTCGGGTTTATTATTGACGCTATTTGGGATAACGCCTGATTGGTCAAATCTTCCTGCGAGGGCGCAGGCGTTCCAAAGTCGTACGCTTCCAAATAACCGCCGCGCCCTATCCACGCGTGGAAACTGTCTTCAAGGCTTTTCAGGCCGCTGTCTGTATCATCAATGCTGTTCTGCAACTGCTGATCGGCGTTTTGCCGCTCCCGCGTTTCTGCTTGAATATTTTCCTGTAAAAATGCATTTGATGCGCTGACGCTTTCCTGCAAGCCTTCGTCTGCTTCCTGCCGGGCTTGTTTTTCGGCGGCGATTGCCGCTTGAATGCCCGCATGCGCGCCTTCGTTCTCGTCGTGTTCCCGGATCGCTTCTTCCAGTTCAAGCTCGTCAATCCAGTCGGCATTGTCGCTAAAGAAAGTCCAGGCCGGCTCCCCGTCCCAGCCGGCTATCGCCTGGTACACGCCGTTGTTTTCGGGAGAAGGATCGGCAATGACGCGGCACAGGTAATTGATTTTGTTGTTCAAGGCGTATGACGGCAGGCCGGCTTTTGTGCTGGCGGCGGGAAGCCACGTCTGTGTCGCCAGCAGGGTTTCGTTAGTAAAGGCTTTTGCTTCTTCCAGAATTTCAATGCCAGCTTCCTGCCGGGCCTGGGCCTCATCAGAAATTGCCTGTGCAAGCTCATTGCCGCTTTGTTCGCGCGCCCGGCTCTCGGCGGCAATCATCTCGTGCGCATCCTCAATGCCCTGCTCGATGTGGTTCATGTTTTCTTCGGAGAAGGGCGTTCCCGGGTTTGTTACCGTAAGCGGCTCGTTGGTTAAATTGACGGCGTCCGCAGTCTCCTGGGTTTTAAGAAACCTGTTCAGGCCGGTTCCCTGCCGAGCCTGCCATTCAGTTTTTGTATATGCCATAAGGCTAGTATATCAGGCGCTGGCGGCGGTTACCCTAAAGGAGATAAATTGACCGACGTGAAAAAATGAATTATTATATATATTAGCTTGCTTGGAGGTAAGAGGCAATATGAAAAAACTTATTATGTTTACTATTATTTTCGGATTTTCTATTTTTTCATGTGAAAACCTTATAACCGATTTACCCACTACTGAAACAGCCGATTATATATCTGGCAATAATGTTACTTTTCCTAAAGGCACAAAAGCAATAGATATTTACAATACAGTTGTCCAAATCTTTCCTGAAAACAACAAATACTATGAGATTACTAACGGTAACTGGAAACATATTAAAACTATCACTGTAGACGGCCTTCCTCAACAGAATTGGGAAACAGTAACTTTTAATAAAATCAGACATACTCATTCAAAACATGAATCAGGTGTAAACACTCACACGGTTTATTTATATATGGATGACACACTTACTAAACAAATTATTTTTGAATGGCAAAGACAAACTACAAATGTATGGAAAAATGAAGCTATAGGAGGCGATATTTCATTTATTTTTTAATACGTAAATAACCTGCAGCATCTTCCCATACAGCCCCTTTTAAATTAGGTTCATTCAAAGGCAGATTATTTAATTTAAAAGTTTTGCCTACAGGGTTAAAAAAACCGATTTGAAAATTGCCATATTCAAATCGGGTGTTTGTGGAAGCAATTGGACTCTTTACTTCAAAACCGTGAGGATTATTAATTAATTGTTGCATATCTTTATTATATAATCTGCAATACCATGTATCTTTAATAAATGTATATACCTCATAAAACGCAAACGCTATATTTCCATAAGTTCCGTTAGTAGGAACTACTTTTCTAAGATTTCCTTTACTTTCCACCCATGAAAAAAAATCAATTGTAGACGAATATTGTGACCAAGATTTTATTTCATTTGGAGTTGCTGAATTTCTATTATTTAACTCCAACGGACCAGATAATATATCACCTTCAAAGAAAGAATTTCCTTTAATAGTCAAATCCCTAAACCCTGCCAAGTATGCTTCAAGTCTGCCATTCTGTGCCCATAACCCAAACCCAGGAACGCCACCATCCACACCAGCAAAACCACTGCTCAAAATTGCTCCACTTTCACTTAACGTAATTACTTGCGCTTCCAGTTCCTCAATAAATGCCCTTTGTGCAACAAGCAGTTTTGCAAATAACGCGCCAAACCATCCCATGTCCTGCGCCAGTGAAGGCACATCAAGGCCGTCATTAAAACAACTTATATAAAGATCAGAATGATTCTCCGGCTCGCGGTACTCCCATTTGATTCCAGTCCACTGGTATACCCTGCCGGCCTGCCATGTGTGGATGCCGACAGTACCGCCCGCGACAGCCAGCACGTAATTCCCCTGTAAGGCGCGAACCCGGCCCATTACCGGCCCCTTTATGATTAATACCTCGGCGTCATTCTGCGGCAATGTCTCGATGGTTCCCAAATACCGCGCTTCGCCTGCGCGCTTTTTTACCTGAAAAAAAAGCACTGTGCTGTAAACCGCGCCTTCGTATTCGGCCTGTACAATTATGCTGTGTTCGCCTTCCAGTTCCGCGTCCGCGCTTACGGTGATTTCCCCATCCTGATCAATGCTCACGCCGGCGGGGGCGTTTAAGAGAGAAAAATTTATACCCCGTCCGGTCGGCACAAAATCACCTAACATGGGATCAAACAGATTGCCGCCTGTCCCCGGGAACCGTTCTGTGCCGCCTATTACCGGCACGCGGAAATTCCATTTGAAAAGCGCCGCCCGCGATGTGAAAGGAAGAAGCCCCGCGAGGATATTGCCGTCGCTGTCGCACTCAAATATTTTTGACTGCGGCGAGAGCGCTAAATAAATTGGGACGATGTCGGTATTGCTCCTCTCGCCCTTGATTCGGACAGGATGCCCCCACTCGCCAGAGTCAACAAACTCGGCTGTCTTGCTTGACTGCCAGAGCGCCGAGGACGTGTGCGCGTAATGCCAGCCTTTATTCTGACCGTCGTCAGCCGGGCGCGGCGGCTCCTCTTCGCTGTCATGGTAGGTGACAAACAACCGCCATCGGGCGGAGCCGACTATACCTGAATCAACCGCCCCCGAAACCGGCGTAATTTTATTTTCAAATTCGGGCAGGGTAAAATCAGGGTCGTCCACGTCGAAAATAGCTGGGCTGTATTCAACACAGGTTAGGACGGCGGAAAGATCCGCCTGCGGCTGGATGTCGGTGATAACCAGGTCGATAGTTTCCTGCCCGCGTATGCCGAAGGCGTAGACATCGCCCTGCCGCGGCGCGTCATTCTCATCAAGCGGTTCGGTAAAGTAAACTTCGTTTGGCTCACGGAAGAGGGCGATATCCCTGAAAAAAATCGTTCCATCGGAGCGGCGGATGCGCACTGTATACTGCTTGCCCGGCTCAATTACAACCGGCTCGTCAAGGCGGAGCCCGACACAGCGGCTTGCCGATGTAGACCACAGCATCTCTACGATGCGGCCGTGGACGGCGCCTGTCAGCGCGATGTCGCCGGCGTACAGAATGCGGTCGCCTTTGCTGCACAGCAGGTATTCGATATCAACTTCGATGGTATGCACAAAGGGGCGGTTTTTCAGGCAGGCGTAATTGTACATCCCGATGCGCCGCGCCTGTACGGAATCCGTAACGCCCCACAGGTCAACTTTCTGGACGGTTTCCGGTTCAGATGTTTTATTGCCGTCAGGCGTATTGAAGACCTGCGCCTCGCTTTGCGCGTAACCGGCTTCCCCGTCTATGAAGCGCAGCGCGATGGCGTCGGGGGTATCGGCCTGAAACATTGTGACGCTGTAGCCCTTTGTGTTCTTGGGCGTAAAGAGCTGCACGGGTGAAGGCCGCTCTATATCCTGCACCACGGAAATTTTTGAATCGATTCGCAGGATATCGGCGCGGGCTGTGCTGCCGATCATTCTCAACAGTTCGGCGATGGTGACAGATTCGGACAGGTAGGCATCGCAGGCATAACCGTGTTCTTCGCACCACCCGTAGAAGGCTTCAAACGATACCCAATCAATATCGTCAGGGTCAACTTGCTGCTGGGCGGCTCTGCCCCGCAGGGCGTACAGGAGCATTGCGGCAGGATTGCGGGTCTCGGCGGCATTAAGCCAATATAGCGCGCCGGAACCGTTGCCGGAATAGACAGGCAGCTTCGATGCCGCCACATAATTGAGGCTGTCAATCACGCCGTTAAACTTATCGGTCGCCATGACCCGTAACGCGACGATTGTCAGGTCTTTTTGGCGTTCAGGGCGGATGGGGTGAGTTGATTTTATTGAGCGGATTGAGCCGACATACACCTCGTCGATAATTTTACTGTCGGCGGAATCGGGAGTCGCGCGTTCAATTTTGACACTGTATTTCCCGGGCGGGACTGGCTTTGTTATCTGATACCGCTTAGTTTTCAGTTCCGCCCCGGAGATGGTATTGCTGTCCCCGTTAAAAAAGCCGAGAGGTTTATAAGCGGAGCCGTCACCGTCTTTTTTATAATAAGCGCGGACTTCCACAGAGGCGGATTCAAGGCCGCCGCTGTTGTTGTATTTTCCAATGCCGTTGTACAGAAAAATGTCAACATTAATTATGTCGGTATTATCCGGCGTGGTGCGGGTAATCTCGCCGGGTATTTTATTGCCGCCGCTGCCGTCGATTTCGTTTTTCAGCGGCGCGTTGACCATGTCCTCGTGGACGCAGTGCGGGTACAATTTTGACGCTTCCCCGTTCTGGAGTATCTCCATGCTAACCAGCGGATCCGCGCCGGAAAGAATTTGGTTAATATCCTTTGTTTTGGACAAATCAACAAGCTGGGTTTCACCTAACTTGAAGCTGTCCTTGTCGATAACGCAGTCTTTATAACCGCCGCAGAACAGCTGTGTAAAATACTGTTTGCCTTCGATTATTGAGGTGTGGGGATTAGCGGCCACATCCGGGTAGATACGGTGGCGCCCAAAGAGGACCGGGATTCTGCCGCCGGGGCGGGGCTGGTTTTTGCCGCCGCGGATTGAGGGGTCGTTTTCCGGTTTCTCGCGGTCTTTAAACAACGGGATATTGGCGTTCATCAAGACCGTGCCGCCGAGCGCCATCGAGAGGCCGGTTCCTATAAGCGCCGCCCCCAGCATGCCGCCAACGCCGGTCCAGCCAAGAAGCGCTATGGCGGCGACCCCGAGCGCCATCAGCCCCCAGCCGCCCGCTTTCATTCCCGCCCCGGCATCGCGGGGGCTGTCCCCGTAAGGCACAAACTTGACAGCGAGCATATCGCCGTCACGCGCCATTTTCGAGAAATCGGTAATAATTTCGCCGTTACGGCAAACCCGCGCCTGCGAGGGGGGAAGCCCGGAGTTTAACTGCTCTATAATTTCCGCGATTGGTTTCGCTTCGGCGGTAAGCTTTACGCGCTGCGTACTGAACGGGTTAAGCTCGGCGATAATTTTAACTGACACGGTAGTACCCCTCTATGCGGCCGCGCAGGCCGGGATGCGTTTCTCTTTGGCAGATGCTGCCTGTTTTAATTCCCGTGTGCAGGATGTACCCGCCGCCGGCAGCGATGCCGATATGGGCTATAACGCCGTGTAGGGTAATGGCCGCCACGGCCTTTTCTTCCGCAGCGCCAATTTTTTCTGCTGCAAGCACGGGCAGGTGCCTGGCAAACAGCCGCGACGTTTCGCTTACGCATTGCGCGTCGGCATAATTGTCCGACAGCTCCGGCAGGTCAACACCGTATTCGTTACGCAAAACTAACCTTACCAGGCCGTAGCAGTCGCAGCCGTCCATCGACCTGCCGTTTGAGGCAAAGGGAATGCCGATATATTTTTTTACCCATCCGTACATCATCAGAAAAACAGCCCCTCGAAATCTTCAGGCGTGTATGTGCCTTTTGGAAATTTGCGGTCGGCAAGATAGAAATCGTACACTTCGCCCTCGATGGCCTCCTTGCTTGCGCGCACGTTCCGCAGGCGGTACTTGAGCGGCCCGCGCTCGTACACGTCAGGCGTATCCGCCATGACAACGCAGACCGTGGCGGTAACGTCCCTGCCAGCGGCCTGCTTGATCGTTTGAAAAATTGACAGATCGGTATTGTCGATAGCCAGGCGGCAGGGACGGGGCGCGTTGTCAGTCTGTTCCGGCAGGATGACCGTAAACCCGGCGGCGGCAAACTCGCTGCCGCGTGAGGTGATATTCTGGTTGTTATCAACAAAGCGCAGTACCGCGCCGCCGGAAACCTCGATGGTCAGCAGGTGCAGGAAAACTTTTTCTGTTTCTGGGGCGAGGACCGCGGCGGCCGCTTCGGGGGATATGCGGCTCACAGGCGCTCCAGCTGCATGGAGACTTCAAAGCAGCCTTCAACCGCGGCGGCAACGTAATCGGCGGTAAAGCGGAACTCGCCGATTTCCCCGCTAACAGGGTCCTTAAAATTAAAGCGCAGCACCCCGTCGGCAAGGACGTTATGGTAAAACTGTTCAAAAACCATCAGTTCGGCCCCGTCAAACACCTGTTTGCCCGAGTATTTAACGGCCCGGGCTGTATACCGCCGCCGCGCCTTTTTCGGGCCTGCGTCCATTGCTGTGCGTATAACGCTGCTTTGGGGCTGTTTGCTGAAGCCTTCCGCGAGCAGGCCGGAAGGCAATAATTCAGGCCATGTTATATTTGCCATTTATACTCCCTGCGCTCTCAAATTGTAACGCCCGCCAAGCGCGCGGTCGGCTTTGCCGGACGCGAGATGCCGGTTGACCATCTCGCCGATTCTGTCCCCGATAGTGATCTCAATCTGTTTATTGCCCATGCCGTCTTCGCTTTCTTCCTGGCGTACTTCGGCGCCGGAATAATTAATTACATTGACAGTTACGTTTGCCCCGCTTCCCGCTGTCTGCACTCCGAGGTCGCCGTTTGCCATGCGCGTCAGCGGCATAACCGCTTCCGGCCCCGCCTCGCCCATGAGGCCGAAGCCGCCGCCATGCTGGAAATATGTCGGCGCACTGACGATCTGGTTTGTAAAAGCGCCGCCGGCGGCAAAGGCCCGCGCCGCTTTGCCGTATTCCTCAAATACTCCGCCTTGCGCGTGTTTGCTTGCCCCGTCCACATAGCCTGATATGATCGCGCTCGATCCGGCGGCGGCGATAAAACCCAAGCCGAGTGGCCACTGGCCGTTTGCGATTAGCTGCAAACCGGCTTGCAGAAACATCATCGGAAGCTGTTTGAGTATCTGTTTTGCCATTGCAGCCAGGGCGCGGCTCATGGATTCCGCCGCGTCTTCCCCTTCACCCAGGGCGCGCCCGAATTCTTCAAAGCCTGAAAGCGCGGCGGAAATCGAAAGTTCGGCTAACTGTGTCGTTAGGTCGCCGATTATTACCGCGGCCTGTTCGCTGAAACCTTTTATGTTCATGAGCGCCAGCGTAAGCTTGTCGGATAGCTCCTGCTGCCAGTCCTTTACGGAGTTCCGCGCTTCCTCAAGCCTGGCAGTGTCAATATCAATCTCAAATTTTTTTATCGTAGCTTCTTCCATACCTGCATAATCTTTGCGGATACGCGCGATTTCTTCTTCGGAGTCAGCCGCCGCGATGACGCGCTGTGCCTCAAGTTCCCTAATTATACGTAACGCCTCATCCCTCTCATATTCCAGATCGTCAATTTTTGATCTGCTTAGTTCCCGCTGTATCCGCGCCTCTTCGTCGGCAAGCTGTTGGATAACTTCGCGGCGTTTGGCATCGTAATATTCATTTATCTGGTCAAGGGTTTCCTGGTTTGCGCTGCGCACATAATTATTATATGCGTCTTCCAGTTTTTTTCTTCGCTCCAGTTCATTGTCGTAAAATGGATCGTTTGCCTGATCCGCCCGGAATTTATTCCAAACCCCAGCCCACTCCTCTTTCCATTTGGCAGACTTGTCATCAATGTCACCTAAAAGTTTGGTAATCTCCTCCCTGGCATCGGCGATAATTTTTTCCAGCGCGGCTTTATCTTCACCGGATATGTCAACGGTGACCAAATACGTTTGCGCAATGTCAATTCTGTTTCTAAGTTCCTCTATTTTCTTATCAGTTGTTGTACTGTAAAACTCTTTAATAAAATCATTGCGGAGTTTTGTGAATCGCTCAATTGCCGATCTAAGGTTATACATTTCATCGCTGCCCACAATCCCCCTTCGCCTTTGCTCGTCTACTATGGATTGAAGTTCCCTTATTTGATTAAGCGCCGCTGCAAATTCAAAATTTTTGGAGGCTTCATAATATGAATGTATTGCATTTGTTCCCTCTTTCACTGCATCATTTTGTTTTCTTTGCGCCAATGCGAGATCCTCTGCCGCTCTGGTTGCCTTTTGCTGTTGGGCGGCATAGGCTACATAGGCGACGGTCGCGGCTGCGGCTGCCGCAATGCCGGCAATGAGTAAGGGGTTGGTTACGGCAAGGGACGCGTTGAGGCCCATTTGGGCCGCCTGTGCGAGCCATGTTTTTGCGGCTAACGTCACTGCTTTGACGGCCATTGCCGCCATGTAGCCGGTTACCGCGATTATCGCTCCGGCAAGCAAGCCTTTTAAGATAGGGCTTTCGTTGACCGCGTTGGTAATATCCGTGAATATCCCCACTACGCTGACCGCCGAAGGAAGGAGCATTTCACCAAACGATGCGGCAAGAGTATTTACCGATTCCTTTAAACCTTCCTGCATGGCGGCAAGGCTTTGCGACGCCAGCTCCATCCCTCCGAAATACTGCCCGCCGGCGGATGTCAGATCGTCGAGAGCCCTTGAAAAATCCTCAAAGCTAATTTTACCCTCGCTGGACATTTCGACTATCTCCGCTGTTGTTACGTTGAAGTTTCTGGCGAGCGCGTCAAGAATAGGTACACCCTGGTGGAGGTAGGTGTTGAGTACCTGCATGTCGGCCTTACCCTTTGCCGCGGCCTGGCTGAAGGCGTTGACGTAGCTGGTAAGTTTTTGGGAATTACCCTGGGACAGGTCGCCGAATTTGGTAAGCTGCGCCTGTAGGTCCTGTAATGGCACTTTAGCGGCTATCAGGACGTTTGTAGTTTGCGTTAGCGTGTCAAGATCGAAGGGCGTTTTGTCGTTAAAGGCTTTGATCTCGTTGAACAGCCCGGCGCCGGCTTCCATGTCGCCTAACAATACGCCGAACTGGTTGCGCGCCGTCTGGAAATTGTCGGCGGTTCGCAGCGCGAAGTCGCCCATGTCTTTGACAACCGACAGCGCCTTGGTAAGGGCGACAACTTCCGCGAGGCTCATCATCGCGCTTTTAAGATCGCCGAACGATTGAACATTGTCTCCGTTTGCCTTGTCAAGATCGGCGGCTTCCTTTCCCAGCCGCTTGTATTCCTCAACGAGTCTTTTAACTTCCTCGCTCTGGGGATCAAGTCCCTGGGTTACCAATTCGACGGCGGCGCTTTTAAGCTGGGACTGCACCTGCCGCAGTTCCGTACTTGACGTTCCGAAGAGTTTCATTGACGCGGCCGCTTTTTCCGCCGCCGCCTGGGTCTGGCGGAAAGTGTCGGCTATCGCCTGACCGTCCGAGTCGGAAAGTTTTTTTGCTTCCGTAGCAAGGGAAGTGATTTCTCCCTTGAGCGATGATAGCGATTGAAAGGCTTCAATCGCGGCGATGCGGATTTGAAGTTCGAGGGTTTTATCGTTTGACATTCTTTCCCGCTTCCTCCTGCTCCTGCCGTTTGGCTTCGCGCTCTTCCTCGTCTATTCTCCAACGCTCAACCTTCAGTATAGAAATCGCATTCGTTATCCATTCGGGCTGTTCCGCCCAGCCGCCGGCAAACGGCAGACAGCCTATGTTCTCGCTTGTATAAAACACTTCCAGCGCGGCGCAAAACTCTTCGTTGATATAGCCGGCTGCGTCCAGCGTTGGAATAAATACGTCATTCCCGCTTTCGTCCTTTACCCTCGTGTTCCAGAGCGGGTTGCGCCCCAGAGACACACGGGCTTTATGCTTACCGGCGCGGTATATCCGGTAAGCGATTTTCAGTTTTTTTCGTCTAACCCGGAATGGTCAAGGATAGAATCAAATTCCGCGACGATCTCTTTCAGCAGAGGCTCAAACTCAATGGGCGCGTTGATCAGATCCTGCGCACTGAAAATTTTTTGTTCCTTGCCGTCGCCGCCGGAATATGAGCAGCCTGAAATAGAGATGAGCATTTCGTTCAGGGTAGTAAGCTCATCTTTCTCGATGACAATCTCCATCCTGTCAATAGATCCTTTTGAATCGGAAATGCCTTTATACTGGGGCTTTTTTCTGCACCGGTTTTTTATGGCGACCGTCGGCGTCCGGTACCGCACCGTTATCTGGTCCGTCGCGGGAAGTTCTTTGTTTTTGTTAAAGGCGGGGACGAATGTCCCTTCTTTGGAAATTTCAAGGCGCATAACTTCTCCTTACGCCTGTGCTTCAAGCGAATAGAACACCGGGTCCATTCCGGTGAGCCTTCCCGACGCATCGTAAGATTGGGCGCTTCCCGACTGGCCGCCGAGTTTAGCGTTGTACAGGTAGATCTGGCAGAACACAAAATCGTCCGTCTCTTCCGGCAGCGCGGCTCTGTTGACGTAGCCGAGCATGTACAGCGCGCGGTTCGCCTCGTCGCTGACTATGTACGTGCCGTTTTTGTCCTGGCTGACGAGTTTCATGTTGCGGTTAATTATGCCGCCGGGCTGATCCGATTCGCCGACGGTGAAAATTGAAGACAGCGAGAGCTGCGCATCCTTTTTGCCGAGCCGGTATTTGCGGAACTTGTCGTTAAGGCGCGTTACGTCAATTTCGCCCTGCGTGATCGACAGGCTCCAGCTTGAGGCGTCTGCCACATGGGAGAGGCCGAGTATCTTGAACTTGTCTCCCTGTACGGGGACTTCCGTGCCAAGCGCGGGAAATAAATCCCCTAATACAAGGCCTTCCGGGAAAATAGACTCTTCGCCGATTGCGGTAATTACGCACATTATCCGTTTGACGTCTAACGTGCCCGGCTGCATTTCGGTAAGCGCGGTAATAGTTTTTTCGCCGTCGCCTAAATATTCGGTATCACCGGGATCGCCGGTGAAGATCATGCTGTCGTCGCCTATAAGGACTTTTTGTTCTTTCATTTTTACGCTCCTTATTTCGCCGGAGTTCCCGGCTGGTTGTTTTTGTTATCCGCGCCGGGTTTATCAGACGCTCCGTTTTTGCCGGCCGCCTTTGCGGCCGGTTCTTTGACCTTGCGGGTTTTACCGTTTTCGGTCTTGTATTTCGTTACGTGAAGACCCATCAGTCTCCTCCTTCTGGAATTGTTATGATAACGATGCGGTCGTCCTGTACGTCCTGCACCGCTGTAGAATCGGGGCTGTCGATGAAGCTGTCCTCTTCGCTGACCGACTGGATGATGCGGCTGTTCGGTATGCCCGTCCCGTCTTCCTTCTCGAGACGCAGGTTAGGTGAAAACATGAAGCTGTCAACAGCTTCAATCGCTTCGGCCGCCTGCTTCAAGCCGGTCATGCTTTCGGCTGTTCCTGCTACCGACACCCGCACGCGGAGCGTCCTGCTTGAACGCGCCGCCGGCGGATTAGCCTGAACAAAAGTCTTTAACAGGCTTACCTTTATCACTACGCCTTTTTCTTTTACCGATGAAGGCGTAACGATGACCTTGGTGTGAAATCCCCCGCCGCTGATGTTCCGCTCAATCTGTTTCGCGAACGCGTTCAGCGCGTCAAAGCTGTTCAAGCGCACTGCCGACCTCCTTCATCAACAAATCCATCTCATTGTCGCTCAAATAGAAAAACCGCCTTGCGGGAATCTCTACCGATTTTTTCAGGTAGTAGAGAATATGGCTTTTGTATACCAGTTCCCCTTTTTCGTTACGCGATCTCCGTTTTTCGCGCCAGCATACGACCCGTTTGTCTTTCTGAAAGTAAACGGCATAGCCGGCCGCTTTCATTCCGTTCAGTACGGCCGTGGGGCTGTAACCGTAACGCCGCTGTAACTGCCGCGTTCCGGCGGCGGGTATCCACAGCCATTTCGCTTTCTTTGCCCGGATTACGCCGCCGTTATTCTGTACCGCCGCGTAAATTTTGTTTGTGCCGACGCTGACCGTTTGCCCGTCAATCACCTTGTACGTGATTGAATCGCGTAACGATCCTGTATCCTGTAACGGCCGTCCGGCGCCGCGGTATGCTTCGGTTGCCGGCGACAGCGGAGCGAAACCCTGTCCGCTGTGAATTTTGCTCCGAATCATTTCCGCGGCCATGCCGCCGATAGTCCCGAGGTTTGCCGGCGCCTGCAAAGATCTCGCAAGGCTGTCCAGGGTGTCGATAACACTCACCGCCATCCGCCTTTCCGCTTCGGCGGGACTGCTACCGCCGCGGCGGCGCCTTTTTCCGGGGGCGTGTCGCTGTCGGGAAAACTTCCCCAAGCGGCAAGGATTATATCCCTCGCCCTCATTCGGTATTCGCGTCCGGCTTCTTCGTGCCCCAGCGCGATGTGCAGTTCATAAATAGTGTGAATAAGTACCACTTCGCGCACGGTCCTGTTGTCAAGATCGAACGGCGCGCTGAGGCGCCGCAGTACCGTACCGGTATAAATCTGGGCTCTTGTTATCGCGTCACGGGTTGTATCGTCAGAGCCGTCGGAGAGCTGGGCGTAAAGATTCCGCGAAAGCCTGGCGGCAACCTCCTCCGGCGTAACCGGTTCCCCGAACGGGGTAAAGGTTATCGCCTCCGGCTTTTCTACCGGAATGTCTTCCAAGCCCAGCTCGTCCATGATTACGCCAGCACCTTTGTTTCCCTGATCGCGTCCACGTTCGGAACCGGCATGGGGCGGGACTGTCCGACGAACTTAACACCTTCGGGATCGTCCAGCTTCACCGAGTTCACGTAGAACGGCAGCGACGCGAAATTCGCGTCAAGCGAATCAAGCGCGCAGTAGAACAGGGCGAAGGCGTCGTCGCGCGCGATGCTCCTTACCGTTCCGTCCGGTATCGCGTCTACAAAACTCTTGGTCTTGTAGTTGTAATATCTGGCAGAGCAGATAATGAACTTCGCGTTTCCGATCTGGACATAATTCTCGAACACCTTGATCAGCTCGCTGTTGTTGAGCGCAGCGGCTTTGGATACCAGCGCGGCGTATACGTCGTGCTTGATCAGGTGGACGATATCGGTTCCTTCCGACGTCTTTTGAATGCTGTCAACGATCTGCCCAATACCGGCGACAATGTCACCAACTTTGGTGTTGGGATCGTCCCACTTCTTGCTGATGGTAACGGTTTTGGGAGTCCCAAAATCAACCTTGTACACGTCCATCGTGCCGTCGGCAGTTCTGATGTCGTATTCGATCTTGCCGGTGGTGGATTGTATCGCCAACGCCTCGGTGCTTTTCCGCACTGACCGGCGCAGCCGATCGATGTAGCCGTCAACCAGAGTCTGCTGTCCGGCAAGGCTCAATGTTCGGAACCGGTTTACATCAGCCGCCGATATTGTGATCGACGGCGTGAAATTTGCCGGGTCGATCTGGGATATCTTGGTCGTGTCCGGCGTCAGCGCGTAAGAAACCGATCCCCTTGTTACCAAAGGAATGTTCTTGGTCGGCAGCTGCAGGTCGGAATACGACAGCCGGTCAAAGGGATGATTTTTGCGGACCGCTTCCGGGTAGATGAGGTCCATCATAAACGTTTTCAGCGGCGGAAGCCTGTTCAGCGTTGTTACCAGCGCCTGAACAATTAAAAAATTCTTGAATAAATCCATATTGATACGTGCCTCCTTGTTACACGTAAATGCCGATGCCCCGCAGGGCGTTGATCTGTTCGGCGGTCGCGTCGGCAAGCTCGCCGTCGTCAACATGCTTGAGGATATCCGGCGGGCATGAACCGTGGATCAT
>JGI24698J34947_10000522_pt1 | contig 18144 bp, 11 predicted proteins | sample TergutMp193P3_FD_34947 | JGI IMG/M metagenome (IMG submission 34947) | reverse complement strand
GCTCAGGGAAAAAATCCCTTCCAGCTTGACTCAAAAGAAGCGACCACAAGCCTTGAGGACTTTATGTACAAGGAAGTCCGCTTCAAGAGCCTGAAAGCCGCTAACCCCGACCGCGCCGACGCGCTGCTCGCGAAAGCAAAAGCGCAGGCCGAGAGGGTTTGGAAAGAGTACAAGTATCTGGCTGAACGGCCGTTCTAACAGTCTGCATGCGCCATTAAAACGGCGTATGCAGACACGCTAAGTGACATCGCCAACTTCGTTGGCGCAAACGTCACTTAGCGTGGCGGTTTACGACATTCCGCCTTCTCTTTAAATTGTTGCGCAAGCAACTTCTTAACATCGTAAACCGCCATTGGTGTTTTTTGTCACAATGGCAGCGTTTTCGGGTTTTTTTTGGATGGGCGGAATGTGTATAGAGCAAATTGCCGATATTTCCGGGGAAATAAATTGTTTGGGGAAATGCCGGCAGGTTCAATTTCTGGAAATTCTGGAAGGAACATACGAGGAAGAAAATTACGAACATTTTGTTTCTAACGGCGGATATATTCAGGCTGTGTTTGTTTCCATCGAAGAAATGTCATCTGAAGATAAAATCTGCAGGACGCAGTTATTGAGAAATTTTTTCAGGGAAAATAACTGCCATCTTTTTTATTACAGGGAATTTGCCGTATTGCTTTTTGAAAATACGCCTGAATCTGCCGTCAGGAAGGTGTTGGAAAATTTATACGGTTATTTGATGAAAAACAAATATTGGTGCGCGATAACTCTCGGAGGCTTGTGCTGGACAGATAGTTTATCACCCGGCATGGCCATACGAAAAACCTGTCAGGAAGCGGAAAAGTTAATGGAGAATATTTTTTTCTATCGCGATAAAGAAATACTTGCGCTTGAAGATATACAGAATAAAAATAACCGTCAGGATTTGGACATTGATGAAGAAGCCAAAAAACTCTGTTCTTATATACAGATTGTAGATCATAAAAAAATAATGTCATTCTTCCATTGTCTTGAAGAATATTTTTTTTATTCGGGTAAATCTCCACAGGAAATCAGGCAGGAGTGCATGACATTAATGATAGAAGTCCGCAGTGATCTAAATAAAAAGTTTCCGGCTTTGAAAGAGATGTTTGGAACAGGCGGAGAAATACTCGGCGGCATATTGAAAAAACGCTATCTGGAACTTGTTATTGAAACCATGATGGAAGCCTCATTGCGCATCAGTGAAACGCTGCCGCTTTTATCGTCGGCTTCAAGTTTTAAGCGCATCATAAGCTATGTTAACAATAATTATAATGAAAATTTAAAACTTGAGACTCTCGCGCGGCTTTTTAATTATAACTGCGCGTATCTGGGGAAATGTTTCAAAAAAAACACAGGAAAGAATTTTCATACATATCTTGATACGCTCAGAATAGATACGGCAAAAGAGATGTTACGGAATACAGGCATGAAGGTTTATGAAATTTCAAATACGGTGGGTTATGCAAGCACGGACTGTTTTTACAGCAAATTTAGGAAATATACCGGCAAAAGTCCGCTTATTTTCAGGAAAATATAAAAATGTCCGTTTTTCACGGAAAAATAGTAAAATATTTAATGTTTTTTTACTATTATACTGATGTTAATATTCCCAAATATGTCTGTTAAAATAGAACCAAAGTCTCTGTCAAAGCGGTTGATTGATCAGAGGTACCTTCTGTTGTTGTCGGTTCCGTTTGTTATTTGGCTGTTTATTTTCAGATATATCCCCCTTATCGGGTGGATTATGGCCTTTCAGGATTACAGGCCTCATTTGGGCTGGTTTAATTCTCCGTGGACTGGTTTTAAGCATTTTAGGGAACTTTTCAGGGCGCCGCTTTTTTACCGCGCATTGCAAAATACATTGGGCATGAGTGTTCTGGGGCTTGTTTTTGGCTTTTTTACTTCTATCGGCTTTGCGGTACTGTTGAACGAGCTGCGTTACCTGCCCTTTAAGCGCTTTACCCAAACCGTTTCATATCTGCCGCACTTTGTTTCCTGGGTTGTTGTCGCAAACATTATTTCGTCATTTTTGTCCATATCCGGCCCTTTAAATGAAATACTCCTTTCTCTCAAAATAGTTAAAGATCCGACAAATATAATGATTAAACCGGAATATTTCTGGTGGCTTGTTACATTTTCCGATATCTGGAAAGAAATGGGCTGGAACGCGATTATTTACCTTGCCGCCATGGCAGGCATTGACGCCCAAGTTTATGAAGCGGCCGAAATTGACGGCGTAAACCGGTTTCAAAAAATCTGGTATGTTACCCTGCCGGGGATTAGCGGCACGATTATTATTTTGCTCATTCTCAGTATCGGTAATATTATAAACATAGGTTTTGAAAGACAATTCCTGCTGGGTAATGCGGTTACCGCTCCAAAGGCCCTTGTTTTGGATAAATACGCTTTGGATTACGGTATCGGAATGTTCAGGTATTCCTATGGAACTGCCATAGGTATATTTAAGTCTGTGGTCAGCATTATAATGCTTTTCTTCGCCAACTTTTTGGCAAAGAGATCCGGCACAGGGAAAATATTTTAACAGGGAGAGCGTGTGAGCAGTATTTATAAGCATACAAAAGTTGATTTTATCATTTTGCTCTATATGGTCTTTGTAATTACCGTAACGCTCTATCCGTTCCTGAATGTAGTCGCAAAATCATTTAATGATCCAATTGATACGGTAAAAGGAGGGGTGCATATAATCCCCAGGGTTTTTACGCTGCAAAATTACATCGGGTTGTTTGAAGCCGGAAGCAATTTGCCCATAGCTTTCAGGACATCAGTACTGCGGACGGTTATCGGCGCTTTCAGCGGCGTTCTCTGCTGCGCAATGTTTGCCTTTGTCCTCAGCCGCAAGGATTTCATTTTCCGCAGGAGTTTTACCATCTTTTTGGTAGTTACCATGTATGTCGGCGGGGGGATGATCCCCGAATACCTTCTAATCAGGAATCTCGGGCTTATCAATAACTTCCTTGTTTATATTCTGCCAGGTCTTATAAACGCTTTTAACGTTATTGTAATTCGCGCCTATATGGATACGATTCCTTTTTCGTTGCAGGAGTCCGCAAAAATTGACGGCGCCAATGACATATCCATATTTTTCAGGATTATCATTCCGCTTTGTAAGCCTGTTCTCGCTACCATAGCTTTATTTATCGCGGTAGGGCAGTGGAACAGCTGGTTTGATACTTATTTATACGCGCGCAATACCACAAACCTTTCTACCCTTCAGTATGAATTAATGAAAGTTCTGGACAGCGCGCAGGCTGTCGCCGCTCAGGATATTTATTCGCAAGGACTGCGCGCGGCAAGACGGAACCCGGAAGCTATCAAGATGGCTATTACTGTTATAGCGACAGTTCCTATTTTGATGATCTATCCTTTCTTACAGAAATACTTTGTCTCAGGTATTACAATTGGGGCAGTAAAAGAATAAATTATTTTTAAGGAGAAGCAAGATGAAAAAGATCAAATTGGCTTGGGCAGTTGTTATGCTGGTAATGGCAGCATTGCTCATTTTTACGGGATGTAACAGGGGAACAGGAGCAAGAGGACCCACGACAGCGGGAACAACGTCTCCGATAACTTTTACATTGTACAATGAAGACGCGACTGAAGATATGCTCTTTAGCGATCCAGTAGCGAAGGAAATCACCAAGCGTACGGGCGTTACCTTGAAAGTGGATCGTCCGGTAGGCGGCGATCAACAGGCTATTCCTATAATGATCGCTTCCGGCCAGTATCCTGATATGATTTTCGCAAAAGGCGACCTTGCGTTGCTTATTGAAGCCGGAGTTATTCTGCAGTTGGATAACTTGATCGAACAAAGGGGAAATTACATTAAAAAATTATACGGTAATATGCTGCCGAGGCTCCGCAATACAACCGATGATCCTCATATTTACAACGTGGGAACTTATGCTGTGCATAATGGCATGTGGAGCACCGATGGAATCATGCAGATTCAACACGCCGTATTAAAGGACCTGGGTTATCCGCGGATGCGGACTCTGAACGATTATGAAAGGGCAATTAAGGCTTATTTGGTGAAGTATCCCACCATAAACGGACGGAGGACAATTGGTTTTTCCCTGTTGATTGATACGTGGCAGTGGTATATCGACCTTTCCAATCCTTCCAACTACCTTCTGGGCTATCCCGATGACGGCCAGTGGATCGTGGATCAAAATACCCTTGAAGCTTATTACAAGTTCCTGCATCCCGAGGCCAAGCTGTATTACCAATGGCTTAACCGCATGAACGTAGAAGGTATTCTTGATCCTGAATCGTTTACGCAGACGGAAGATGAGTGGAGGGCGAAAATCGCTTCCGGCAGGGTATTGGGCATTGCATATCCCGGCTGGGGTTATGGTGATGCAAGGCAGTCGCTTATTAACGACGGAATGCCAGAAAGGACATATGCCTATCTTCCCATCACAATTGATGAACGCTACGGAGCCGCTTCCCTTATGGATCCGGGTTTCAGCGGAGGCTGGGGTATCGCGATAACTACATCCTGCAAAGACCCTGAGCGTGCGTTTGAATTCCTGGATTGGTGGTGTTCCGAAGAAGCCCAGGTTTTGATTAACTGGGGGATCGAAGGTACAAATTACAATATAGTTAACGGCAAGCGGGTTGTTATTGAAAGTGAACGGGTCGCTTCCATTTCGGACCCAAATTACGGAAGGAGGACCGGCGTAGGTATCTATGCGCATCCGTTCCCGCAGTATGGCCGTGGTTACATTGACTCAACAGGAAATTTTATTACCAGGGACAGCCCTGAAACCATCAAGCAGAATTACCTTCCTGTTGAAGTAGAGACTCTTGCGGCTTACGGAGTGGAAATGTGGACGGATCTTTTCCCCTCCAGTGAATCTTTGGGTGTGACTCGTCACGGTCAGGCCTGGCAGTATACCTTACCGCCGGATTTGAACGCGAAAACTACCGAGGCGGATGATTATATAAAGACCGCACTGTCCAATATTGTTCTTGGAAGGCCGGAAAACTTTGACGCCGCATGGGACAGGATCGTCAGGGATCTTCGCGCGATGGGTATCGAGGACGCGAACAGAGCTTTGACGGAATTGGTTAAGGACAAAGTACGGCTCTGGAGCAATTAAGAGTTGTTGTTGATTAATGCGCCCCGCCCGTCAGGGCGGGGTATTTTTTAGACAAAAGGAAAATTATGAATTTAGCAGGTAACGTAAAAAAAGTTCTCTACGGAGGGGATTACAATCCCGAACAATGGCCTCGGGAAATATGGCAGGATGATATGCGGCTCTTGAGCAAGGCGGGAATTGACGTACTGACCGTTAATGTTTTTAGCTGGGCTATGTTACAGCCTTCCGAAGACGAGTACAATTTCTCAACTTTAGACGCCATTATCGAAACCACAAGCGCGGCAGGAATGAAAATTTGCCTTGCCACAGGAACAGCGACACATCCCGCGTGGATGGCGCGTAAGTACCCCGAGGTTCTCCGCGTCAATACGGACGGCTCAAGGCGCAAATTCGGCGACAGGCAGAATTCCTGTCCCAACAGTTCCGTATACCGTCATTATTCAAGCCTGCTTGCGCGCAGACTTGCGGAACGTTATGGGAAATTGGAAAATCTTGTCGCATGGCACATATCCAATGAATACGGCGGTTATTGTTACTGCGCGAATTGCGAGGCCGCTTTCCGCAGGTGGCTGGAAAAAAGATACAAAACCATAGAGGCGTTGAACGAAGCCTGGAATACGGCCTTTTGGGGCCACACCTACTATGACTGGGAAGACATTGTCGCGCCAAGTCATTTAGGCGGAGAGTGGGGACATAACCGCACATCCTGTCAGATACAATCAATTGATTACCGGCGTTTTTACTCCGACAGCCTTCTGGAATGTTACCTTGCCGAAGCAGATGTATTAAAGGAAATTACTCCCAATGTTCCCGTAACAACAAATATGATGGGTACTTTTTGGGACCTTGATTATTTTAAGTGGGGAAAACACATTGACTTTATTGCCTGGGATAACTACCCATCGCCGAATTGTCCGTATACGCGCACTTCAATGAGCCACGCTCTTATGCGCGGCTGTGGAGGCGGAAAACCATTTTCTCTGATGGAACAGACTCCCAGCGTTACAAACTGGCAGCCGTACAACTCGCTCAAGCGGCCGGGAATTATGCGACTGTGGAGTTATCAGGCGCTGGCTCACGGTTCTGATACGGTGATGTTTTTCCAGATACGCCGTTCCAGAGGCTGCTGCGAAAAGTTCCACGGCGCGATTATCGATCACTGTGGTCATGAAAACACGCGAGTATTCCGCGAAACCGCCGCACTGGGAGAGGAATTAAAAAAACTCAAGGATTCGTTTTTGGACAGCCGCCTTGTTTCGCAGGCGGCAGTCTTGTATGACTGGGACAACTGGTGGGCAACATCGTTATCCGCCGGTCCCACAGTGGACATGAATTATCCAGAAGAGGTGTTCCGTTATTATGACGCTTTGGCAAATAAGAATATTTCCGTGGATATAATCGGCGTTGACACCCCTCTTGACAATTATAAGGTGCTTTTTGCCCCCGTACTTTACATGGTTAAACCCGGTTACGCGAAAAAACTTGAAATTTTCGTCCGAAACGGCGGTATTCTTGTTACCACCTTTTTTTCCGGCATGGCAGATGAACGCGATCTGGTAACAACAGCGGGCTATCCTGGCGAATTACGTTCTCTGTGCGGTATCTGGGTGGAAGAAACCGACGCATTGATTTCAGGGATGACTAACGGTTTTGTTGTTAAGGACGGCCCACTGGCAGGAACATGGAAGGCAGATTTACTATGCGACATCATCCATCCCGAAAGCGCGCAGACAATCGCTGTTTACGAAAGCGACTTTTATGCCGGAACACCAGCTCTCTGCCGCAACGATTACGGCAAAGGACAGGTTTGGTATCTCGGCGCAAGACCGGAAGCAGCGCTGCTTAACCGGCTTACTGCGCTTATTTGCGGCGAATGCGGAATCAAGCCTGTATTCCCGGCGCAGGATGGGATTGAAGCGACACGCAGGTTAAAGGAAGACAAGGAATTTATTTTTGTTTTAAATCACAACAAAACTGATACGGAAGTTGTCATTCCCATTGCCTGCCGCGATCTGCTTACAGACAGGAGTTTTATATCAGATGAACGTTATACCCTTCCAGCGGCAGGTGTGTTGATTTTACAGACATAACCTCTGTAAAAGCACGGCAAGGCAGTCATCAATCTTAAGAGGTTTGCATAAAATACCATGAATATGCATTAACATCTCTGCCGAAAACAAAAAATAAATCGTGTTTTCCGCTTAACGGCGCAGACAATTTGATGGTAAAATTTTTCCAGTCCGCGGCTGATACGTTTATGTACCCTACAGGCGCGGAATGAATGTCGTCTAACCGAATTTCAATGCGGCCTTTTCCTTTTGCGCGGGCGGTGAATTTGTCCGCGCCGCCATGAAAATCAACGCCCTTATATATACAGCCGCCCCTCATATTCAACCGCGGTTGGATCCGCGCAATACATATGCCCGATGAGCGGGTTTGAATCTTTTTCCGATTTACCCATGTTCATAACAGGTGTGAAATCCGGCATAACAAAACTCCTTATACACGTTAAATTTATACAAGATATTGCGATGATTAAAACTATGGATGTTTTATATTTCACTGTATCTTCGTTACATTCGCCCCGGTTAATACCAGTTCCTGCCACTCAATCCCAGCCCCTTGAAGCGCGAGCGGAACCGCCGCCGCCCCCCTGTTTTTAATGACAAGCGAAATGATTCGCCCTTCCCGCCATTCAAAATCAAGTTCCAGGTTTCCTTTTGCGCGTAACCCCTTGACGCGGCCTGATTCCCATTTACGCGGCAGGGCGGGGAGTATATCCAGCGCTACCTGGAAAGTGCCGTCCTGGTAACGGACGCGGCTCTGTGCCAGCATCTGTGTCATGCCCGCCAGCGCGCCAAAGTTGCCGTCTATTTGAAAGGGAGGACCGTTGTTGAAAAGATTGGGAAGGGTAAATTGGCTGAACAGGGCCTGTAAGTTTTCTATCGCAACTTCTCCGTCTTTGAGACGGGCAAAAAAGTTGACAAGCCATGCGCGGCTCCAGCCGGTGTGTCCTCCACTTGAGGACAGGCGGCGTTCCAGTGTTTTGCGCGCGGCTTCGGCAAGCTGCGGCGTTTCATCTACGGTAATCGCGTCTCCGGGCCAGAGCGCCCACAGGTGGGAAAAATGGCGGTGTCCCGGCTCGGCTTCTTCATACTCTTTGTTCCACTCGCGGATAGTTTCGTTACTGTGAATAGCCGGAGCTGGTATGCGCGAAAGAATTAAGCGGAACTGTTCGGTGTCAGAATTCTGGACATCCAGAATTTCCGCCGCACAAATGGCGGATCGAAAAAGTTTGCGCAGAATTTGGTTATCCATTTCGCAGCCAGCGCAGAGGCTCGCCCGCTCTCCGTTGATTAGATAACTGTTCTCCGGTGATGAAGAAGGGGAAACTATCAAGTATCGTTCACCTTCTTCGTTTGTTCTTTCTCCCAGGACAAGAAAGTCCGTAAAAAAGACACAGGCTTCTTTGAGAAGGTAAAAATATTTTTCAAGAAATTTTTTATCCTGAGTATACTCGTAGTGATCCCAAATGTGCAGCGTAAGCCATGCCGCGCCCAGCGCCCAATATGAGGCTGGTATCCAGTAATCGCGCGGAGAGGCGTCTCCCCAGATGTCGGTGTTATGGTGGGCGGTAAAACCGCGGCAGCCGTACATTACCTGCGCGGTTTTTTTTCCGTTAGGATACATTCGCTCAAGCAGATCAAAGAGCGGCTCTTCCGTTTCCGCAAGGCCGCACATACAGGCAGGCCAGTAGTTCATCTGGGTGTTGATGTTGATCGTATAATCACAGCCCCATGGCGGATCAAGGTAAGGATTCCACAGCCCCTGTAAATTTGCAGGCAATGTGCCGGGCCTGCTGCACGAGATTAGCAGATAACGGCAGAAGTTATAGTATTTCACCGCATCTTCATCGCCGCGCAGTTCAAGTTCCATGCGTCCGTACCAGCCGCGGTATTCGTCAATATGCTCTTCCAGTAACTGTTCCCAGTTTTTAGAAGCTATCTTGTTTAAATTATAGGCACACGCGGCGGTACAATCCGCTTCCCGAAAGCCGGTGCGAATGTCGGCAAAGAGCAGGGCTCCATCCGCTTCTTCCACAGTAATAAAACCGCCCCGGCTCCTCTGCGTTCCTCCATTTTGTACAACCTTTATCATCGCGCAAAATGGAATGTCCCCATCGCGTGTGATAAACGCGGTATCGTCAATGTTTTCTTTCCGGTCGTAAAAGACGCCGCGGTCAAGATAAGCGCGAAAAGAAATTTTGCTCTGTACCGGCTTGCCGTTTGCGGCGGCGCTGAAACGCAGAACGAAAAGTCCGGCGGGAGCGGAAACAAAGGTTTCTCTTGTGTATATTACATCGTTGTGTTCAAAAGTAAGGGTGTGCAGGGCGCGCGCAATATCCATTTCGCGGCGGTAATTACGAACATCTGTTAAAAGATGTCCGTCCCTTGTTCCCGACCAGGGGTGTCCAAAACCGCCTTCCGGGGAAAAATCTATCCGCAGTTCCCCTGCGCTCTGGTAAACCCTCTGGGTGGGAGGAACGCCGCTGAAACTTTCAAGACAAAGTTCCTCCGCTTCACCGGCGCGGCCTTCATCCAACAGCCGCCGCACCACAGCAAGCGTCTCTTTCGCCGCCGGATTGTTACGGTCGCGGTACTGTCCTGACCAAATTGAATCTTCGTTAAGCTGAATCCTCTCCCTGTCCGGCGAACCGAAGATCATTGCCCCCAATCTTCCGTTCCCTAAGGGCAATGCTTCCTCCCACTTTACCGCAGGCGCATTAAAAACGATCAAATTATTCATTTCTCAATTTGAGTCCAAACGGCTGTAAGGGCGGCGCTCATGTTATATGGCGGACGCCGGCTGACTTCGCCGCCTGTCTCCCAGAGTACCGGGCAAATGCCGTAATTCAGGCAGGTTTGCGTGACTGATGTCATCCAGCGGATGCGGCCTTCCTCGACTTTGTTTCTTAAAGTTACCCCGTATTCCCCCATAATGACAGGAATACCCTTTTCCAAAAAATTTACCCTTAGTTTGTTGAATTGGCCGGTAAGTTCCGCATGGTCTCTTTCCGTGCCCCAATCGTTTCTGAAACCCCAACTGTTATCGGGACTGTCCGCAATACAAAAAGTAGATGGATCGTAGTAATGAACGGATAGTATCAGCCTGTTTTCAATAGTATCGTTGGGCATTTGAAAAAGCGGGTCGCAGCTTTGATTAATATCCGTCCAATAACCGGCAATAAGCAGGAAGCGGTTTTCATTTCCAGCGGTTCCGCGAACCGCATTTACAAAGGTTTGGTTTAATACATTTAAAATACGGAACGCTTCGCTTTTACCGCTTGTACCGCCGCTGTACCGGTTCCAGAGTTTGTCAAAGCCGACTTCGTTCATGGATTCAAAAATGAGCCTTTCCTGTGAAACACCGGAGAATCGCCGCGCTATTTGTTTCCATACCGCATCAAGCTGTTTTGCTACCCCGTCAGGATCATTTCCGGCGTTTAATATCCAGCTTCTGTCGGACTCGCCGCCGTCATGGTGCAGGTTTACAATGCAGTACAAACCCTCGTCCAGTATCCACTTCACCACCTCTTCCACACGGCTCATCCTGCTTTCTTCTATAATGAAATCAGGACCCGTCCCGATATACTCCGCCCAGGTAACCGGCAGCCGTATGGTCGTGTAACCGTAATTCTTATACGCCAGAATTAATTCACGGGTTATTCTGGGATTTCCCCAGCCGGTTTCCCCAGCCATCCATGTCGCTGTACCAATGGCGTCCAGAGTATTGCCGATATTTACTCCAATCCCCATATTCCGCACAAAAACCATTGCCGGATTGACAGATGAATTTTCAATAACGCTTTCAGTAATATTTTTTAACATTTTTTCCGGTTCCACATTGTTCGCAACAGATTTGTTGTTCACTGCCTTGCACATAACAAAAGTCATAATAAGAACGGCTGCGAAAAAAAAATTTAGTTTTTTCATTGTTACCCCGTCACATTTTTTACTTTTTAAGGCGCAGTAATGTCTGACAGTTGGTAATTTTCGTTGACTGCCTTCATCATCACGGCCAGAATTTCCATCGCATTTGAATCGTACGGAGTACCGTTACTGCGGTTAAGAAGACCGAACTTTTCCGAGCCATAGCCAAAACCGCCGTTGTCCCAGTAGAAGGGGACAAACCCGCAGTCATGCGCATATTTTGTAACATACTCCATATAATATTTCCGGTATTTGAACGCATCGCCGCTTTGATTTACAGCGCCGTATTCTCCGATGATAACAGGTATATCGTTTTTGATAAATCTGTTCTTTAAAGAGTTAAAGGTGTTTTGCACATAGGACTCGTTTGCCCAGCCGCCATTGTGCGCTTTGTTTCCCCATACTTTCTGCTTTGCGGACCCGGTAAAGTCGTAAGGGTCATAATAATGGAAGGTAACGATAAGCCGGTTTTCAACAGTATCGGCGGGCAGAACCAGAGACGATACGGTAACGCTCGGTCTTGTAACCCAGCCGGGAATAACAAGATAGCGGCGGCTGTTCTCTCCGCCTACGGCCCGCACTGTATTGACAAAAATCTGATTTAACTCATTTACGCGATTGTGCTGGGCTGCGGTTCCATTACCCCAACTGCCGTCATGTAATTCGTTAAACGCTTCAAATAGAAGGTCCTCGCCTGTGTTTGTAAATTTTTGGGCAATTTGCCTCCACACTGCCGTGAATTTTTCGTCTATAGCGGTTTTATTCGGCCCGGTCAAATCGGCGTTTTTTACTGAAAGCCAGTAATTGCTGTCCGCACCGTCATGGTGTATGTTAATTATCGCCTTCATTCCGGCGTTAAGAACATAGCCTGTCACTTCAGCGACACGGTTGAGCCAATAGCTTTCAATAGCGTAATCCGGTCCCTCGTCTATCTCGTTACCCCATGTGACCGGTATTCGTACCGCGCCGAAGCCTTGAGCCGCAACTCCGTTCATCAATGCCTGGATTACCCTGGGATTGCCCCAACTTGCTTCATCGGGATTCATATTATTATGAGCGTCCAGAGTGTTGCCCAAATTCCAGCCTATTTTAATGGACGCTGTAAATCTCATGGCCTCAGACAGTTCCGCAGTGGATACCCCGGTCGCGGATATTACAGAGGAGTCAGCAACGGGTAATTTTTTGTTTGTTTTACATGAAATTACCGCCAGTAAAACGATGATCGGCAAAAGTACGATACGGTATTCTTTAAAAAACCGGTAAATGTTCGGCATTTTTTCTCCGTATTATAGTTTTACGCCGGAACGCACAAAAATTGGCATGCTCAAAAAGCCGTGCTTTTCCGTTATCCAGCGGCCACCTTTCACTGTTTCGCCTGTAAGGTACTGTTTCCATTCGCCTTCCGGCAGATAGTAGGTAACCTCTCCATCTTCGCTGAATACAGGCGCGACAAGCAAATCCGCTCCGAGCATATACTGGCGGTCTAAATATGCACAGGTTGGATCGTCCGGAAATTCCAGAAACATCGCACGCAGGACCGGGATTCCCTTTTCGCAGGTCTCCCTTGCCGATTTCAAGATATAAGGCATTATGCGTCCCTTTAGTTCCGTAAAAAAACGGCACACTTCGGCGGATTCTTCGTCTACACTCCAGGGAACACGGTAGGAATGGCTGCCGTGCAGTCTTGAATGAGAGGATAAAAGGCCGAAGGCAAGCCAGCGTTTGAACAGGGCGGCGTTGGGGATTCCCTCAAACCCGCCGATATCATGGCTCCAGAAACCGAATCCGGAAAGGCTCAAGGAAAGCCCTCCACGCAGTGTTTCCGCCATAGCCTCGAAAGTGGATTCGCAGTCTCCCCCCCAGTGTAGGGGGAATTTTTGCCCGCCAGCCGTGGCAGAACGGGCAAAGAGTATCGCCTCACCCTTGCCGCGCTTTCTTTCCAGCAGTTCAAATACCGCTTTATTGTACAAATAGGTGTAGAAGTTATGATATCTCTGTGCATCGCCGCCGTCAAAATAAACCGCGTCTTCGGGAATGCGTTCGCCAAAGTCGGTCTTGAAACAATCCACTCCCATGTTCATTAGCCTTTCCAAATGACCCGTATACCACTTAACCGCATCCGGATTGGTAAAGTCTACTATGGCCATTCCCGCTTGCCATTGATCGGTTTGGTATATTGAGCCGTCCCTGTGTCTAAGGAAATAGCCGCCTTTTTTCCCTTCCTCAAAAAGTATGGAACGCTGCGCTATGTACGGGTTTATCCATACGCATATTTTTAAGCCCTTGGCCTTTATCCGCGAAAGCATACCCGCAGGATCAGGAAAAGTTTCTTTATCCCATGTTAAATCACACCAGTTAAAGCCCCTCATCCAGAAACAGTCAAAGTGAAAGACCGAAAGAGGGATTTTCCGCTCCTCCATGCCATTGATAAAACTCATTACGGTTTTTTCATCGTAGGAAGTGGTAAATGAAGTTGATAGCCAGAGCCCGAAACTCCACTCGGGCGGCATGGCGGGCCTTCCCGTAAGCGCAGTGTAGCGTTCCAGTATCGCCTTCGGCTGCGGCCCGTAGATGATAAAATAATCAAGAACTTCTCCGCTGACGGAAAATTGCACGCGCGAAGTTTTTTCACTGCCAATTTCCAGCATAACTTTTCCCGGGTCATTAATAAAAACACCGTAACCCTTGTTTGTCATGTAGAAGGGGATATTTTTGTACGCCTGTTCGCTTGCGGTGCCGCCGTCCGCGTTCCAAATGTCAACGGATTGTCCGTTTTTAATTAAAGCTCCGAAACGTTCTCCAAGCCCGTACACCAGTTCTCCCACTGAGAGAGACAGTTCATCCTTAATAAACGGCCCTTCCGCCTTATTTACCATATATCCAGTAGATTTGTTCAGATTTCTTGTTAAAGTCTTGCCCGCGCCGTAGAAAGTGTTATTCCACCTGTCACCATGTTCAACCGATACCGAAAGATCGCCGCTTTCCAAAACCGATTTTGTTTCCGTTATTTGTATAGACGGCTTAAAAGCCGGATCGGTCTCCAGCGAGAAATGCGGTCCCCTGTCTACTCCTCCTTCAAAATGGGATATTCGCACTCTTATTACATTTTTCATTGGGCTTGAATAACGTACTGTAAGAAGCTGCATACTCAGCGTGTCGCCGCGGTGCCGGATCGGCTTTTCCGGCGCGTACACCACAAGCTCGTTTCCCTGCCGTTCCGGCTCTATAGCACAGCCAGCGAAATGCGCGTGGAATTCTTCTTTGATAAGCCAATAACCATTGGTAAATTTCATTGTTCTCTCCCGTAAAATTTATTCTTAATATAAACATATTATACACTATATTATGACATGTAAATACCCGCGATATACTGTAATATTGTAATCAAAACCTTTATTCGTTATTATATAATGAATATTATGAACGGATTTGAATACAGCGCGCAAAACTCCTTCCCTTTCACGGTTGAAAGCGAGGCTTTTGAGGGAGTTAAAAGAATCGCGCGAAAAGCCGCGGCGGATTTTGAGAAAGTCTGCGGCGTACTTCCGCAGATTACGGAAGAACCTGCGAAGAGCGGGACTGCAATTATTTTCGCGACATTGGGAAGAAGTCCGTTGACTGACAAGCTGATAAACGAGAAAAAATTTGACCCGTCTTTAATTCGCGGGAAAAGAGAAGTTTACCAGATCAAATTAATCGGCTCGCCCATGGACGGCGTGTCAAAATCCCTGTTTATCTGCGGAAGTGACAAGCGCGGGACTATATACGGAATGTTCGCGCTGTCGGAATATATCGGAGTTTCGCCATTGCATTTCTGGGGAGATGTGGAACCAAACAGACGGGAGAAAATTGAGATAACCGAAACGATCGAAACGGTTTCAAAAGAACCGAGCGTTAAATACAGGGGCTTTTTCATCAACGACGAGTGGCCCTGCTTCGGAACATGGACATTTTCACAGTACAGGGGCTTTAACGCTGAAATGTACGATAACGTGTTTGAGCTTTTGCTGCGGCTGAAAGGCAATTATCTGTGGCCCGCGATGTGGACATCTTCTTTCGCGCTTGACGGGCCGGAGAACCTTAACGAAGAGTTAGCTGACATTTATGGCATTATAATAGGCGCGTCTCATCACGAGCCATGTCTGCGCGCGAGCGAAGAATGGGACAAGGTCAGGGGGCCACAGTCCGTGTACGGTAACGAGTGGAACTACTACACAAACAAAGAGGGGCTTTTAAGATACTGGGAGGATGCTCTTAAGAGGAGCGGTAAGTACGAGAAAATCATCACTATAGGCATGCGCGGAGAGCGCGACAGTTCCATGTTAGGTGAAAATGCAACTATAAAAGACAACATCGATCTGTTAAAGGACATTATCAAAAACCAGCGCGAATTGATTAAAAAACACGTAAACCCCAATCTTGATGAAGTTCTGCAGGTTTTGGCGTTATACAAAGAAGTTGAGGAATATTTCTACGGTAATGAACAAGTAACGGGCTTAAAGGACTGGGACGAACTTGACGGCGTTATCTGTATGCTCTGCGAGGATAACTTCGGCTTTATGCGCACGCTGCCGACTCAGGATATAAGGGAACGCAGAGGCGGCTTTGGCATGTACTACCACTTCGATTATCACGGCGGGCCGGTTTCTTACGAATGGATGCCGTCCACGTCTTTTGAGAGAACATGGGAACAGATGTGTATGGCTTACGATTACGGAATCAAAAATATTTGGATTGTCAACGTAGGCGACTTGAAATTCAACGAGGTTCCCCTCGCCTATTTTTTGGAGCTTGCGTATGATTTTGAAAAGTGGGGAACTAGCGCTCCGAACAGCATCGACGAATATACTTCCCTCTGGCTTGAAAAAACTTTCCCGTCAGCTGACACTTCTGTACGTGAAAAAATAGCGCGCGTTCTTCACGGATATATAAGAATGAACGCCATGCGCCGTCCAGAAGCGCAGAACGCGGGAATTTACCACCCCTGCCATTATCTTGAAGCGGACAAAATGTTAACCCTCGCGGATAATATCGAAAAAGAAAACGAGGAAGTTTATTCCGCGCTTTGTAAAAACGAAAAAGACGCTTATTACAGCATGATATATTTCCCGGCGAAAGCAAGCGTCAATTTGTTAAAAATGAATCTGTACGCTGGAAAAAACCAGCATTACGCGAAACAAGACAAGAAAATTGCGAATAAATACGCCGCTCTTGTAACGGAGTGCATCGAAAAAGACCGCGCCTTGTCAAAGGAATTCGCGTTATTCAAAAATTGCAAGTGGAACGGCATGGAACTTGAACAGCATATTGGCTTTGTTAAATGGAACGAAGATAATTGCAGATACCCTCTGCGGTATCAGGTGGAACCGGCGTATAAGCCGCGTATGGCCGTTTCGCGAAAAGACAGGGAGGAAATTTTCACCAAAACATATGGCAGTCCGATGACCGTGTTGATTGACGATTTCCTTTACGCCGGCAATGACGAAGTTATTCTCGAAATTGCCAACGACGGAATAGGCGCTCTTGATTATATAATCGAACCTCAAAAAAAATATAACTGGCTTGAAATAAGCTCTGTAAAGGGAACGGTTGAGTTTCAGGAAGAAATAATTCTGCGCTGTAACAGGCAAAAGCTAAACGAAGAAATCCAAAGCGCGCGGCTTTTAATCATGGACAGCGAAACTGTCATTGCCGTAGAAATCAAAGCAAAAAATATTAACACAAAAGATCTGCCGGACATGACTTTTTTGGAAAACAACGGCGTAATTGTTATGGAGGCCAATCAATTCTGCGATAAAAAAGACGCCGCCGCCGGAAGTTTTACAGAGCTCAAAAACTACGGCAGAAGCGGCGTTGGAATGAAAGTAATACCCACCACCGCCGGCTTCGGCGAGAAGGACGAAAAACCATCGCTTACCTATCGCTTTTTGGTTGAGGAAGCGGGCGGTTACACAGCCGAAATATGGCTTGCCCCCACAAACTCCGTGCAAAACAAACGCCCTTTGCGCTTTCTTCTTTCGGACTCGCAGGGCGGAAATCAGGTTATTACAGCAGTCCCTGCCGATTTCATGGCCGGAAGTCCATCGGACAAAAGATGGTGCGAGGGCGTTCTTAATCAGATACGGATCTGCAAAACTTCGCTAATTCTTGATAAAGGAGTACGGGAAATTTCAATCGGAGCGCTTGAGGCGGGACTGGTGCTTGAAAGGGTGCTGATTTACAGGGAAGGCAAAGCGCCCTTGGAATCTTATTTGGGGCCGCCGGGCTCCATGAATGTGCAGATTCAGGCTTAAAAATCAGGAACATTCCGAAAGACCGCCAGTAATTACATAAAATTGTGCCGCTTGACAAACCCGGCTTTTTCGTTTAATCTGGAATCAAATTCCAAATTGAACGAGACATGGAAATATGTTTGAAAGGACAATGACAAGGGTTGTCGAAGAATTCTCCCAAAAATCCAGGGTTTTACTGCTGACGGGTCAGCGGCAGGTTGGAAAAACAACCCTGCTTGATAAATTGGTAGAAAAAAAGCGGCCGTATGTCACCCTTGATAATCCCAAGCTTCGTACAATGGCGCAAAACGACCCCGAACTTTTTCTGTCGGAAAACCCTCCCCCGATCCTGATTGACGAAGTCCAATATGCCCCCGAGCTTTTTCCGTATATCAAGATGTACGTTGACAATCACAAAAATCAAAAGGGCGTTTTCTGGCTTACCGGTTCCCAAAAATTTAATTTAATGAAAGGGATAAATGAATCTCTTGCTGGGCGCATCGTCATCCTCGATCTTTTGGGCTTTTCATATCGTGAAAAAATCAAGCTTCCATACGGCGGCAGACCCTTCATTCCTGAACTTTCTTCTCATAACAAAGCGGCGGCCCGCCTTCAAAACACTGAAAAAATAAAACCGTTGACGCCTAAAGAACTTTTCAGGCACATTTGGGAAGGTTCCATGCCGGAGCTTGTGGCAGACAAAAAATTGAACCGCGAAGCTTTTTACTCTTCATATAT
>JGI24698J34947_10000521_pt1 | contig 18150 bp, 18 predicted proteins | sample TergutMp193P3_FD_34947 | JGI IMG/M metagenome (IMG submission 34947) | reverse complement strand
GGTATGTCCGAGCAATCCGACGCGGTGGTGCTGGTCGTTTCCGAAGAAACCGGCGCTATTTCCATCGCCTACGATTCCCGGCTCTATTACGATCTTTCAACCGTTGAGGTAACGCGCAAACTCAACGATCTGCTGGACAGGGGGAACCGCAAGTTTATCGATCGCGAGGACGCGGCTTCGTCCGGCTATAACGAATACCGTCCGTCGTCCATCAGCAATGAGAAGGATGTCCTCGTTGAACAATAAACAGTTGATAATCAAAATAATTGAAAACTGGCCGGTTAAGGTGCTTTCCGTCGCGCTTGCCCTCATCCTGTTTGTGTTCAACCGCCTGAATACCCTGACCACGCGCCCGCTTTCGGTTCCGCTGCTCATCGAAACCCATTCCACGCTGGTACCGGCAAGCGCCTACCCCCCGAATGTNCGGGTCAACCTGCGGGGTGAGGATGAGGGCATCAAGGCGATCTCCGAGAGCGACATCGAAGCCTATGTTGATCTGTCCCGGTATGAGGANGGAGGGCTGTACAGCGCTCCGGTACAGGTTCGTAAAAAAGGGAGCGCGCTCGGCATTGAGCCGCTGGAGATAGCCGTCTCTCCTTCAAAAATATCGGTTCAGCTTGATCAGCGGATCAGCAGAACTATTCCGTTGTCGGCGGCTATCCGGGGCAGGGCGGTTGACGGCTTCGACCTCGTGTCCTATACGCTTTCCCCGCAGGAAGTGGTGATTGTCGGGCCGCGCGGCTCCCTGGAATCGGTTATCGAACTGGAAACGGATTCCATTGAGCTTGACGGGCGCAACGGCGATTTTACCGCCGTGGTGAATATCGTCAATCCCAGCCCGCTGTTTGTGTTACGGGGAAACGGTACGGCGGAATTTTCATGCGTTATCCGCCCGTCGGTATCGGTGCGGAGTATCGAGGATATACCCATTATCCTGACTGGGCTTGCCCTCAGGTTTGAAGCGGATACGGGCGGCAGGACGGGGAGCGTGCGCATTGAGGGAAGGCAGTCCGCCCTTGACAGTTTTCAGCCGCCCGCGGATTTTTTCACCGTTGANTGCGCGGGTCTTTCCGCGCCGGGGANCTATACCCTGCCGGTTGATATTGATCTGCCCGAGGACTTTTCCCTGATCCGGCGCGAGCCGGAAAGCCTGAGCCTGACCGTTACCCTGAAGGAAGCGCACTTTTGATTACCGGCATCGGGATCGATATGGTGCAAATTCAGCGCATGGAGCGCTGGCGCCGGCAGCCGGGTTTGCTGGAGCGTTACTTTCACCCGCAGGAGCTTGACGCCGTTTTTGCGCGGGGGGGGAAGCCGGTTCATTCGCTGGCAGCCCGTTTTGCCGCCAAAGAGGCGTTTGGTAAAGCGCTGGGCACGGGGTTTGCAGGGATGGTTCTCAAGGATATTATGGTTATGAGCCATCACAACGGGCGTCCCGAATTGCAGGTTTTGGGTACGGCAATGGATGCCCTGAAAAAGAACGGGGCGAACCGGATACATCTGTCCCTTACCCACGAGCGGGATAACGCGGCTGCCGTGGTCGTTTTGGAGGTTTTATGAGCGGAGAAGACAGGGAATTAAAAGTATCGTTCATTTCAAAAAAGGACTATACCTGCCCGGCGTGCGAAGAGGTGTTTCACAAGGAAGAACTGCTTACCGGCGGCGGCAGGCTGATCGCCGGAGCGCTCACCATGGAACTACACCGGCTGTATGATCCGTCGGTAAAATACGGCGAAGTGTATCCCCTGGTGTATCACGCGGTGGTGTGCCCCAAGTGCTGGTTCGCCTCGCAGGAAGCGGATTTCTCCAGCCTTCCCGATGCGAAGAAGGCCGACGCGCTCAAGGATGCGGAACGCCGCAAGGCCGATACGCGGCTGATCTTCCCCGATGTGGATTTTAACCAGCTCCGGGGCCTTATCGAAGGGGCCGCCTCGCAGTATCTGGTTCTGCGCTGCTATGATTTTTATGGGAAACAAACTTCGCCCACGATCAAACAGGGGCTTGCCTCCATCAGAACGGCGTGGATACTTGACGATTTGCATAAAAAAATACCCGGCCAGCACTACGACTGGCTGGCGACTCTGTTCCGCAAAAAAGCCGCGTACTTTTATTTTGAAGCCCTTGAGCGCGAGCAGAGCGGCAAAGAACCCATGACGGGGTTAAAAACCTTCGGCCCGGATTTGGATAAAAATTATTCCTACGAGGGGATGTTGTATATGTGCGCCTATCTGCGCTACAAATACGGCCCATCGCACGATGCGGATGAGCGAAAGGCGTCTCTTGAGGATGCCCGCCGGACGATAGCCAAACTTTTTGGCATGGGTAAAAAGTCAAAAGACAAACCCGGGGCATTCCTCGATTTGGCGCGTAAAGTATACGACGCGATCAATCAGGAACTGGGAGCGGCGGCTGACGCGTAGGGGCAATGCGCACGATTAAACTGCTGATCGCCTATGACGGCACGGACTTTTGCGGCTGGCAGCGGCAGGCAGGGCAGCGAACAATACAGGGCGCCATTGAAGACGTACTGGAAACCATGCACCGCCATCCGGTCGCGCTGACCGGCTCGGGGCGCACCGATTCGGGCGTGCACGCCGCGGGGCAGGCGGCGCATTTTCACACCGACATCGACAGCATTGAACCGCCGCGTTTTGTTCCGGCGCTCAACGGCCTGTTGCCCCCGGATGTGCGTATTCTCGAAGCCGCTGAAGCCGCGGCGGATTTTCACGCCCGTTTTGACGCGCGCGTGCGAACCTACCGCTATTTTTTTATCTGCGCCCGCCATGCCCTGCCCCACGAGAGCCGTTATGCGCTGCAGCTTTGGCGCCGCCCCCGCGTCGATACGCTCAACGCCTACTGCCGCCTTTTGTTGGGCGAGCGGGACTGTTCGATTTTTGCCGGAGCCGGTGACGCCAGCAAGTCCCGCAGCCGCTACATTTCCCACGCCGCTTTTTTTATGGAGGGTACGCGCCTCGTTTTCGAGATCAGCGCCAACGCTTTTTTATGGAAGATGGTGCGCTCCGTCGCCGGAACCTTCTTGCACTATGAAGAATGCGGTACGCCCCCCGAACAACTGCGGGACATCATCGCGTCGGGCAGCCGCGATCTTGCCGGCCCGACCTTACCCCCCCACGGCCTCTTTTTGTGGAAGGTTGACTATTACCGGCAATAGGTGTACACTGATATAGCCCATGAAGGTCAGTATAATCATTCCGGCTCTCAATGAGGAGATGATGCTGCCCCGGCTTCTGGACAGCATCAAAGCCCAGGATTTTGACGGCTACGAGATCGTTGTCGCCGACGCCCATTCTACCGACAAAACAAGAGAGATAGCCGCCGCGTACGACTGCCATATCGTAGACGGGGGGCTGCCCGCCGTGGGGCGGAATGCCGGCGCCGCCGTGGCGCAGGGGGAGTTCCTGTTCTTTCTTGACGCGGACGTGGTGCTGCCCAAGGGCTTTCTCCGCAATGTCTATGATGAGATGCAGGATCGCTATTTCGATCTGGCAACCTGCGAAATACGCCCCCTTTCCGATTACCGCCTTGACCGCGTTATTCACCGGATGATCAATCTCGCCGTTCTGCTTAATTTAAGAATGGATCCCAAGGCTTTTGGTTTTTGTATCTTTGTCACCCGGCGGCTGTTCCGGCGGATCGGCGGTTTTGACGAGACGATTTACGTCGCCGAGGACAACGACTTTGTAAAGCGGGCGTCGGACTTCAGCACCCTGCGCTACCTGCGTTCGGCGCATATCAGGGTGAGCATACGCCGCTTTGANAANGAAGGCCGTTTCGCGTACATGAAGAAGGGGATAAAGCTCAACCTGCACCGGACTTTNATCGGGGAGATCCGCAATGACGAGGTGGTCAAGTACGAATTTGACAGTTTCGACAAACCGGAAACCAAGGAAGACCGGGATTTTCTTGACTGGCTTGAGAGGCGGCTCATCAATCTTGAAAAGGTTGATATGGACGATTCCCGGCATCTGCAGCCCAGAATCGAAGAGTTCTCCCACTTGATAGAAGATTTGGAAGTATACATGGACAAAAAAGAGCGGCGGGTTCAGCGGCTGCTCAAATGGAAAAACTTTTTCAAGCCGCGCCGTTAACGGCGCGGCCNGTTAGTGGCGCCTAACCATAATTTTGTCGATGCGGTTGCCGTCCATGTCTACGACCGTGAACTGGCAGCCCTGATATATGAAACGGTCGCCGGTGCGGGGGAGTTCTCCGGCGAGCGAAAGCACAAAGCCCGCGAGGGTGTGGTAGTCGCCGGAAGCGGCGGAAAGGCCGGACAGGCCGAGAAGCTGCGCCGCGTCGTCAATGTTGAGGGCGCCGTCGACAAGCCACGACCCGTCTTCCTGCTGTACCGCCTGTTCCGCTTCCGCGCCGGGAGCGGTCAGTTCCCCGACAATTTCTTCCATCAAATCATGCACGCGCACCATGCCCGCAAAGCCGCCGTATTCGTCCATCACCAGCAGGAAATCCGCCTTGCCCCGCCGGAACGATTCAAACGCTTTTAACGCCGGCATGGTTTCCGGGGCAAACAGGGCTTTTTTCATGATAGCGCGCAGCCCGGCGGGTGAGCCGGAGGCAAAGTCAAGGATAATGTCTTCCACATAGGCGGCGCCGATAATCGCGTCAAGGGTGCCGTCCGCGACGGGAAAACAGCGTTGATTGCGGTACTCCAGAACCTTTGCGCGGATATTTTCCGGCGGGTCGTTAATATCGAGCCATTGAATATCGGAGCGGTGGGTCATAAAAGTGCCCAGGGGCCGGTCTCCCAGATAAAAGACCCCTTCGACCATCGTCCTTTCCTTGCTTTCCACAATGCCCGATTTTTCTCCCTCCAAAAGCGCGTGGCGTAATTCATCTTCGGTCATGCCCGGCTGTTCCGCCCGGAGCGGCAAAATCGGCTGCAGCCGCCTGCCGGCGATTTGCATCAGCGCGTAAACAGGCCGCAGGGGCAGGGCGAAAACGGCGAACAGGGGGAGGGTCGCCGCCGTTACGCGCTCCGGCATACGGCCGGCGATAATCCGGGGAAAGAGGCTGCCTATTAACAGAACCGCGAAGATATACGCGGCGACGGGCACGAGTATCGGCGCGGCGGCGTATGTCGCCGTGGTGTGCGCCGCCGCCCGTCCCACGGTTATACCGGTTAAAAGCGCGGCGAAGGTTCTTGAAATAATAATCCAAAAGTTAGCCGCCAGGATGTACCGGCTCGGGTTTTCCGCCGCCTTCAAAACCCGCTTATACCGCTGGGCTTTGCCCCGGCTCCGCCCGTCCTGTCCGCCGTCTTCGGCTTCTTTTTGCAGGCGGCCTTTGCGGACACTGCGCAGCGCGTGTTCAAACAGGGAGAAAAAACCGCTTGCCAGGATCAACGCGGCAATGACGTTTACCATGGGTTTATATTAACCTTTTATCTCTTCTGGGGTAAGGGGGCGGATTATGTAAAACGTATCCGGCGAAGTCCGCGCGATTTTATTTTTACCGTTAGGCGTAAGTTCTCCCAAAATTTCTACAATGGGGTAGCGGGGGTTTTCCGGGTTTACGTCAACCACCTGCCCTTTTTTATTGTTGGACAGCAGCACGTGTAATCCAATGGGATAAATCGACATTGAGTACACCAACGCCCGGACAATGGTTTCGTCGTATTGCTTGCCCTCATTTTTCAGCAGCTCCATTATTCCCGTGTGGCTGTCTTTGGAGTCCTTGTGGGGGCGCCGGGATAAAATCGCCTCATAGGAACAGGCGATGGCGATAATCTTCGCGTACAGGCTGATCTTGTCGCCGGTTTTTCGCTGCGGGTAGCCGGTCCCGTTTTCCCGCTCATGNTGTTCAAGCGCCCCCAGGCAGATCACCANGGGGAAGTCATAGGATTTGAGGATGTTGTAACCCAGAATCGGGTGGGCGTACAGCAGTTTCCGCTCCTGTTCGGTAAGAACCCCTTTGCTGGTGTAATTTTCCTGGGGCAGTTTTATCATCCCCACCTCGTGCAGCAGCGCGGCGACCGCCACCTCGATGATCCGGTAATTTTGCAGCTTGAGGGTCGTCGCAATGATAATGGCGATAATGGTGGAACGCGTCGCGTGGGATACCATTTGATTTTCTTCCTGCACCGGCTCGGTAAACCATTTTGTCCGCAGGAGAAAACGGCGGTGCTCCCGCACATAGTCGCAGATGGGCTTAAGCTGCTCCGCTACGGCGTTGAAATCCAGCTCATTTTTGACCGGCAAAAGCGTATAGAGATTTTTAACGTATTTTTGGAATGAACTGTAGAAGGTGTCGGCCTGCTGTATTTTTTCCAGATCGGCGGTGGCGGAACGGCTTTTGTCCTTGTCCTTGTCTTTGGTGGACGGTATGGAGGCTTCGGTGGCGGTGTAGCTCTCGCACGGCTCGCCGTCGCTCAACACTTCGTTAAAGCCCCATGCGCTGATAGTCCGCAGCAGATCGTCGGTAACGGGTATTTCCGGCGCGGTCAGGACAAACTGCGGATCCAAATACACCGCTTTGGAGAAAAAGCCGTTGGGGACATCCTTGAGCGCAAAACTGTTCATTATTGACTTACTCCCATTCTTTATCCATACTTATATTATAGGGAATTTACCGGCTAAACTCAAATGAATACGGTCAATTTTCGTGTTTTAAGGAGCATTTGACGTGAAAAACATTGAAAAATCATCAAAACTCAACGATGTGTGTTACGACATACGCGGCCCGGTGCTCAAAGAGGCCAAAAGGCTGGAAGAAGAAGGCTTTAACATCATTAAACTGAACATCGGCAGCCCCGCGGCGTTTGGCTTGAACGCTCCCGACGAGATTCTCCACGATATGATTGTTAATCTGCATAACGCCCAGGCGTATGGCGATTCGCGGGGACTGTTTGCCGCCCGCAAAGCCGTTATGCACGATTTTCAGATAAAGGGCATAATGGATGTCAGCATTGACGACATTTTTATCGGCAACGGGGTGAGCGAGTTAATCGTCATGGCGATGCAGGGGCTTTTGGACTCAGGCGATGAAGTTCTGGTCCCCATGCCGGATTATCCCCTGTGGACAGCCGCCGTTACGCTTGCGGGGGGCAGGGCGGTTCATTATGTATGCGACGAATCCGCCGGCTGGAACCCCGACCTTGACGACATCCGCTCAAAAGTCAACCCCAAAACCAGAGCTTTAGTCATCATCAATCCCAACAACCCCACCGGCGCGGTGTACGAACGCTCCGTGCTGGAAGGCATTGCCGCCATCGCCCGCGAACATGAGCTTATCGTCTATGCCGATGAAATCTACAGCAGAATCACCTACGATGACGCCGAACACATCCCCATGTCGACTATCGCGCCGGACATCCTCACGATTAGTTTTGACGGTCTTTCCAANGCCTACCGCGCCGCCGGTTTCCGCGCGGGCTGGATGGTTCTGTCGGGCGACCAAAGGCACGCCGCCGACTATGTCGAAGGGCTGGATATGCTCGCCAATATGCGCCTCTGTCCCAATATGCCCGCGCAGATGGGCATACAAACCGCGCTCGGCGGTTACCAGAGCATTAAAGATTATATCCTCCCCGGCGGGCGCCTGCACGAACAGCGGGACATCGCGGTGAATATGGTTAACGATATTCCCGGCCTTTCCGTTGTCAGGCCCCGGGGCGCCCTCTACTGTTTCCCGAAGATCGACACGCGGCGTTTTGGCATAACCGATGATGAACGGTTTGCGCTCGACCTTCTGCGCGACCAGCATTTGCTGTTGGTTCACGGCACCGGGTTTAACTGGAAAACGCCGGATCATTTCCGCATTGTGTTTCTCCCCGACAAGGACACTCTTACCGACGCCGTACGCCGGCTGGGAAATTTTCTGTCCGCCTACCGGCAAAGTTAATGAAGAAATCTCTCTTTACCTTTTTAATTTTTACCTTTACCCTTTCCCCTTCTTTCGCCCAGGGCGAAATAAACACCGCGTGGCTGTGGCGGCAGGCGGTCGGCGGCGCGGTTATCGGGCGGCCGACGGTTCAGGCGCAGTCGGTCGTGGTGGCGCTGGACGGCGGGAGCGTTAAGGCTTATTCCGCGTCGGGCAGGCCGCTGTGGACTTTTTCGGCGCGGGGGCGCATCAGCCCGCATATTACCCGCTCGCGGGAGGGTACGTCGTATATTTGCAGAACCAACGGCATTTTTATCGCCGTTAGTCGCATAGGGAAAGAACTCTGGCGGGTAAACGTCGGCGGCGCGCTGTCCGGGCCTGCGGTTGTGGGATGGGACGGCAGGGTGTTTGTTCCCGCCGCGCGCACAATGTTGTGCTATACCGCGTCGGGCAGCCTCCTGTGGACGCGGGAGCTTACGGGCGCCCTCAGCGCCGGCCCCTGGCTGGATCAGAGCGGCGGTATTTTGGCGGCTCTGGAAAAGGGCGACGTCCTGCGAATCGATCCCTATGGCGCGGTTACGGCGCTGAAACTGCCGTCCGCCCCGCGCATACTGCTTTCATCCGGCCCGGTGATTATGGCGCTGTACCCCAACGGCGACGTACAGTTGCTCGACCCCTCCCAGCCGGACGCGAAGCCGGTTAACGCGCCGCGGCTGCCTTCCCCGCCCCTGGCGGCTGCAAGCAGGGGAAACACCGTCGCCGCCGCCCTCGCCAACGGGCAGGTTCTGTTGATGTCGCATAACGGGGCGGTGCGGTGGAGCGCCGATACCCATTCCCGGCAGTTAAACGAAGCGGCGGTGGTTTATGACGAGCGGGGCATTTACGCGCTCAGCGCGGGCGGGGCGTCGGCGTTTACCGTCGACGGCAAGCGCCTGTGGTTTACCACGCTGAAAAATGCGTCCGGCGTCCCGGCGTTTGACGATAACGGGGTGCTGTATTCGGGCGGGACCGACTGGATACTCTACACATGGAAACTGGAAGAACGCGCCGCGCGGCAAAAACTGAGCCTCTACGGCGCCGCCCCGGCGGGGGTTTATGGGAAGGGCGTTTACCCGCCTGCCGCGTTTACCGGCCATTACGAAGAAGCGCAGGTAAAGGAAAAACTTGAAGCCATACACCGGGAGATTCAGGCGGGCAGGGTAGGGGAAAACGAGCGCGAGTGGCTGGTCTATCTGATGAACGTCGCGCAGAGCGGCGAACGCCAGGGTATGTTTTCGATAAACCTGCGGATTGCCGCCCTGCACATTTTGTCCCTCATGGGGTCGGGCGAGACCATGCCCTGGCTTGCCCGCTTTTTCAGAACGGAGCAGGAAGCCCTGGTCAAAGCCGCCGCCGCCTACGCGATAGGCGGCATCGGCCTTGACCCCAACGGCAGGGCGATTCAGGAATTACTGACCGCCGCCACCGAAGGAAGCGCGCACGACGAGCGCGTCCTCGCCGCCGTAGCCGCCGCCGCCGGATCCCTCTGCCGTTTTTCCGGCCCCCCCCTGTTCGACTCAGGCGCGCGCATACTGGCGCTCCTCAGCGACACCAATCAGCCGCAATTGGTACGCCGGCAGGCGCGCCAGGAACTGAACAGCCTGATGGAATAAATTTTTAATCCTCCCCCTCCGGCTGCAGAACCCGCTCGATGTCGTGGGCGACGATGTTGACCAGGCGTTTGGTTAAGTCCTGTCTTTCGGTGGCGGATAGACATTCAAGGTAATCTTCCGTCGGCGCGGCGTTTCCCCGATGTAGCTGGTAGATGTATTAAGTATCTCCGCCAGTTTCATCTGCGAAAATTGTCTTTTTTTACGGTATTTTTTCATATTAAACACCAAAATCTCCATCATATCCATATTTTATATGCTAGTAGCCCATATTCATTTCTCACAATATGCTCTTGACAAATAAAGCGAAATGTATTATATACTATAAGCAAATAATATACGGGGGTTCAAAATGAAGAATTTGGGTAGATTATTTGGAATTGTTGCTTTCGCGGCTATAATCGCGTTTATAGGGGCGGGCTGTGATCTGCCCGAACCAGGCTCCGAAAAAGATGAAGAAAGGGATGCCGGAGAACACGTCCACGACTGGGGCGAATGGACGCCGTTCATCTACCCCAACGCGGTTCTGGGCGGCTATGAAAAAAGAATTTGCAAACTTGACGAGGATCATTACGAAGTACGCCGTGTCGAAAGGCCGGCAGACTCCACGGTTATTCCCGAAAATTTTTCAGCCAAAGATCGCTGGACCAAAGAGATAGATATACCGGTAACCGCTACATTGGAGTATTCGGTTGACAATGAAGGCGTGTGTGCCGTCACCGTCAGCAACGCGACGAGTACGACCAGATGGACAACAAATGTTCATTATTATTACTCCGCCAAGAAAAACAAAGCCTTTAAATATGAATTTGAGGCATGGACAGTGGGGGGTGAGCGCACGCTGAGCGTACAGTGTTATTATGATTTTGATACCCAGGAATCGGTAATGGCGAATGACATTACCATAAATTCTACCCGGCAAACATACACGGTATATGGGGGGACTCTTCCCGATGGCGGGATTCGCTCCTTTCAGTTCCTCTGCGCCAATCAAACCGGGACATTTTATGTGAAGATAAACTCAATAACAGAATATACGCTGGATCAGTTGCCCGTCGCATCCCGCTGGAGCAAGGCGGTTGATCCGGGATCAACCGTTGATCTGGAGTATGTAGTTGGCAGCGACGATGTGTGTACCATTACGCTAACCGGCGCCGCCATGAATAATAGTAATGGAGACTGGAACGCGTGGAGGGCGCGCGCCAACTATCTTTTTGAGGCGCAGGCAAATACCCATTATGAATTTGAAATTGAGGCGTGGACGGAAAATGGCAACCCCAATCATTGGCTGGATGTGCAGTATTATTATGACGAGGCTACGCAGATCTTTTATGACGCCGGGTGCACCATAACACCGACTCAGCAAACACACACCGTCAGTACCAACGCCTCGCAGCCCATTATCAAAGGCGGGATTCGCGAGTTGCGGTTCCAGGTCGCCGATTTCGTCGGGATAATTCATATCAAAATTGTCTCGATAACTGAGTATACGCCGATTCCGCCGGAGGCGACAGGCGAATTGATCATTAACAACTTCCCCTCAGCCGATACCGGCGCCTGGTTCGGCGGATACGCGTACAATTATGATAATGCTTCGGGATGGGACGGCGAGGGTAACTGGGTTCCCATTAACCCGATAGACCCGGCAGACCAAATAAGGCTGAATTTTGAGTATAAGTGGGGCGGGAGAGTCGGCAATACCATAACATTTGAGGTGTATAAAGACGGGGAACACGGAAATGAAGCATTCACCGGGAATTTAACCGTACCGGAATATAGATTAACGATTGATTCATGGGGTGATAATAGCAGTACAACTAAAATCACCAACGCTTTTTACCAAAACACACAGCCCATTACCTTTATCAACGGCAGCGCGACTATCGACTTTAACACACAGATGAAGATATTTTATATTAACGAATGGGTAAGTTCCAGAAAACTGACCATTACCAACATCGACCAAAACTTGATCAACCAGATAAACGGAGCAGAATCTGTCCGTGGATACGTGTTTTTGGGAACCGAAGGAGAGTACCTGCTTTTTAATGAGCCGCAATTAAGCGGCACTACCGCAACCTTTAGAGTGGATTATGAAAAGACGAGTTACTCGTCCAGTTTACCAACTACTCTAACCGTGCAGGCAAATAATTTGTCGATTACTGTAGATACCGGAGATCATTATACTGTATACACCAACACACAGCCCGTTACCTTCACCAGCGGTGTTGGGACTATCGCCTTTACTAATATGCAGGTTTCGGATCAGGGCGATTACGGTGGCGGCGGCGAGAATGGCGACGGCGGGAATAATGGCGGCGGCGGTCCGGTCGGTCCCGGCGGCGACGGCGGGGATGTGTCTAAGGGGTAATGCCCCAACTACAACTCCGCGAAAGCGTCGCGGAGAAAGGCGTTGAGGAACAGTAAACCGTTAGGCGAAGGCGCAAGCCGATCGCCCGGCGCGGCAGGGGCAAAAAACCCCCGCCCGCGCCAGCGGTTTACCGTTTGCGGGATACACTCCTCAATACCGTAGCCAAAGCGCCGCCGGAACATGAGCGGATCAGGCCCGCCCCGGTAACGAAACCCCATGAGCAACGTTTCCCGTATAAGGCTATCCCGATCCAGTTCTTCAACGCTCTTCCCTTTTCCCCCGTTATAACGCTCTATATCCGCCGGATAGGTGTACCGCCTGCCGGTTCCGGTCTCATCGTCAATAATCGTCCCCGACGCGGCGGGTCCCGCTCCCAGCCAGTTTTCCATGCGCCAGTAGCGAATATTGTGGGCGCAGGTTTTTCCCGGCAGGGCGAAGCTGGAAACCTCGTACTGGGCAAGTCCGGCTTTTTCCAGCGCGTCGCGCCCGGCAATCCACAGCGCGTCAGCTTCGTCGCCGCAGGGCAGGGCAAGCTTAGCAGCCCCGTGGCGCCTAACGCGCTCCCCCAAAGGCGTCTGCGGCTCAAGGGTGAGGCTGTACAGCGAGACGTGTCCGGGGCGGCAGGCGAGGGCGCGTTCAAGGTCTTCCCGCACGATCGCCTCGGTTTGAAAAGGGAGTCCGGTGATAAGGTCGACGGAAAAGGCGCCGGGGAAATAACGCCCCGCCAGCGCCAGCCGCTGTTCAACCAGGGCGCTGTCCCCTATACGATGCACCGCCCGGCGCGCCGGATCGTGAAAACTCTGCACGCCCAGGCTGATCCGGCTGACGCCGCCGTCGGCGCAAACCCGCAAAAAATCCTCGTCCGCCGATTCGGGGTTCGCCTCAACGGTAAATTCTTTTACCCCTTCCTGCATGGGTTCCAGCAGCGTCCGTATGCCGGCAAGCAGGCGTTCCATCCGCTGCGCCCCCAGCGCGGAGGGCGTCCCCCCGCCGATGTACACGGTAGGGACGTGGTCAACATTGAAAAAGGCAATCTGCTCTTTAATGTCGGTTAATAAATTGTTAATAAAATTATCAATAAATGTGTTAATAACATTAACATTATTTTGAGCGTTTATCGGTACGGAAAAAAAATCGCAGTAATCGCACACGCCGGCGCAAAAGGGGATGTGCAGGTACAGCGACGCCGTCATGCTGCACTAGGGGCGGCCTATCCGCGCCGGGGGCCAGAACCGGAAGACCGGCCTGCCGATTATCTCTTTCGCGCTGATCGGCCCCCAGGTGCGCGAGTCGCCGGTATTCCCCCGGTCGTCGGAAACGACAAAATATTCGCCGGGGCCAAGCGTGCGCGTATCCATGTAGCCGGAAAAGGGAAGCGCCGCGTCCCACAGCGCCGGCACCTGCGGGATATGCGGATAGTAGGGGCGGTCGGAAAGTTCAAACTCGGTCAGGGTGTAGGCGCTGTCCGCCGGCCGCACCCGCAGCACAAAATTAACCATGCTGATCTCATCGCCGGGCAGGGCGATCAGGCGTTTGATATACAGATGTTCTTCCGTTTTGGAAAGCGTAACCCGCTGCGCGGTAAAGAACCGCGTCAAATTATCGGCGACGGCGACAAACCGGTTCCGGTTTTCGTGCTGCCGGCGGGTATCGATCAGGACGATGTTTCCCCGCTTGAAGGGAAACGCCTCGTCAGTCTGGTTTATGGCGGCGATGAGCGAAGGCAGGACGGTGGACGCCGTTACCAGCCGGTCTCCCGCATACAGCCCCGGCTGCATGGAATCGTTGTGCAGAACCCACACGGAAAAAAACAGCGTGGTGATCGTGTTATACAACAGGTACAGCGCCAGCAGGATCAGCAGAGCGCGCAAAAGTTTGTGGCGTTCGTGTTTTTGCGCGGCATAGGAATATTTGAGCGCCTTGTCAAACATAATGGTGCACCTTTACCGAATCGGCCCTATGCGTTTGAACGGCCAGAAGATCAAAACCCCTCTGCCCAGCGCCTTCGAAACCTGCACCGGCCCAAAGTAACGCCCGTCGCGCGAGTTGTCCCGGTTATCGCCCAGGGGGAAGATGCGCCCCTGCGGCACGTACCAGCCCAGCGAATGCCGCGCCGCCAATGACGCATAACGTCGGTCGTGGGGCATGGCGCTCCGCAGGGTTTCCAGCCGCGCCTTCTCATGGGCAAGGAAGTCGGGGTAGCGGATATTGTTGATCGCCGCCGCCTGAGTTTGCAGGCGCTCAGGCACGGGCAGCCCCAAATCCTGCCACGCGGCGGCCTTTCCCGCCATCTCCAGCGCCGGGTATTGATCTTCCCGCATGAGGCGGCTTATCTCGTGCTTCCAGCCGCTGCGCGCGTTAAACTCCCGCTCATCGACCCAGCGGTCTTCCCCGGCAAAGCGCGCCTTCATCTCGCCCTTTTCCATGGTAAAACGGTCGCCGCCCATGCCAATCGCCCGTTTGATGAGGAAATGCGCCCGCGGCTGCCCCAACTCGTCGCGGTCAATGTCTACCAGCGAGACGGTCAGCATGAAGATGATTCGCTGCGCCACGTCAAAGACCGGCCCCCGCGAAAGGTAGGAAGGGTTTTCAAAAATGATAATATTGTTGCGCGCGGGTTTAACCGGGCTGGGCAGCTTGAGCAAACCGGGCAGCAACTCAGGCCCGTAAATCAGTTTATTGACAAATATCCGGTCGCCGATGAGCAAAGTATTGATCATGGAGCCGGAGGGGATCACATAGGCCTGCACCAGATACTGGTTCGCCAGCAGCACCATCCCCGCCGCCCAGACAAACGCCTCAATCCAGTCCAAAACGGGATTTTTCGCCCGCTGTTTTTCCCGCTTGATACGCTGTACCTGCCTCCGCCGCGTCAAAAACGCCTCAGCCAACCCCTGGAGACCGTCAAAAAAATCCCGCTGCCTTTGCGCCATGGCCGATTATAGCACAGATAGGGCGCGCGTGGGAATGGGGGGTGGCGGTTGTTTATGGCAGCTTTTTGTGCTAAAATAAAGGGGACAGAGGGAAACTATATGTATAGCAGGGCAGTCAAATTATCCAAAGATACCATTTTGGAAGCGCATAAATATGCCGCGGTGTTTTCGCGTACCGTCTCCAATCAAATTGAGCACTGGACAAAGATCGGCAGAATTGCGGAAGAAAATCCCGATCTTCCCTACAACTTTATTAAAGATATCCTCATATCTGTGGAAGAAATGAAAACCGAAAAACCTGTCCCCTACGAATTTGGATAGGCAATGCAGCTTGTACAATTCCCTGCGTTTATAAAGACGGTAAAAAAACTTCACGCCAATGCCAAACAGGATTTGGATGAAGCAATTAAGGAACTTATGAAAAATCCCCTTGCCGGTGAATTAAAAAAGGGAGATCTAAACGGCGTCAGGGTTTATAAATTTAACATGGTACATCAGTTGACCCTGCTTGCCTATATGTATGATGAATCCAATGAAAACCTTACGCTCCTTGCTTTAGGTTCGCATGAAAATTTTTATCGTGATTTGAAAAGGTGAGGGTAGGGAATGGGGGGAATAGCGCCTGTTGTTGATTGACACCGTAATTTGCGGGGCGGTGGTTGGAATTTACCCTTGAAACAATTGCGGGATTTCTTTTTGCAGGAAGTCTTTGATTGTTTTGGTGTGCGCAAGAACGAGGCGCATATCATCTTCAGAGAGGCTTACGCCCCGATCATAGCGGGGCTGTGCCGTAAAATAGTTTATTATCGTGCAAAGGGAGGAAATATTCACAAACGAAGGCCGGTGTTTTTCTGCTGTGGAACAAAGCCTGTCCAGATCATGAATATAGGGAGGCTCTTCTCCCAAAATTACCAACGCGCCTTTTAGATATTTTTCGGCCGCTTGCTGGCAGTGAAAAGCGATGCCCTCAGTGGGAACCGGCCTCATAGTGGCGGCCAGATGATCGGCAATGGCCATATCCCGCTCCGCAAGTATCCTCCAGTCCTCTGGAGTGTTTGTCTGCCTGGGCCTAGCCATAAATCCGTATACCGTCCCTGTTTACAATCCGCTCCAGGGTAATATCGTCCAGGCGGTTTACAAAGTCCCTTTTTTTCTTGGCGATAATATCAACGGGCATGGACTTTTTGCGGGCAATGGCCATGCTGATTTGCAGCCCTGCGTCAAGGTCGCGCATGGGAAGGTCGTCTTTGATGACCACATACAGGTCAAGATCGGAATCTTTGTGGGGCTTTCCGTAGGCATAGGAGCCAAAGAGGTATATTTGTTCAACGGGAATAGCGTTGATGATGAGTTCCTTGAGTTTGTCCAGTTCCGCCTGTACGGCTGCGTCCATATTTATAGTATTACATAATTCAGGCGGCGGTGCAATCATAATTGACATCACGGCTTGCGGTGACTTACAATACCTCCATGCTGAAAAAACCGTCTTCTGCGCAAGCGCCGGAGCCTGAGGATCAGGTGCGGCTTAAACCCATTCTGGGACTTAGGCCGGGGGTGTACCTTGCCGCTGCCGGGGCGGCGGTTGTTTTGATTGTTTTGTTTTTCATGTTACTGTACCCCGGCATTGCCCGGCCCGGCGCCATGGTTGTTTTTACCAGCGAACCGGCGGGCGCCGCGCTGAGGGTTGACGATATTTATATTGGCGCTTCCCCGTGCAGGGTTTTTGTGCCCAGGGGGGAGCATACTATCGAAATGGTAATGCCCGGCTTTGCAACGGAGCGTGTTGACTGCGTGATACCGTCGCGGCTGTTTGCCTCGGCGCTGTTTCCGCGGCGCTACGATTTGAATGTTACTTTGACCGCTGCCGATCCGGCGGCGGCGCTGGCGGGGGCGGCCTATGACTACGCGGCGTGGACTTTTGGCGGCGAGCCGACCGCGGCGTGGCAGGCGCCTCTAAGCCTTTCCGAAGGGGTTTACCGTGTTGGCGGCGCCGCGTCCGAAGCGGGCGATCTCTTAAACGCCGCCGCCCGTTTTGCCGTAACCCGCGCCGCCCTGCGCGATCTGGTCAGGGCATCGACCCTTGCCCTCAATGGCGGCAACGCCTCCTCTCCGTTAACGCTGTCCCATTCTCTGGCGCAGGCGGCGGCTTTTCTTGCGCATAACGCCGGCAGCGCCGCCTGGCTTGCCGATACCCTGCCCGCGGATTCCGCCGCGGTGCTGATCTCGTCCGCGTGGTACCAGAACCAGCTTGCCGCTTTTGCCGGCGTCACCGCGGGGGAAGTTCTGGCGCAGCGCTCTGATCCGTCTTTGCCGGTCAGCCAGATTCGGGTGGGCGGCCTCTTGTTCATCGGGGTGGGCGGCGGCGTTCTGGCGCAGGGGGAGCCGTTTCCCCATCAGGCGCCGGTAGATTCCTTCTTTATCTGCGCGGTGGAAGTTCCGCCGCCCGCGTACGCGGATTTTCTGGACGCTAACCCCCGGTGGAGAGCGCAGCAGCGGGAAGAACTGGAACAGCAGGGGCTGGTCAACAGCGAGTACCTTGCCGATTTTGACGATAGTATTCCGTTGGGCGTTCGGGGGCTGTCTGGCGGCAGCCTTGACACGGGGGTAACGGCCGTCTCATGGTTTGCGGCTAACGCTTTCTGCGAATGGCTGACCGGCAAACTCCCCGCTTCATTTTCCGGCTGGGAGATACGGCTGCCCGCCGAGGCTGAGTGGGAATACGCCGCAAAGTCCGCGCAACGGTGGGGCGGCGGGATCGCTGCCATGGAAGGCGGCGCGTGGGAATGGTGCGCCGATCCCTATTCCCATCTGCCGTTTATTGCCGCGCCGCCCCAGGCTATAGCCGCCGTCGGTTCGCCGGAGCGTCCGGTTCGCGGCGGTTCGTGGCTGAACTCCGCCGTTGCAACTAACGTGGAAACCAGGGGCTTTCTCCCCCCGGTAACGTGTTCGTCGTTTGTCTCTTTCCGCCCGATTATTGCCCGCGTGAGGGACTAATGTCCGAAGGGGTAAAAGTAATCGCCGTTAACCGCAAGGCGCGGCACGACTACTCGATAGACGATACCTACGAGTGCGGCATAGAGCTTCTCGGCACGGAGGTAAAATCTTTCCGCGACGGCAAAATATCCTTCCCCGACGCATGGGCGGAGGTGATCAAGGGCGAGATATGGCTGCGTTCCCTGCGCGTGGCGGAAAACCCCTTCTCATCGATCTTTAACCACGACCCCGACCGCAAAAAACGCCTGCTCCTCAACCGCGACGAAATCAAACGCATACACCGCAAGGTCGAGGAAAAAGGCTACACCCTTATCCCCCTGTCGTTCTATTTTAAGAAAAGCAGGGTGAA